>JAEIGA010018417.1_pt1 | contig 10638 bp, 28 predicted proteins | sample 9270691 | NCBI WGS metagenome assembly JAEIGA01 (sample SAMN17057246, study PRJNA624740) | gut metagenome | biome: biome; isolation source: fecal sample | host: Bos grunniens | place: China: Xizang | collected 2019 | reverse complement strand
TGTGATGTCATTCTCTCTGAATGTGTATCTGTATTTGTCTGTTTTTTCCATAAAATCACCCTTTCTGCTCGTATATGTCCGTTCGCCCAGACAATCATTTTGTGTGGTTAAATTGCTATCCAAGCCCTAACATCGTCACAGATGTCATAGAATTCTGCGAGGCGATCATCGACTTCGTCCTCATCTTCATCTGCGACATATCTTTCAAGCGAGAAGATTGCATCTTCAATGTCGTACTCTTTCCAATCCTTATCCTCGTCGGACAGTTTATTGAGAAGTTCACGGTAACAAGCAATGAGGCACTTGACCGTCATTTTTGCATCGCCTTCCTCAATTGCCTCTCGAAGTTTTTTACCCCAATTGATTGTGTAAGTCCATTTAGCCATTTATATTTCCTCTCTTTCCGCCCTTAATCAACAATGGGCATTTCTATATAATTATTTGTTCTACCGTATCCACGAGCAGTACAAGTTAAGATTTGGGTGTCGCATTTGATGTTGTGTTTACGCAACCATCTCACGACTGTTGGAATTGCTTCAGGATTGTTGCCGAGCCACTTGTTGCCGAATCCGTGGATTTGAACAATTGTATCGTGGTTCATTTCGATGGCATAGAACGGAACACTCTCTACATCTTTACGACGAAGGAAGAACAAATTTGTTTCACCTTTGCTATGTCGTGTAGTGTAACCACCAATGCAGATGTTCTGCTTTGAACCCTCGGAAACAATTTCGTTGACATCTTTGGGGAGGCGAATGATGAAGTTTTCGTCCTCATATTCGTAATGCTTTCTACCCTCGTCAACCTTTTTGCGTTTCTCGTCCTCCAATCTGTGGCGTTCAGCCGCTTCCATATTTCGATATACTCGATACGCTTCTTCTTGTTCTTGTCTTAATGCCATCAAAGCATCGTGGGTACGAACCACATCGGAATAATTGTCAAATATCCAATCAACTTCTGGCTTGGGGTTGTTGAGGCGATTGTACTCACTCAATGTATCGTTGATGAGTCTGTATGCCTCTCGGTTTTTTGTGCCAAGTCTTACGGTGTTCTTCCAAAATCTGCTCTTGTCAATATTTAATCTGTCTACCATGGCTCTGCCCCAGAAGTCGCCAACCATTGTGTTTATTGCGTTAAGATACTCATCATATGTGTCATTATCAATGTGGCTCAAATCATCGCCAAGAGTTTCTCGCATTATCTTGATAACGGAGCCTCGGTTGTATCGTCTACCTACATAAATGTCGTAGTAACTATCCAATTGGTGCTTGGTCATACCGACCTGACGAAGGATGCTCTTTTCTTTTTCATTGTAATATTCACCGAATATCTCTTTGATGTCGGACATTGGCGTACTGCTATGAGCTATGTTTACCGCCATTTTCTTATGACCAAGCTTATATAACTGCTCGATAATGGGAAATCTCAAGATGGTAAAGAACGAATCAATACCGTCAACCTCCTTGTAAATCGGCATAATATACTTGATACGATTGCACTTTTCGACTGCATCATCGACATTGGCAAAGTAGTATGCTCTGCGAAAATACCACCCTTTGGGTTGGCTTGAAGGTACCCAAAAGCCGTTGGTTTTTGTTGCAATTCTGTTTGTGCCGTCATCACCGAGATACACACGCCAAACCTCATCGAAATCCTTATCTTCGTTGCGAATTAATCCTCTCAATACACTCCACTCATGATTGACACGCTCAAAGTAAATGATGTTGTTGATGTATTCCTCTCCTCTCCAAGTGGTATCTCGATACTTTGGAGTGTATCTATATGCAAGACCATCGATATCACCAAGAGGCAATTGAACAAGTTTATCCACAAGTTTCTGTGACTTGCCATTTGAACGAGTCTTTTGTTTGCTTGTGTACCACTTGGTCAAGTGCCAAGGATATTCAACATCGACGGTTGTGCCGTTGCCAATGATGAAGTAATTGCAACCGAGGAACTTTTTGAATTCCTGTAGGAACTTTTCACTTGCCTCCGCACGAAGAATTGCTTGAAGTGCGTGAGTTACGCTATTCTCAACATCACGCTTCTTGATGGTGATGCTGTTTAGAACCGTTAAACAGTTCTGATTTATCACCGACTTATCTTTACCGATGAACAATCTGTCACTAGCAAATGTCCATTCGTGCTTATGTTCACCACGAGTTGTGTCGTATGTCACCATAGCAACTTCCAAACGGTCAATGTCTGCGTGGTATTTAGCATAGGCACGATACGGTTGAGAACCAGAATTTACCCAAATTCGATCCTCGTTTCGTGTTACATAAGTGTTTCCAAAGGGGACTTTACCATTCGTGCTTCTGCGACGACCAAAATCCAATTCGTTATAATCCATCCACCATTCAGCATGGTTTTGTCTATTTCCGTCTTTGTTCATCCAAATTCTGCCGTCTTTGCTCATCCAAGTGAGCCACACTTCTGGGAGCAATGTTTGGTCAAGTTTGTAGTTTTTCATTTGTTTTTACCTCTCATCATTTGTTGTGTTGTATATAAGTTTTAAGATAGTCGAGCATATTCAATGCACCTCGACAATATTCTGGTGTTTCGTGCATTATGGTGCTCTTTGCAAACTCTGGGTGATCTCGCAGATATTTAATGCCCTCTATCTGCCGTTCAATTTCTTCAAGCATTTCGTCGATTGTCATATCTTCAACCATCCCTCATCGTCATATTCGTCTTCACAAGGAATGTAAGCACCCTCGGAATCTGTCCAAATCTTAACCTCGGCTCTCTCTTGGAGCAGACGGCTAATTGCGAGTTTAACATCCTTTCTGCGAATGTCGTTGAAAATTTCCTTTTCGTCTTCTTCGAGTTCCACGATAATCTCACCGTACTTGTCGCAGAGCAACTTGCGATTGTGATCGATGTAGTAGGTCATCCCATCACCAAGCACGGTTTCTTCGGTGGGAGTTATGTCCTTTGTCATCAGAGTGAAGCAAGTATGCATCATTCGCTTTGCTTTTGCCGTGTCGTTGGTTGCATTGTAGCAAATCTGTGCGAATGCAATTGCTGCCCGTCTGTCTGCCTCGCCGTTGTAGTAGAACTTTTCTTTCGTGCCGTCAGGGAATTCAATCTCGTCAATGCCGAGGTTCATATTGGGCGTGTTTGCGAGTTCTGCCATGGTGTCGATGAGGTTCTTGTTGTTGTTTGTGAGCTTTGTCATATGTTTTCTCTTTCTCCGCCGTGTTGCCGATACGGTCAGCATAATTTTAATCATTTTGTTGTGTTTTGTCAATGGTCGCTTATTTCAGTTCGCCATTTACATATAGGGTTTGCTTGTAATGTCTGTGTTCTCGGATTGTCGCCGCCCATTCTTCTTTGGTCGGTCTGTAATTTTTCCAATGGTCTTTCGTGTATTGCTTTCTTCGCTCGGCAATGTTTGGGTTGACAATGATTTGAATTGTGCTTCTGCTTACGCCAAACTGCTTTGCAAGAGGTCTTGTGCCACATACACCGGACTTGTAGATGCGTTGAATTTCCTCCTTTTGCTCATCTGTGAGCTTTCGTCTACGGTCTTGGGTTGTGGCAAGTTTAATGGTTGATGATTTGTAGGGCATTTAGGATACCTCCTTGAGTATATTCATCAACTCTGTCTTAACGGCATTGTTAATATGCATTTTGTTTCGGCTGTCTATTCGTATATAGCCGTTAGCAACAACATCCTCGATGAATTTCACAATCTCGGACAATGTAGTTTTATTTCTGATTTTCTCAATTAGCACCTTAGTTTGCGTTTCTGAAATGTAATACTCGGCAGACATATTCCAAGAGTTGCTGAATACCGTACTTGCTTGGACTATTACAATCAAAGGCGATGATGAAATTCTTTTAGCCTCTGGCAAATCTACCTTGGAAAGTCGTTCGCAGATTTCCTCTACAATGCCTTGGCGAACCTCGTTCAATGCCGCTTCGTAAATACTTGCCGATTGACACATTTGTTTGATGTTCATATTTACCTCCTACCCCAAGGGTTTTCTGCAACAACCCTTTCGTATTTGCCATACATTTGCATTGGCTGAGTTGAACCACAGTCACAATGTCCAACCTTTTCTTTGCTACCACAAGAGCAGAGGTCAAGACCATAGCCGTTTACGCAATGGTCACAACAATAACTTGTTATACCCTTCTTCTTTCTATGTTGCCTTAGGTCAATGTTGGGGAAGTATTTGCGGAAGTTGCTCTGCCTACAAGAATAAGTCCCTGCCGTGGTGTCTACCGTGATTGCCCCACAAGAGCACTTGCTATACCACAATATATCTTCGTTCGTTGCGTACATTGTAATCCCTCCTTTACTGAATTTCCTGCATCGCCTCAATCTGTTCCTCGGTGAAGCATCTGCGAATGTCGTTGTATTCCTTGATTACGGCATCATATATATTCATAATGCGTTTCAAGTCACCTTTCTTCTTGATTTCGTAGCCGAACTCATCAATGAAGTCCTCAATGTCACCCACATCATACTTCTGCAAGCAAGAGAGAATGTCATATTCAGTGGGGTATATACGAGAACGGTTTATGCAATGTCTGTTTGCATTTTTAATGGTGTTGTTGATGCTATCATAGAACTTAACCTGCATATTTCCTCTCGGTGTTACGATGTTTACCATATAGGTGTCACGCTCTTTTGTGTCGCCCCAATTTTCATTCGCCTCTTTGCCGAGGTACATCATTTTCATTGTGGCATTGCAAGATGACAAGAAGTCTTTTGCCTGTTTTACATATTCGCTCATTTTGTTTCCTCCAATCTTTCTCTACGCTTTTTGATTTTGATTTGTGCATTGGTGTTATCACGGTATTCTCTATACCGTTGTTTGATTTCGGCATAGGTTTCTTCCCATACCTCACATTCCCAACCGTAACCGTAATTGGTCCACAGTTCGTAGATGTCTTTGGTTTTACGCTTATACATTATTATTCCTCCCTCAATAATCAAGATGATTTTCAAAGCCATCGTACTTAAATACCTTGCTTCGATAATCTGTGTCAACTTTAACAACGAATTGCATACCCTTGTAATCTCCGCAAAAATACCAACTTGGCTTAATTTTAATTACCGTGATTTTGCTAAAATCAAGCCTTTTCTTGAATTCCTCACTCCATCCCCATACGGATGTTTTTGGGTTATTTGCGTCTACCAATGTGATATGCTCTTCATTGATGTCACATAATCTAAACGCTTGTGTTAGGGTAATCATTTTGTTATCTCCTTTTTATCCATTATCGCGCCGCAATTTTCACAGAAATTCGGGATGGTCACTGTGCGTCTATTATTGATCTTATTGCAAACCGAACACTTGCAAAAATAACCTTTTCGCCACGGTTCATCTGTCAATGGTATAAGCCACTTTCCGTGCTTAACCTCAACCACGGCTTTCTCCTTTCTTGCGTTCTCAACGCATTCATTCCATTTGAGTTTTGCTTCGTGTTTGGTTTTGACAAGTCCTGTACGGAAGCCACATCCTTTACACTGGTAATAATGCATATGTCCGGGAATGCTCCATAGAATTCGACTAATGCTTCCACAAACACAAGGTGCAAGGCTAATGTACGGATACTCCTTTGTGAGTTTGTAGCCGTGCTTTTTGGCTTCGGCTTTAAGTTCTTCGAGTGTCATTTGAGTTCCTCACTTTCCACCAAAGTCAAGTCTTTTTCAAGAAATCTGTGGTTAAGTTCAGGATTGTCAAATTCTACAATCCACATTTGCTCACCGTGCAACATACACCATTGTGAATTGGGAATATGTTCGTCTACAATGATTCCAATTGCACCGTTCAATATTTTTGCATAAATGGGGTTGCTCACAACAACTTTATCGCCAATTTTCATTTAAGTTCCTCCCTATCAAGTCTATGAATTCTGTCATCAAAGCCGTTGACATAGTTGCCGTTGTCGTCTTTAACTCGTGTATATGGACCAAACACAACGGCTATTGCGTGATATATGTCCCAATTGTGTATACGCATAACATCTCTCAAGCACCACATAAAGTGGCTTGGCTTGTTGCAGTGGTCGAGATAATCTTCCATTGCGTCCCACAAGATGTTACCTATGTCCTCATCGGTGTAATAATCGGGCTCTACCATACATTCTTCTGCCATATAGCGACGAATACCATTGTAAATTAAGTCGTTATTACTATACTTGGTATTACCTTTGCAGATTCGAATAATGTCAAGCGTTCTCTGTTCCATCATTTGTGAGTTCCTCCTCTTTTGCTTTGAATGCACTCATAACAATCAATCCTGCTATCCACATACCACATATTACTAGGGCAAGAGCGACTAATCCAAGGAAAAATGTGCCAACGGCAAGCCAACCGCTCAGTGAATTCATAGCAATAAATGTCTGAATTGCACCATATCCTCCCGATACATATCCTAATACGAAAAGAGTTGATAGTGCTCCACTAACAAGTGTTTTAAGAAATGTCTTCATTTGCGTATAATCTCCTTATCTTTCAATTTGTTTCGCAACTTTTTCAGAGCCTCTATGCAATCAAGTTGCTCGTCGAGGGTGTCGGTGTCGGTCAGTTCAATGATAAACATTAGTGCGTTATCAAGGGGCGTATAGACAATAGGGTTAGGCTTCTCGCTCTTTTTCTCAATGATTCTGCTATCCCAACCTCGTTCTATTGCCATTGCCTTTGCTTTTGCTTCGGCGGCTTCGTAGTTCCACGCCAACACCGTAATTGGTCCGTCTTTGAAGTTAAATGTGAATACGTGTTCTTTCATTTGCTCACCTCCTCGTAGGCCACGGAAGTTTGTTCCATTTCGTTCCGTCCCATTCTGCGTAATAAGATCGTTTGTTAATCATTACATAGCGTCTTTCGCCTATGCGAGGTTCATTGTACCAAATCATTTTGCGTTCTCCTTTTGTTTGCTACATACATATTCAATGTGTGCTTTGAGCATTTCTTCAATCTGGTCGAGCTTCAAGGCGTCCATAGGTTCAATGTCGCCGTTTGTGATGTCGTGGGCATTCTGGTATGCAAGGAAGATTTCGTCAACCTTTTCTTCGATGAGGTCTTTGAGTGAGAACTCGACTTCTACGACATCTGTGGGTGCACACCACCAGACGCCGTCGCCTTTCACACCATTATCCCATTTGACCTCGATATCAGTAGGACAGACTCTTACAACCGTGCCACAAGTACCTGTCGGCGGATAGAAACCAGATTCAATGTCTTTTTCGTTGTCAATGCGAGCATATCGCACTCTCGATCCAATTTTAATCATTTTTGTGTTCTCCTTTCTGCTCGTTTTCAAGTTCTTCAAGGCAATATTTGCAGTTTTCAGTGCAGTTTGTGACTGCATCACACATAGGACAATATTTAGCCATTGTTAATCTCCTCTCTGTATATTGCATAAATGCTTGGCTCATCGGCAAAATCTTGCTCGTGTTCGTCCATATAATCGTCTGCTTCCGTTGTAGTCTTAAAAATCCTTGTGAATAGAGGTTTTTCTTCTCCAAGTTCGTCAAGGTGCGTTGCAGTAATCTTTACCATAGTTAAATCCTCCTTTCGTTTTGTTCTTGGGGTGTTTTATGAAGGCAAGTGCATATTGCACTCGCTAATTCATCAAGGGTTTTTGCCCAACGGTTACGATAGCCTGTGTAGTCCTTTTCGTTGTCGGCATATCTGTACATAAAGCGTGGTAACCAAGAAGCACAAGATTCCTCTGTATCCACATAGATTACAGATCCGTTTGCGTTGTTGCGTATGAAACCGTGGCAACCTCTCTTGCTTCCGTTGATGTTGATGTTTTTAAGGGTGAACTGTAAGTCCATTCCATTGGCGTGTGAGTTGATTGCGTTTTTAAGTTTCGTTGATAAGATTAACATTTGTGTGCCTCCTTTAATTTGAATATTTCCAAAGCAAGTCAAGCAATACTCGGATTTGCTCTTTAATGACTTCCTTTTCGTTCTCGGGTATAATGTCGGTTTCGACTGTTTCCATAAGCTCGTTTAAGATTTCGAGATAACTACGCATTTGCATTCCTCCATTTTTGTGTATTTGAAAAGGGCTGCCCATTTGGGCAACCCTTTAGATGTTGAGTGCTTCAAACAATCTTGCGTAAATTCCACCTTTATCAAGATTGTCGTTATTCATGGTGTAATACACCTTGACGAATGTATCGAGATTTGCCAACTCGTTGATAGTTTCTTCAACAAGCCCCTCTCGTGTTTCGTCGTTGTCGATATAGTTGTATGTGTCATATTGCAGAATGAAGTCTGCCACTCCTTGTGCAAGATATTGCTTTTGGTCATCGTCAAGCTCGTCCCATATGTGGCTATAAGCACCAATGCCGTAAAGGTGTTTGATGCCATCTTCGGTTTGGATATCTTCGCCCTCCCAGATATAAGGCTCACTATCATCGTCCTCGTACTTAATACGGAACTCGTCTTTATCCTCGTCATAGGTCATTCCGTTCCATTCGGCTTGGATTTTCTTGGCTTCTTCGAGTGTGAAATACGGTGTTGCCCAGCCGTTCCAAGTTCTTCCGCTTGTGTAACCGATGTAAGCATTGTGGTCATCGCATATTGCGAATACTGATTTTCTCATTGTAAATACCCCTTTCGTTTTAGAAGATCATTTAGTGTGTAGTTGCCAACGACAACACTATGAACGGCGTTGTCGACTTGTTGCTCGGTTTGATACGAGGAGAGCAGCTTGCGTACTGCTTCCTCACGGTTGTCCACTCCTTTTCTGCGTTTAAGTAGTATGCACATATCGTACAAAAGACTGACCTTTTTGTCAATCTGTTCCTCGAAAGTGCATTCACAAGAGCCGTCAATAAACTCATCTGCCAAGTATTCTCTCATCTATGCCACCTCCTTTCGCAGATAAAAGATGAATTCCCAAGCATCTCTGCTTGTGTCAAAGATGTGCGGAATGTCGTTGACAGTTACGGTGTATTCACCGTTGGTGCGTTTGAATGTGATTTTCATGGTTTATTTGCCTCCTTTCATGATGATACGCAAACATTCAAGGCAGTCGTGTCGAGTTTTGCCACCCTTTGCCTTGCAGTTTTTGATGTGCTCGTACATTTCCTCGTACTGCTCACAGTAGTACATGTCAAGCAGTTTAAGCCAGCTTTCATAGCCGCCAAGCGTTTGCTTGTAGCGAGCGAAGTACATTTTGTGGAGCAAGGTATCTTTTGCCTCGCTTACGGCGTTGTCGGCACCTTCGTAGATGTTGACGGTTCCTTGGTTGTGGATAACGATGTTTGCCATTATAATTCCTCCTATGTCGCGACCTTAACTCCCTTTCGGTGAGTGGTTTATGCGAGCATTAAATGTTGGCTTTCAATTGGGATAAGATTGCAGTTTCTTGTGCTACTGCAGTTGCGTCGTTACGAAGGATTGCAGATTCGAGCAGTCTTTCGTGGTGGTTACGCATTGCAATGTAGCAACGGATTTGGTAGCGTTTTGCTTTTGTCATCTCCATTCTCCTTTCGCATATTCTTCCGGGTAATACTCACGAGCGTAGTCCTCGTCGTATTCATCATCTTGCCAAGCGAAGTTGATGCGTTCTTTGAGTTCTGCGACTTCATTTGCGAGATCCTCGTCATAAGGGTTCTCGGCAAGTCGGCGTTTTGCTTCCTCAAGGCGTTCCTCAAGGGTGTAAGGGTTTTCATACTGTCTGTAAATTGCCATAATTTTTGGCTCCTTTCGTGTAATGTTTGTAGGTGTTTAAGCCCACATCAAAAGGCACCACCGAAGTGATGCCCTTTGGGTAGGTTTAAGCGTGTGGATTAGAAGCCGAGCATATCCTCGGTGATGCCCATAGCAACGGCTTTTGCCCACTTGTCGGACTTGAGCAAACCAGCCTTTGCGTTAGGAATGTATGCGGCAAGGTCTTTTTCGTTCTTGCCAAGAGTGTCGAAGTTGACGGCAGAGCCACCGTTGGCGATGCTATATGCAGATGCTGCACGGTTGAGAACGCTCATCTTCATACGAGCAAGAGTCTTCTTCTGTGTGTCCGTAAGATCGGCGTTACCCTTGGCTTTGCGAGGAGTTGTCACCTTTTCGGCTTTTGGCTCGGCTTTCTTGGTTGCCTTTGCATTAGGTGCAGTCGTAGGCTTGTCTGCGCCCTTCGCCTTGCGAGGTGCTTTCTCGGAGATGCCAAGAGCAGATGCCTTTACCTGCAACTGTGTGCCATCTGCAAGTGTCACGGTCACGAGGGCGTCGGTCTTTTTGCCCTTCGCAGTTGCAGGAGCAGTTTTCTTTGCTTTCGGCTCGGTCTTACGCGCCTTTGCGTAGTCCTCTGCGTCAATGTGTGTGATTGCAGTCGCAACGAACTTCTTGGCATTGGCAACGGTCTTGAACTCGGCTTGGAATCCACCTACGCCCTTGAGAACTGTGCCACCAAGGGACTCAACAAGAGCCTTGTTTTGTGTGTAGAGAGCGTGTGCAACATACTTGTTGGCAGTTACGACTTTGGTGTTGTCCTTTGCCTGTGCGAATGTGATAGTTGCGATAGTCTTTTTCATAATTAAACCTCCTTTTCGCCCTTGTGTGTAGGCTATGAATGGGTACCTACACGAGCGTTAATAATATTTTGCCTTTCGGCTGGGATACGGCTCGTTTTAAGGCACGAACCGTTCAGAGAGCCTTTTCGCA
>JAEIGA010018416.1_pt1 | contig 10638 bp, 9 predicted proteins | sample 9270691 | NCBI WGS metagenome assembly JAEIGA01 (sample SAMN17057246, study PRJNA624740) | gut metagenome | biome: biome; isolation source: fecal sample | host: Bos grunniens | place: China: Xizang | collected 2019 | reverse complement strand
GCGGAACCCATTGCCAGAATGAGCGGAGGTACTTTCTGTTTCCTCCTGAAAAACCGGCAGGAGAGCGCAATCCGCGCGAGACTGACACGGATTTCCGAAAATATCAATCAGTTCAATCAGAAAAACAATGTTCCCTACAGCGCGGAACTGCGGTTTGGTGTGTATATTCCGGAAAGCAGTACGGAGTTCTTGCCAGGAATTCTGGAAAAGATTGAAGATCTGCTGCAGGAAAACAATGATCAGACCTGCCGTTTTTACCGGGAAAGCAAAGAAGAACCAGCAGACCGGAAGTGGGAACTGATTCAGCAGATGGAACGGTCTCTGATCAACGGTGACTTCCAGATGTACCTGCAGCCGAAGGTTCGGCTCAGTGACAACCGGGTGGTTGGCGCGGAAGCGCTGATCCGGTGGAGACATCCCCAGCGGGGTATGCTGACTCCGGAAATGTTCATCCCGGTGCTGGAGGAATATCATCTGGTAGCCCGGTATGATCTTTACCTGTTTGAACAGGTCTGCCGTCAGCTGGATCAGTGGACCCAGGCTGGAATGATCCCCTGTCCTGTGTCGGTGAATCTGTCTCATGATACCGTCAGAAAAGATGATTTTCTGGATGATTATGTACAGCTGGCGAAGAAATATCATATCAATCCTGAACTGATCGAGTTCGAACTGAGTACTCTGCTGCAGCAGCAGGAGATTTCCCGGGTCAGCGCTATTGTGGATGCCATCCACAGCTGTAAATTCCGCTGCGCCCTGGATAAGTTCGGCGTCAAGGAATTTGGACTGCATCTTCTGCGGGAACTGGACGTGGATACTGTCAAACTGGATCACCGTCTGTTCTCCAGTGAAAACAATAACCGAAGAAACCGCTTCATTGTGGAAGGTATCATTAAGATCGCAAGCCAGATGCAGATCCGGACTGTGGCGGAAGGCATTGACAATTCCAGCCAGGTACAGTATCTGAAGCAGGCCGGATGCGATATGGTGCAGGGTTACTACTATTTTCTGCCCCTGCCGGCAGAGGAATTCTGCCAGTCGGTTTACCACAAAGGTGAACTGCGCTATGTAGAGGAAGAGGGAAAGCGTTCTGAACAGAATATGTTCGCGCAGCCCCGCAATGCATCCGGTAACATCGTAATGTTCTCCCTGCTGAAAGAAACTGACCGTGTGATGTTCTCCAATCTGTTCTCTCCTGTTCTGGAGGAGACAACCGATGTGGCCAACGCAATGGCTCTGTTCCGCCGTTCGGAACTGATCCATGAAAATGACCGCAAAGACTTCTTACATCTTCTGGAGCGCTGCGTGAAAGAAGACGGCTGGGTAGAGAATACCATCCGGTTCTACACCGCCAAGGGCCGCTATGAGTGGCTGGAAGTACACATGCACAAGGAATATATTCCTTCTGTGGGTGAATATGTGATTTCCGGTACCCTGGTCAATATGGCCGGCTGGAAAAACGAAGTGAACAGATGGAAGGAAAAGGCCAACCGGGATGCTCTGACCGGCCTGTATAACCGTGAATACTTTGAGCAGTTTGCCAGCTCTTCCATGGAAAGCGGCACACTGGCTTCCGGCGCTGTTATTTTCGTGGACATCGACGATTTCAAGAAAGTCAACGATACCATGGGCCATGTGGTTGGCGACGATGTGATCTGCTGGGTGGCCAAGCGTGTGCTGGGCGCTTTCCGGCATACGGATATCGTGGCCCGTTACGGTGGCGACGAGTTCGTTGTATTTGTAAACGGAATCGGCAGAGAGGATCTGAGCAAGCGGCTGACCCAGCTGTGCGATGGCTTCCGCTTCCCCTACCGCAACGGTGATGTGGAATACCCTGTTTCCGGCAGTATCGGCGCGGCCATGTTCCCCCAGGACGGCAGCTCTTATCTGGAACTGCTGGACCGTGCGGACAGTGCGCTGTATGAAGCCAAGCGCCAGGGCAAGAACCGGTTTGTTCTTTATCGTCCCGGTCTGGAAGAAGTTTCCCATCAGTAAGGATTCTGTAAAACACAGGGAAAGCGGGAGGTTATATGCTCTCTTTGTTTCTGGGGCTGACAGCCTTCGTGCTGTACCTGCTATATGATATCAACAGTTTTACCCGACAGCTGCGGATACTGCATGCCTGTTTCTTCCTTGGCACAGCCCTGCTGGGAATTGCCACGGTTATGGATCTGGCAGCAGCCTGGAGATCCGGCGGATTCTCCGACAGCGGAGACTGGCTCTGGCTGGCCGGAGCAGTGATCTGGTTCGCGGCTCTGATCTACTGTCTGTTCTTCGCGCTTCCGTTTCAGGAGACATACGCAGAGCAGAGCAGCGGAAACCATGTCTACAGCGGCGGTGTATACGCGCTGTGCAGACATCCGGGCATCCTGTGTTTTTTCGGTATGTATCTGTTTCTGGGACTGGCAGCGCTGCCGGGGGGAATGCTCCTGCGGGGTATGCTCTATTCTCTGCTGAACCTGCTGTATGCCTGGTTCCAGGACCGTATCACATTTCCAAAAACCTTCTGTGATTACGCGGATTATCAGAAGAAGGTACCCTTTTTGATTCCCACAAGAGCCAGTATCCGCATGGCAAAGGAAACACTGTTTCCTGTAGACGAGGAGGATAACCAGTGAGATTTCAGGAAAAACTCCATCAGTATTCCAAAGAGGAGATCTGGGAGGAATACTGTGGCTTTTTGACCCTCACCTCTGAGGAATTCATGAATATTCAGAACCGGCTGCTGCTGGAACAGATTGAACTCTGGGCAGCCAGCGGTATCGGTCAGAGCATCCTCAAGGGAAAATATCCCCATACCATCGAAGAGTTCCGGGAAATGGTACCTTTGACCACCTATGAGGATTATGCCACCACGCTGCTGTCCAAGCAGTACAATGCGCTGCCCGCAGACCCTGTTCTGTGGGTGCAGACCACCTGGGAAGGCGGCGTCCATCCGATCAAAACGGCACCTTACACCAAGGCGATGCTGGACACGTTTAAGCACAATGTTATCAGCTGTCTGATTCTGTCCACCAGCAAGCAGAAGGGCGATTTTGATGTAAAGGTCACAGACCATATGCTCTATGCTCTGGCCCCCATGCCCTATGTGACGGGCCTGCTGCCCCTGCTGCTGCAGGATGAGATCGATATTGAGTTCATCCCCTCTGTTAAGGATGCGGTGAAGATGAGCTTCAAGGAACGCAATGTCCAGGGCTTCAAGCTGGGCATGAAGAAGGGACTGGAGTATTTCTTCGGTCTGGGCAGTGTGCTGTATTATGTGAGCCAGAGCATCTCTTCCATGCAGGGCAGCAACAAGAGTCTGAAGGAAAAAATCATGGGTACCTCTCCCAAGATGATGATGCGTTATCTGATTGCCAAGAGAAAGTGCAAGCGGGAAAACCGTGAGCTCCTGCCGAAGGACCTGTTCCATCTGAAGAGCTTCCTGTGTGCCGGTACTGATAACCGCTGCTACAAGGAAGACCTGGAGAAAATGTGGGGCGTTGCCCCCATGGAGCTTTTCGCGGGTACAGAGCCTACCTGCATTGGGTGTGAGACCTGGAGCCGGGAAGGTGTTTACCTGTTCCCGGATGCCTGCTTCTATGAATTTATTCCGGAAGAGGAACTGGACCGGAATATGGCCAATCCGGAATACCAGCCCAGAACTGTCCTGTGGAACGAAGTTGTTCCCGGCGGCATTTACGAACTGGTACTGACGGTTCTGAAGGGCGGTGCTTTTGCCCGTTACCGGGTGGGCGATGTCTTCCGCTGCACCGGTATCGGCAGCCAGATAGAAAACAATACAATCCCCAGATTCCAGTATGTGGACCGTGTGCCTCAGGTCATCGATATTGCTGGCTTTACCCGCATTACCGAGAAATCCATCCAGCAGGCCATCCAGCTGTCCCGTCTGCCCATTGAAGCCTGGACCGCCAAAAAGGAATTTACCGAAAATTGCCGTCCTTATCTGCACATTTATGTGGAAATGCAGCGTAGCAATCTGATCAACAGTGCCATCAGTATCCAGCTGCTGCAGGATCAGCTGGGCAACTATTTCAAGTATCTGGATCAGGACTACGGCGATCTGAAGAAGATCCTGGATATCGATCCTCTGAAAATCACTCTGCTGAAATGCGGTACCTTTGATCTGTATGAACGCAGATTCGGCAAAAAAATCAGAACAATGAATCCGGAAGGCTGTGAAATCAATGACTTGCTGAACTGTCATATGATGGACAGCTATGGAAAGGGGGGCCTTCTGAATGAGTGGATATAGTTGGATCTCCGGCATTTCGATTTTCTGCTATCTGTTTCTGCTGCTGAGTCTGATCTCTTCCAAGAAAACAGAAGGCGTCATCAAATCCTTTGAGCAGCTTCTGGTGATCATGCTCCTCTGGACCGGCGGTTCTGCCGGTATGCGTCTGCAGGTCTGGCCCGGTGTCAATTTCTGGCATCATGTGTCTCTGCTGGGTATGATGTTCCTGGCATTCGGTTACTATCAGTTTGTCAAGGACTTTCTGGACGAGAAAATTGGGTACGCGCGTCCGATTCTGCTGACGCTGTTCCTGGCCCTGTTCGTCTTCAACGTACTTACCAATTTCTTCATTCCTCTGCCGGAAGTGGTTATGGAGGGAACCCAGATCAAGTTCCTCTATCATTACAACTGGCAGGTGTATCTGCTGATCGCGCTTATTGCCTTCATCGTCTGGCAGATGCTGGTGACCATCTGGCGTTTCTGCCGCGGCAATCACATTGCCATGCAGCAGCTGCTGCCGGTGATCTGCGGTCTGGTGACCCTTCTGATGGGCAACATTCTGTGTACGCTTCCCATTTTCATGGGTCTGCCCGTGGACATGCTGTCCGGCGCTGTGAATGCGATTTTCCTGTTCTACGCGCTGTATAAGAGAAAGCTGTTCCGGATGACGGTGCTGCTGTCCAAGTCCAACTGCATCATCGTAGCGATGATCCTTGGACTGGTGATCTTCTCCGACGTGGCCATTGCTGTACAGCGGGCGCTGATGCAGAACCTGGGTCTTCCTTACAGCACGACACTGATCATCATCGCGGTGTTCCTGGGTGCCATGATCTGCGGCCTGTATCTGATCATCAATGTGACACTCAATGCCATCTTTACCCGTCCGGAGAAGAAGAGAAAAGAACTGCTGGAACGTTTTTCGGAAGAAATCACTCATATGCTCAGTGTCAGCGAGATCCTGCAGCTTATGGCGGATACCATCCAGGAAGTGGTGGATCTGAACCGTCTGTTCGTGCTGGTGCGCGGACTGGACGGACAGTACCGTATTGAGCATACCATTAACCCTCTGGATGAGAAAAACTTCTACTTCCGGGATGACCATCCTCTGATCGCCCATTTCAAGAAAAGCAGCAAATACATTCTGATGCAGGACTTCTCCCGGAAAACTCTGTACAGAAGTATGTGGGAAACCGAGAAGACGCTGCTGATCAGCCAGCAGATCGAATGTGTGGTTCCCCTGCACGGTGAAGAGGGGCTGACGGGCTGCATCCTGCTGGCAGGAAAGCCCGGCAAGAATGTACTCAGTGATGCCAATCTGGAATTCATCGCCTCTGTGGCGGACCTGTGTTCCGATTCGGTCAGCAATGCGTATGTATATGAGCGCGCGCTGACGGAGGCCCAGAAGGATGATCTGACAGGTCTGGTGAACTTCAAGTTCTTCTTTGAAATCCTGGACCGTGAATTTGAGAAGTTCAAGGATACCGCCCTTTCCCTGTGTCTGATCAACATCGACGATTTCAAGCAGTACAATCAGCTCTACGGTAACCAGGAGGGTGACAAGGTGCTGCAGAGTCTGGCAGCAATCCTGTCCTCGGCCATCAGTGAAAATGCCTTTGCGGCCCGCATCAACGGCGACGAATTCGCTCTGATCCTGCCGGGATACGATATCTATTCGGCAAAATGTCTGGCAGACAACATTGCCGAGCAGGTCGGAAATATCAATTCCGCATCTGAAACCGCCGGCAAGCTGACGGTCAGTATCGGCATCTGCGCGGCACCGTACATGGCATCCTCCGCACGGGAACTGTACCGGAACGCGGACAGCACGGTGTATATGGTCAAGAGAACCGGCAAGAACGCTGTCCAGATGTACTCCGCGGATATTGACCGCAGAGAGCCTGTAAACATGGGACACCGGAGCGGCTATGATGAGAATGCCGGCACCATCTATGCCCTGACGGCAACCATCGATGCCAAGGATCATTATACCTTCCAGCATTCTCAGAATGTGGCCTACTATGCTTCTGAACTGGCTAAGGCTGCCGGAATGTCCCAGGATGTGGTGGACATTGTCCAGGAAGCGGGTCTGCTGCATGACATCGGTAAGATCGGTGTTCCTGAGAATATCCTCAACAAGCCGGAAAAGCTGACCCCGGAGGAATTCGAGATCATGAAGAGCCATGTGGAAAAGGCGGTGGATATTATCCGCAACCTGCCTTCTCTGGATTACGTGATTCCTGCGGTGCTTTCCCACCACGAACGGTATGACGGCAAGGGATATCCCAGAAGAATGGCAGCTGACAACATTCCTGTCACCGGCCGGATCCTCTGCATTGCGGATGCCTTTGATGCCATCACTTCTGTCCGGAATTACAAGAAGGCTGTCTCCCTTGATACAGCACTGGAAATTCTGAAAAATGAAGCAGGCAAGCACTTTGATCCCATGCTGGTGGATGTGTTCGTAGAACAGATCGAAAGCGGCAAGATCCAGATGCGTGTCTCCCAGTCAGAGGCAGCGCCACAGCCTGCTGAGCCGGCTATGGTCTGATATAAAATCAAAAGTCCGAACCCTTTGGGGTTCGGACTTTTTTATATGGTTCAGTTCAGCTGGCGCCGGATCAGATCCGGTGCGTCGGCATAGTCAAGGGCAGTCTCTCTGGTGATCATACCGGCACGGTACAGCTCCAGAATGGACTGATCCATGGTGATCATACCTTCCCGGCCGCCTGCGGCAATGGCATTGCCGATCTGGTGACTCTTGTTGTCGCGGATCATGCTGCGGATAGCGCTGTTTACATGCATGATCTCAAAGGCGGGAACCATGCCGCCGTTTTTGTCCGGAAGCATCTGCTGGGATACAACGGTCTGCAGGACCATGGAGAGCATCATGCGGATCTGTGCCTGGTGAGAGCTGGGGAAGCTGTCGATGATGCGGTCGATGGCATTGACAGCTCCCTTGGTGTGCAGAGTGGCAATGATCAGATGGCCGGTTTCCGCGGCGGTAATGGTGGTGCGGATGGTTTCCGGATCGCGCATTTCGCCCAGCAGGATCACGTCCGGAGCCTGGCGCAGACAGGCACGCAGTGCGGACAGGTAATCCGCGGTATCCACGGCAATCTCGCGCTGGCTGACAATGCTGCGCTGATTCCTGTGCAGGAATTCGATGGGATCTTCCAGGGTGATGATATGGCAGTCACGGGTCTGATTGATCCGGTCGATAATGCAGGCCTGGGTGGTGGACTTGCCGCTGCCGGCGGTGCCGGTCATGAGGATCATGCCGTGAGCGGTATTGGCCAGCTCCATGATCTTCTCGGGGATATGGATCTGCTTCCAGTCGGGGATCTGGAAGGATACCACACGGACCACGGCGGCCAGAGAGCCTCTCTGACGGTAGGCATTCACACGGAACCGGGCCAGACCGGCGATTGCGAAGGCAAAATCGTCGTCACCGTCCTGCAGAAACTGATCCATGGAACGTTCGGCAAGCTCATAGATCTCGGTGATGAGGGTCTTGGTTTTGGGAGGCAGCAGCCGCTCCTGGCTGATGGACTTGAGACGACCGTCCAGTTTCATACTGACAGTGCCGCCGGCAATAATGAACAGATCAGAGGCATGGGCTGCCACTGCCTGCTCCAGATATTCAATGATCTCCACGAAGATTACCTCCTGTTGTTTCTTAAACAGATCACTTGCTTCCGTTCCAAAGTTCCAGTGTATTGTTTTCCTGCCAGTGGACAGTAGGTACAGCCTGCCAGCGCAGTACAGTCAAGTCGCTGGTCCGGATCTCCACACGAAGTTCCTGGGTAGGGGAGATGGTGCAGCTGTAGGCATACACATCTGCGTTGACGCTGACACACTCCGGGATCTGACCGGAGCGCAGCAGGGCAAAAATTTCCTCTGCCTGGCAGTCGGCGGCATAGTAATCGGATACGGCCTCCGCGCTGATGTCAGAAAGCCGCTTATCAGCCTGGACGGTACTGAAACCCAGCAGGGCAAATACCGTCAGACAAAGTACCGCGAAGATCACCAGAAGGGAACTGCCGCCGATGACCGGTACCTGCTGTTTGTTTTTATTCATAAGCTACCTCCTGCCAGCAAACGGTGACACAGAAGAGCTCATCGTCTTTTTCTGTCCGGGCGGAGATCTCCGCCTGGCCCAATCCCGGGATCCGGGTGGCCTGGGGTGTTACCACAATGCGGTAAGCTGCCCGCTCCAGGGTGGTTTCTTCCCAGTTTTCGTCGTAGCCCAGGTACATGGGCTTTGTTTTATCGGTATTGCCGGGGAAGTCAGAATATCGGGAAAGATCGCCCCGGTAAGCCTTCATGGCTTCTGCCACATTCTGTACATTGGTGACCGCGTGACCCTGGGCTTCGCAGCGGCGGGAAATCTTTCCCGACAGGGCATAGATCTGCAGACACAGGGCGGCTGCCAGGGCGAAGACCAACAGCATGATCAGCTGCTCCATCAGAGCCAGAGGGGCTTTATTCTTCATGGGAAAGCCCTCCTTCGCTGCGCAGCAGAAGACTGCAGTGTTCGCTGGTGCCGTCTGTCAGAACCAGTTCCGCCCGGAGAATATTGTCTTCCAGAGTGACCTGGAAATTGTCCATGGGCAGGATTTCTTCGCCGAATTCTTCCGGAAGACCCAGACCGGCGGGGCAGAACATTTCCCGCAGATATCCTTCGTAGCAGTAAATGCGGGTCTCATAGAGCTGCCCTTCGACGGTTTCCGTTAAAATCAGCGTGCTGATGCCGGAATTATCCGCTGTGACCGATCCGGCAAAATCGGACTGGCGGATGCGGGTGGTAAGATACTGGACTGCGGTGCGGTGGTGATAGGTGCGCTGATCCCGGTCGGTGAGCTTCTGCACGGTATCGGCACCGGACAGAAGCACCAGCAGCACGGATACCATGAACACCGCGAACACCAGCAGAACCAGAACACCGGTCAGATTGCTTTTTTTCATGGGCACACCTTCCTTAGCGTTCCAGTACTGTGATATCCGGCATCAGATTTTCGGCGATGGCGGTATAGCGTACCACAAAACGCCGGTTGTCGATCTGAACGCCGTAGTGTTCTTCCAGATAGGCAAGATCGGGAGGATAAAATCCCTCCACAGCGTAGCAGGCAACGGCGGATTCCTTCAGAACATCTTCCAGCCGCTTCTTATCTTCCAGGGAATGACCCCGGGTCAGATTGGAGATGCCGCTTAAGAAGCACAGCAGCAGCGCCACTACTGCCAGCGGCATCAGAATACCGGGCAGCAGATGAGATTTTTTGTTTCGTTTCACAGCACTCACCCGATTGCGGTCATAATGTTCATCAGAGGCAGCATGACAGACAGCAGGATCACGCCAACCAGTCCGGAGGTGACCAGCACAAGCGCCGGCTCTACCTTGCCTACAGCGGATTCCAGGGCCTCCTGGGCCTCATCCTGCATTCGCTGAGCGATGGTTTCCATGATGCCGTCGCCGGTACCGCTGCGCATGCCCAGGGTCAGCAGACGGCAGGCAGAGGGGCTCAGCAGACCGTTTTCTCCCAGTGCGGCAGCCAGATCAGCTCCCTGCAGCAGCTGTTCCCGGCAGTCTGCGCAGCGCTGGGCGGCTCCGGGGATCTCCTTCAGAAGCTCGCCGGCCATTTCTACAGCGTCTTCCAGCACCATGCCGCTGCTGAAACCCATGGAAAGCGCCTGGGCAAAGCGGGCATTGTTCATTTTTCTGGCGATGCCTCTGTCGCCCAGTTTCCGGCGCCAGAGGGCTGTGGCTCTGAGGCACAGATCCCGGCGCAGGTACAGCACAGCTGCTGCCAGGAAGAACACAGCCAGAATTCCGCAGAGCAGGGGCATGGCTTTGTCCAGGAACTGTCCCAGCAGGAGCAGACCGCCGGCCACACCGGTGAGCTGACCGCCCAGGGACATATAGATCTCGTTGAAAACAGGCAGCACCTGGCTCAGCAGTACGATGATGACAATGAGCATCAGCAGCAGCAAAATGGCGGGGTAAGTCAGAGAACTGACGATCTGCCGCTGCAGTTTCTCCCGGTTTTCGTAGTAAGCAGCCAGTGCGTTCAGCGTTTCTTCGGTTCTGCCCACTTCCTCACCCATACGCAGCAGGCCGGTGATGTAGACGGGGAAGCACTTTGCTTCGTCAAATGCCTGGTGCAGATAGGCACCGCTGTCCATGGCGCTGGCCATGCCGGTGAGCAGTTCACGGGAGTTGGGATCCTTTTCTTCTTCTGCCATCAGAAACAGGCCGTCGCCCGCGCTGACGCCGGAGTGCAGCAGCAGCGCCAGCTCCCGGCACAGATCCGCGATCTCCAGATTGGACAGTTCCAAAGGACGCATAGTCATCTCTCCCAATATTGCTTAAAATTTGTTTGGATCAGTAGAAGTATTTTTCCTTGTAATTG
>JAEIGA010018415.1_pt1 | contig 10638 bp, 8 predicted proteins | sample 9270691 | NCBI WGS metagenome assembly JAEIGA01 (sample SAMN17057246, study PRJNA624740) | gut metagenome | biome: biome; isolation source: fecal sample | host: Bos grunniens | place: China: Xizang | collected 2019 | reverse complement strand
CAGAGATTGACCGCTGGATAATATCGCTGCTCAACACCCTGATAAAGGATGTGACGAAGTATCTGAACGACTACGATCCAACACCTGCGGCACGTGCCATCCAGGAGTTTGTGGGCGAAAACCTATCGAACTGGTATGTACGTCTGAACCGTAAGCGTTTCTGGGGTGGCGGTATGTCGGAGGATAAGCTCGCAGCATATCAGACACTCTACACCTGTATAGAGACAGTTGTGAAGCTCTCGGCTCCATTTGCTCCATTCATCGCAGAGCGTATCTACACCGACCTGAACAAGGTGAGTGGTCGTAACACCGATGAGTCGGTACACGTATCGGCATTCCCTGTAACCTCCAGCTCACTCATCAACAGCGAGCTGGAGGAGCGTATGAACATAGCACAGCAGCTCTCATCAATGGTATTGGCTCTGCGTCGTAAGGTCAACATCAAGGTGCGTCAGCCGCTGACAAAGATTCTCATCCCTGTGTTGGATGCTGACTTAGCACGCCACGTCGAGGCAGTGAAGCAGCTGGTGATGGGCGAGGTTAACATCAAGGATATTGAGTTGCTGAGCGATACTACGGGTGTAATAACCAAGCGTATAAAGCTTAACTTTAAGAACTTCTGCCAGCGATATGCTAAGCTCGCAAAGCAGATGGCAGCCTTAGCTGCGACATTCTCGCAGGAGCAGATTGCACAGATAGAGTCTGCCGCAGAGACAACACTCGACTTGGGTGGCGAGCAGGTGGTAGTAACACCTGCCGACTTCGAAATTACATCGGAGGATATGCCAGGATGGTTGGTAGCATCGGAGGGTAAGCTCACCGTAGCACTCGACATAACCGTGACAGAGGAGTTGCGTCGCGAGGGTGTGGCACGTGAGTTGATAAACCGCATACAGAACATCCGTAAGGAGTCAGGCTTCGAGGTGACAGACAAGATTCGCGTAGAGATTGAGGCTAAGGAGATAGTGGCAGGTGCTATCGAGCACTTCGTAGAATACATAGCATCGCAGACTCTCGCCGAGCAGGTCACATCATCAGCCACCCCAGAGGGTGCTATCGTAGTGGACAGCGAGGTTGACGAGGTAGCTCTCAAGATTGCTGTGACACGTCTGTAGCAGACACCTCGCAGCAGGGCGACAAAGAGAAAGAGAGTTTATGATGTAATATTTTACGGGAAAATTTTGCTTTTACAGATAAAAAGTGTAATTTTACATTAGAACCATTAATATTTACGACTATGGCAGAAGAAAGTGTAAGATACGGTGATAAGGATCTGGCTGAGTTCAAGCAGTTAATCCTTCAGAAACTCGAGCAAGCCAAAGCCGATTACGAATTGTTGCGTTCAAATATTACACATTCAAACGACACCCAGGACACATCGCCTACATTCAAGGTGCTGGAGGAGGGTGCTGCGACACTCTCAAAGGAGGAGACAGGTCGTTTGGAGGCTCACCAGATGAAGTTCATTCGTAATTTGGAGCTGGCTCTGATTCGTATTGAGAATAAGACCTACGGAATTTGTAAGACAACGGGCAAACTTATCCCTAAGGAGCGTCTGCTGCGTGTACCCCACGCAACAGAGTGCATCGAAGCTAAGGAGGCACGAAAATAACCAAGTCGGCAGATAGTTGACCGAATAATAATGTAAAACGCTCGGGCATATGGCTCGAGCGTTTCATTTATGGGAAAGGAACAACTATCCTATATCTCAACATATCCGTTGCGGATGGCATAGACCACAAGCGAAGCGGTATTCTTACAGCCCGTCTTCTCGAGGATGTTGGCTCGGTGTTTGTCGACCGTTCGCTTCGAGATGAAAAGTTCATCGGCAATCTCCTGATTGGAGAGTCCTCGACATATGGCAACCAGAATCTCTATCTCTCGCTCCGAAAGACACTCCTCACACTCCTCCGTAGTATCTACCCGAGAGCTGTCGCCAGCAAAGATATAGACCGAACGCAGCGACTGCGAGAGCGACGTGAGCAGCGATTCACTGAAGTAGGTACCGCCATTGCAGACCGTATGCACAGCCTCCACCACCTCCTCAAACTCGGAGTCCTTGAGCAGAAAGCCCTTAGCACCCACCGACACCATATCGGAGTAGTAGGCGTTCTCGCCAAACATCGAGAGGGTGATGACATTGAGCGAAGGCATAGACTCCAAGGCTCGCTGGGTAGCCTGTGCCCCATTCATCCCGGGCATAGCGTAGTCCATAAAGACCACGTCGGGACGGCTCTCGGGCAACATAGCGAGGAACTCCTCGCCACTCGAAGCATCACACACGACATCGAAGTCGGGGTGTGACGCAAGCAACATCTTCAGTCCCGTGCGGAACAACAGATGGTCATCAACGATAGCTATACGTATCATAACTTGCGATTTTTACGGGGGTGACGTTTCTCGCGGGCAGCATCACCCGACACAGCTGGGACAACGATGCGGGTTGCTCCCTTGACATTGACCTTGATGGTGGCTCGCATACCATTGCCTCGCGACGAGGTCATAACGAGCTCGCCATTGAGCGAGTTGACACGCGAGTTGATGTTGGACAAGCCCATACCGCAATCCATCATAGCCTGCGGGTCGAAGCCCTTGCCATTGTCGCTATACTCCAACTTGAGCACATCGCCCACACTCATCAGCGAAAGACGTATCTCACTACAGCCAGAGTGCTTCAGCGAGTTAGTAACCAGCTCGCAGACAACACGATAGATGATAACCTCGATGTCAGCATCGTATCGCTCCTTAGTAAGGTTGGTGGCAAACGAGAGCTTCACATCGTGCAGCGAGCGTGTGCGGTCGATGAAGTTCTGCACACCACGCGACAGACCAAAGTCACTCAAGACGTGGGGCGAGAGGTTGTTGGATATCTCACGCAGCGAACGCAGTGCCTCGTCGACAACATATAACGTATTGTTGAAAATCTCGCGACGCGACTCATCCATCTCCTCACGCGAGAGTGCCGAGAGGGAAATCTTTGCCGATGAGAGCAGTGGACCAAGCCCATCGTGCAGCTCCTTGGAGAAGTTGGCACGCGTACGCTCCTCGGTACGAAGCACAGCCGTCAGGATACGGCGGTCGGTGAGCTGGCGGTGGCGATTGAGGCGGTCGATGAAGAGCAAAAGCCTGTCTAACAACACTATACCGATAGACATACATATCGACACCACAATATCAAACCAGGTCATACCCCACTGCGGAAGCTCCCAGCCATAGGCGGCAACGAGCTGCAGCAGACGCTCACCTGCCAGAATGACGAAGCCTATGATAAAGAGAATCCAGATAGCATTATACTTGGTGACGCGGACAAGGCGTACGGCGTAATACATAGCTACAAACTGGATAATGATAGCCAGATAGAGCAACACTTTAATCATCATAAGGCTCTGCGTTTATGTGGTAGATACTATCCTAAAATCTTCTTCAGATGTTCCAGATGGCGGTACGAAGTCATATCGACCTGCACGGGCACAACCGAGACGTAACCGTTGGCTAATGCCCACTCATCGGTGTCGGTAGCGGCAGGCTCATAGTTATCGTAATATCCTGTAAGCCAATAGTATGGTTTACCTCGTGGATCCTCGTGGCGGAAGAACTCCTCACGCCACATACCGTTGCACTGACGAGAGGTACGAATGCCACGAATCTGCTCCTGCGGCAGGTTAGGCACATTGACATTGAGGCACAGCGGCAGCTCATTCTGCTCGCCCGCCGCAAGCACAGCAGCGACAATCTCACGCGAGAAGTGCTTGGCAGCTGTGAAGTCGGCATCCAGATCGTGGTCGGTGAGCGACAAGCCGATAGATGGACAGCCGTAGAAACTACCCTCGATAGCGGCACCCATAGTGCCCGAGTAGAGGACATTGATAGCCGAATTGGAGCCATGGTTGATACCCGAGAGCACCAAATCGACCTTACGACCAACGAGCAGATTATCGAAGGCTATCTTGACGCAGTCTGTCGGTGTTCCCGTAAAGGAGTAGACCTCCAACCCCTCCTCCTTACGTACCGTATCCAAAAAGAGAGGGTCGTAGAGGGTGATAGACTGGCTCTTGCCACTCTGCACCGTCTTGGGTGCCACAGCAAAGACCTGTCCAAACTCACGTGCCACCTCTACGGCAGCCCAGAAGCCTTTAGCATCGACACTATCATCGTTTGTAACAAATATCAATCGTTCACTATTCATCATTTCGTTGTGTTAGTATCCGCACCCTTGTGGGGCGGAAGCGTTTATTCAAGACAAAGATAAAAAAATATTCCGACTAAAAGAGCTCCAGCTGTCCTATATTGTGGTTAAAACTCAATCGGTGGTAGGGCGAGAGACCAAACTCGCGTATGGCAAGGCGGTGATCGCGTGTGGGATAGCCCTTATTGCTCTTCCAATTGTAGTGGGGATACTCCTCGTGCAGACGCATCATATACTCATCGCGATGAGTCTTAGCCAGGACCGAGGCAGCAGCTATATTGGCATACTTGCCATCGCCCTTGACAACACACTGAAAAGGTATTCCCAGCTGAGTGCGAAAACGGTTACCGTCGATAGCGAGGAACTCAGCCCGCAGCGAGAGTGCCTCGACAGCGAGGTTCATACCCTCGATAGAGGCATTGAGGATGTTTATCTCATCGATGCGTGCAGCCGTAACCTCCTGCACCGACCACGCCAAAGCCTCCTGCTCGATGATACCTCGCAGAAGGTTACGCTGACGCTCACTCATCTGCTTGGAGTCGTTGAGCAGAGGGTGGTGGAAGTCGGGTGGTAGGATGACCGCAGCAGCAAAGACACTACCTGCTAAGCAGCCACGTCCCGCCTCATCGCAACCTGCCTCCAAAAGTTCGTTTTGAAAAGAATTCTCTAACATAGCAGAACAAAGTTACAAATATTTTGCACTCATCGATGCTTTTTTGTACATTTGTGTGATATAAAATTTCTTTCACCCAAGAAAAAACTCCTGCGACGTGGCAAAGTCTGTAGCGACACATAACTTACTCCCGATAACACTGACGCTGATACTCCTGGCGATAGTGTCGGCACTGCGTGGAGCGATAGCACCCATCGAGGCGGAGATGATAGCCAACATCCCAACACCTATCGGTGCACTATTGCAGCGAGTGGGAGGAAGCATCCCTGTAATCTCGACGATAGTGTGGGCGATAGCGGTGATTTACAGCGGATTATGCATAGGCAGATGTGGCATACGCTTCTCGATATACCCCGCCTACACCGTCATCGGCATACCTATACTCGGCATCGTAGCCTCGTGTGTGATGACAAGCCACGAGATGTTGCTCTCAGCGGCGATACTGCTCCTGGCGACCTGGGCGATGAAGTATATGCTGCGATACATTATGGTGACCGAGTCGTATGGCGACCTGTCGCTGGCGATGCTCTACTTAGGATTGCTACCGCTGCTATTCGCCCCCGCAGCAATACTATACCCCTGCTTTGCTCTTGTGATGCTGCTCATAAAACCCCACTGGAGAGATTGGGTGACGGGCATAACAAGTCTGATATTTCCTCTGCTCGCCCTCTGTTACTGGAGTTGGTGTGCGGGCAGCGGCTTCTCAACACCCGTGACCGAATGCTACTTCGCACTGCTGCTGCCAAGTGGCTTTTCGGCAATGTTGCTGCTCGGAGGAGCATCGATAGGCATATTGGCAATAGTGACGGTGATGGTCGTATGCTCGGCGGCGATATATCTGTCGGACAAATACTCACTCAATGGTCGTGCCCGCGTAGCAATGCGATTTATCATAGTGATGATTATGCTCTCAACGGCTATGCTGATGATGCCATCATCGAGTGCAACAGCACTATCACTCCTCGCCATACCCGTATCGTCGCTCGTGCCACTGATGTTCATCAAGATGAAACACAGCATAACACAAATGCTGTGGCGAGTGCTCCTGCTGATGGTGACAATGAACATCATCATACTGATTTTTATGTAGTTTTGGGTGGCAAAAAGCAGATTTTTTGGCACTTAGCGATACAATTCCACATTTTTTACATATCTTTGCAGTCCGTATCAACCTCTTATAATAGGGTGTGGGACCGGAGGGACGAAAGAAAAAGGGCTTGTTTTAGTTACAAGTGTTGGGATATCCTGCTTTGGAATCCATATTACCGCTTGATGAAACGATGCCGTATATCGTCTGGGATTAGATGGCAATTGCCGCTATGGTAGGTCCTGTGCAGCGATAATGTTGAGCGTTAAATTTTTAATTTTGTTGCAACAATGAACAAGGATGCAATTATCAAGCTCGTGAACGAGCAGCTTTGGTCTAAGGGTGAGGCTGACGTGCCATCATTCAAGGCTGGTGATACAATCACCGTAACTTACCGTATCGTCGAGGGAAACAAGGAGCGTTTGCAGAGTTTCCGTGGTGTAGTAATCCAGATTAAGGGTTCAGGTAAGACTAAGATGTTTACAATCCGTAAGATCTCTAACGGTGTAGGCGTTGAGCGTATCTTCCCTCTCTACTCTCCACACATCGACAAGATTGAGGTTAACAAGGTGGGTGTTGTACGTCGTGCACGTATCTACTACCTCCGCAACCTTACAGGTAAGAAGGCTCGTATCAAGGAGAAGAGAATTTCGAAGTAGTGCATTCCACGCTTCAGTGTTTAAGGCTGTTTCCATCAGGAAGCAGCCTTTATTTGTGCGTCAGCATAACACGAGAGAGGGTGTCGCAACATATGTGTTGGACACCCTCCGTTTTCTATGTGAACTCGTTATAACAAATGTTACTCCATAACCTTACACTCCAACTGCACCACAGCTGTTACTGAGTTGTGGTCTGAGAGTGATACACCACCGAACTTTGGTGAATTGATAGAGTACGACATAACCTTAGAGTGACGCTTCAGGAAGATATAGTCGTAGCAAGCATAGTTCTGCTGAAGACCACCACTGACAACATCGACCATCGTACTACGAGGAATCGAAGTGCTCTGGGTAGTGATGCTCTGAGCTACAGTATAAGCGTCGGTATACTTGTTCTGGCTATTAGTAAAACGCTTGATAGGAGACTTATCTGGGTTGGCATTCATATCGCCTGCAATGATGATAGGCAACTGATCATCCTCACCCTTCGAACGTGCCTGAACATTGTTGATGGCAATCTGAATCTGACCATTCATCACAGCATAATCAGTTGCAGCGTGTGCATCATTGTTAGCATTGTCAATATGGGTAGATGCCAATACAAACTCGCCCTTGGTGCTCTTGTCACGCAGACGTGCCCATACGCAGATACGGTTGTAGTTAGAACTCAAGCCGCCCGCAGAGTAGAGTCCCGAAGAGTCGGGGTGATTGTTAAGCCAGAACATACCGCCATTAACCTTATCGAAACGAGAGGTCTTATACGCCAAGCCGATACCCTCGTTGGTTGGAGTGCCACGCTCGGCATAAACACCACTATATACGTCACCACTGTTGCTTGAGTATGTATTGTTGATAGCCTTCATAATATCGTTATAGAAGCCGGCAATACTCAACTCCTGGAAGCATATAACATCTGGCTCCTGCTCCTTTATCAGGGCTGCAATCTGCTTACAACGCTGTGACCAAGTGTAGCCATCAAAACGGGTTAGCCAATCTCCTACGCAGACATTGAACTGCATAATCTTCACATCGACAAGCTGCGGACCAGCAGGTGGTGCCGGAGTATCATACTCCACACCCGCAGACTCCAGCTCATCCAAACAATTCTCAGGCTTAAAGACAGACTGCACCTTGATCTTCGAACCGGCTACAGCTCTCACAAAGGTACTCTTCGACGATGTAGGCTGAGCGGTCTTTTCTGTCCACTCACCTGTCTGATAGCTCGTAAAGCCATACTTGGTACGAATCTCACCCTCACAGGCTGTGCCCCAAGAGAGGTTATAGTATGCCGAATTACCACTGCCCTGGGCGGTTATCGCAACCAACTCACGTGTAGGAAGCGTAGCACAGTACTGCTCGCCATAAGAGCGTGCATCGATAGTGACAACATCCGATGCGTGACCCTTGGAGTCAAAGTTAGTCAGGCGGAGGGTGTACTCTCCCTCATTGAGGGTAAGTTCTACGCTATACTCACCACTCTCCGAATCGGGCATAAGCTCCATATTGTATGGCAATGACTCATCACCCCACGAAAGTACGGTGCGAGAAACATCTGCCGAAGTATCCTGCTTCCAGCTAACCTGCACACGACCAAGACCATCCATTGCCGCAAGATCGTAAGGCTCTGCAACATCAACAACCTCTGGCTCAGGAACAGTGTACTCCTTCATAGGTGAGCGTAACTCATCCATACAGTATGCTGGCTGATAAATAGATTGCACCTTGATAACTGACAACGGTGCAACAGGCAAGGTGATGGTAGTGTGGTTAGTCACGATACCAACCTTCTCCTCACCACTCTGCTGGTCGGTATAGGTATACTCTGTGGCAGTAGCAAGCTTATCTGCCTCGCCCCACTCCAAAACAGCGTGGTCATCTTCGTAGACGATAGAGATAATCTCGCGTGTAGGCAGCTTTGAGCAATACTCCTCACCGTAAGCACGAACCTCAATAGCTACAGGCTCTGACTCGTTGCCTTTGGCATCGACATTCTTCAGCTCAAGGGTATACTCACCCTCGGCAAGTTCAAGCATCTCGTATACCTGATACTCCTCCACGTCATCATCCAATGAGTGAACATACTCGGTATACTCCTCTCCTCCATTCCACGATATAATAGTCTTGACAATGCCAACCGTAGAATTGTGTGTCCAAGTAACCATCACTCGCTCATAGCCATTCGACAAAGCCACATCTTGCACAATAGGCACAATGACAGACTCTGGCTCAGGAACAGTGTACTCCTTAACAGGCGACCACAACTCATCGAAACAACGCTCAGGTTGATAAACCGACTGCACCTTGATAATTGACTGCGGTGCAACAGAGAGGGTGTGGTTAGACTCTGTCACGACACCAGACTTCTCCTCACCACTAAGTAGGTCGGTATAGGTATACTCTGTTCTGCAAACAGCCTTATCTGCCTCGCCCCACTCCAAAACAGCGTGGTCATCCTCATAGAGGATAGATACAATCTCGCGTGTAGGCAGCTGTGAGCAATATGCCTCGCCATAAGCACGAGCCTCGATAACCACAGCATCCGACTCGTTACCCTTAGCATCAACATTCTTCAACTCAAAGGTATACTCGCCCTCAGCCAACTCAATGATCTGTCTCACCTCATACTCATCCCTATCAATATTCGAAGAGTAAACAACCTCGGTCGTTGCCTCACCACCGTTCCACGAGATTACAGTCTTGGCAACATCAACCGTAGCATTGTGATTCCAGATAATCTCTACTCGCTCATAGCCATCCAACGATGTTGCATCCTGCACTGTAGGCACGACAACAGGCTCTGGCTCAGGCACGGTAAACTCCTTAACAGGCGAGAACAGTTCATCCATACAACGCTCGGGCTGATAGATGGTCTGCACCTTGATAACCTCATTAGGCAACACCTTAATCTGCTCGTTCAGTGCTCCCACGGCAGCGGTCACCACCTGCTCAGTCTCAGAGTCAGTGTAGGTGTACTCGGTACGAATCTCGCCGTCGAGAGCCTGCTTCCAGGTGATGAAAGCCATATCATCCTCATAGTATATAGACTCTATCTCACGAGTATCAAGCTCTGAACAATAGGCGTCGCCATAAGCACGAGCCGACACCTTTACAGCATCAGACTTGTTGCCCTTAGAGTCAATATTGATAAGCTCAAACTCATACTCACCCTCGGCAATACTCAACTCTAAACCTTCGGTCTGCTGACCTGAGGTCGACGCTGCCGAGAAATTTACCGTCTGAGAGTTCTGACGATTGTTCCAATATATGGTTGTCTTCTTGATGTCGGCACTACAATCCTGTTTCCAGCTCAGTTCAACACGCTCGAAGCCATCCTGCGAAGCAGGGTTAGTAGGCTCAACGACATCGATAACCTCGGGTGTAGGAGGCTCTGGTGGGGTTATAGGATCCTCGCTTGAGCCGCCGCAACCTATAAAACCTATCGCCACGCAGAACGATGCCAATAATGATAGATACTTTTTCATTGTATAGAATATTAAAACAATTTCTTCATCAGGCTGTATGCTGCAGCGTTCTCAACTCGTCAAAACTCGTAACCACCTGCATTTCACACACTACCATAATACAAATTTAACGAAAATTGCTAAATATCCAAGTATAACACGCTCATAAACACACGATACGATTATTAGACAAACGATTTATGTCAAAAAATAGAAGTCTGAGTAACCTCTATTAGCTCACAGAGAGCATATATATAATATAAGGTATCCCCCAATCATATATTCTCCGCTCTCGATTTGCAGAAATAAATAACCTCCTACTCAAAAGAGCAAGCCGTAGTTGCTCCTTTTCTTAGCACCACATCTTATTGCTCCTCTAAATAGAGCCCCTTCCTAATCAAGGCTGCGAATAAGCGAGTGTAGAGAAGAAGTCTTCTCAGTGCCGAGCGAGAGCAGACAAGGCAAGATAAAATCTTGCCAAAGGGAGTGGACAGAGGGGAGGGTTTGTAAATACTGAATTAAAGCCTTATACTTATGAGGTAACAAAAATAGAGTTGCTTCCTAACTCTACT
>JAEIGA010018414.1_pt1 | contig 10639 bp, 14 predicted proteins | sample 9270691 | NCBI WGS metagenome assembly JAEIGA01 (sample SAMN17057246, study PRJNA624740) | gut metagenome | biome: biome; isolation source: fecal sample | host: Bos grunniens | place: China: Xizang | collected 2019 | reverse complement strand
GGCAATTCGAGGGGGAGAGGGGGGAGTCTCCCTACCCATTGTCACGAGTAAAACTCAAGAAAGATTTATCATCCAATACACACGGCACACCATGAGACCACAGGAGAGAGAAACTTTTTCATCCGCGAAACTTGACGACTTTTCTCCGAGTCTTCTCCGAGCTTACAAGGGACGACGGTCTTATATTATGATTCTACGTTCACAAGAGCCGACCATGTTACCCACCCAGATTCACACACAATTAAGTTTTTGTTTATATTGGCGACGTCTTCGGGAGTTATATCACCATTGGGATTTTTAACTATTATGTTTCCACCAAAAACCCCCTCGCCGTGGCTATCATAAGCGGTCACTCTTCGCCCTGTTCCAAACGCTGATATAATGTCGTATTGTCGTCCCGATATATATATTCTATGCGTGGCGATTGGCGCGTCGTCTATGAGTTCATACATCCCGACGTTTTGAAGATCTATCACTCGGGGGGTTATGTTTTTGTCGCTTATATACAAAACTCTCACTTGCTTTACCAAATGACGGTGGATTTGCTTTGAGGACGTATCTCTTCGACTCTCCGGAGCTCTGATATTTTTCTCGAGTTGTACAGAGTCGGAGCTCCGCCGTTATCATCGGCGACGACGACGAAATCTCCACACAAGAGGACGGTCTTCTCTCTCATGGATGAGCCGTCCTCAAAAATGATCTCCTCGACCTTCAGAGGATAACAACCTTTTATCGGCTTATTTTGACTCATGGGGTCAATCCTCTACCGGAAACACGTCGTCAATGTCGAGCTCCATCATTGCAAAGAGTCCGTCGTTCGCGGTACTTGCGGAAAGAGACTTTGTGAGATTACTCTCCAGAGATTCCAGATCCGCGATTCTCTCCGTGGTTTCATCGTCTCCAAAGTTATATATACCGTGGTTTCTCGCGATAGAGACGATTGTATTCCGTGCTTGATGATTGTCTCCATACCTTGAGAGGAGATTTTCGATCTCGTTTTCCGTGACGTCTTTTCTCATGTTGAGGAGTGTTATCGAGTTGACCGCTTCCGTTGAGGGAGCTTCGGTTATTTTCTCTCGAAGTTCTGAAAGATTCTTTCCGATGATCTCTCTCACCTTGTCCCTATATCCGGAACTCATGGACTCAAACTCCGCTTTGAAATTATCTCCGTAAATGAACCCCTCTCTCGGGATCTGTGCTCCTGCGGAGAGTGTTTTCATATAAGCGTTGCGAGAAGTGTCACACGCTATACGATACGAGTCTTTAAACTGTGAAATAATGGACTTGAGCTCTTTGTTTGCTTTTTCGTTTGAATACATTTTTTAATACCTCTCTTTGTTTTTGTGAGTGTGATTGTTTAACAAGTCCCGACTCACTCCTCGTCGAGTCCTGCTTTGATAACATACCGTCGCGCGGACTCCTCGATCTGATCCGCCATCATTAGAAAAATACCGTCGAGGGTGTCGTCCTCGAGTTCCGGAGAGCCACCTTCCATAAACTCGTAAAGAGCTTTAATGAGAAGTCCTGCGTCCTCTTTGGAGAGTGTCTCGAAGATTTGACTCCATGACTTGCGAAATATTACCGTGTTCAAATATCTTGCGTAATAACTCAGCATTGATTTTTCCCTTCTTTTCAATACGAGGTTTATTGAGGTTTTTCTCTTCCGAAGTGGAGTCGCTAGACCGGTGAGGGGGCAATTTAGCGACTCGAGGGGGGACTCCCCTACTCCTATATTTTACTAAAAATATTATTTTTGTTGCCTCTTAAATAATACCATATTATCGTTTATATGTCTATTACTTCGCACGACTAGTAACACAAGTAACACAAAAAAGAGAGCCGTCTTTTATTGCAAAAAACGACTCCCTTCTCCGGTCTCATTATTTGATTTTATATTGTCTCGATTATGTCCTCATCCTCGAAGGGGAGCTCGTCTCCCTCGACAAGTTCAAACCATGACGACGGTTTTCTCTCATCCGTTCCGGACTCTTTAAAGTAGTTGTACGGAGCGACGAAATCGAGAAAGATAGATCCCTTCTTTCCGTTTCGGTTCTTGAGTATTTTTAACTCCAGAGGGCGGACTTCTGAGCGATCCATTTTGTCGAAGAGCTCACGGACTCGGAGCTCGTGATTTTGTTTGCTCTCGTAGACTTTTACCTTCTTTCCGTTGTTGATAAACCAATGTTTTTTATATTCCATGTTTGTGTATTGCATACCGAGGAGCACGTCCGAAGAGTATTCTATTCCGGACGATTCTTTGAAAGAGGACGTCGTCACCGCTTGGAGATATGAGTCTCTATTAAACGCGGAAATCGCAATCACAGGGATTTCACACTCTCGCGCCATGACTTTTAGCTTCGTGACGTCGTCATCCGTGAGAAGACGTTTATCAAGTCTCCGAGAGAGCGCGTCGTCGGACGGTCTCAAGATTTGCAAATAATCGAGGATCACGAGAGGAGCTTGTCTCTTTGCTTTGCGGTGGATCTCGACCGTTGCTCTGATAGAGTCAATGTCGACGTCATTCTCTCCGACATAATAAAACAAGTGCTCGTCGGTCTCCTGCGTCTTCTTGAGAGCTTCGTCGAAAAACTCTCTTTTCAGTTCTCCGAGCTTGCCGACTCTACCGGATAAAATATCTTGAGTTGTGAGACGATACTTCTCTTTTGACTTGTCACCACAGGAGAGGAGATAAGACTCCCTCGAGATTGACTTCGCGAGGAGCTCGTCCGAGTCCATTTCAAGAGAAAAGATGAGCACGTCTCGACCGCTTCGGGCGACATTGTCGGCAATCTGGAGAGCGAGAGAAGTCTTTCCGAGTGACGAAATCGCTCCCAAAAATACGAGTTGTTTCGCGTGAAAACCGCCGTCAAGGATTTTGTCGAGCGCGTCAATGCCGGAGCTCCATACTTGAGAAAATCCTTGTTGAGTCGTGTTGATATTACAGATCAGAGAGTCGACCGCTCTTTTCCTGCTTGTCTTCTCCAGATAATCAAAGAGGAGCGTTTTCTCGAGCTCTTCCGCTTGCTTCTTTTCCTCTTCCGCGAGTTGGATCTCCGCTTCTTGTGCTTCGTCGTATGCTTCTATTTCTTGGATAAAATCGGGACTACTTGCATTTATTGACATATATTATTATCTCGCTTTCAAATGTTATTGATATTACTCGTGTTTTCTGTATTTACTCCAGATCCGAGCGCGTTCCGAAAACTTGTCTCCGTTGGGATGAGACTTCTCCCATGTCTCGAGCTCCTCTCTCTCTTTTTGTTGAGCGTATCTCTTGCGCTCTTCCGCCGTGTAAACGTGATATGAGGACTTGTCGGAGATTGCCGTCGAGATAGTCCACTCTCGATAGGTTTTCCCAAATTTTGGGATTATATAGTCTCGAGTCCATTTTTGGCGGATGAGTCCGCTTTGTCGAAACATTCTATCAATACGAGCGGAGTCGAGGTTTGTCCAATATGCCAAATGGTTACAAAGAGCCAAATCACACGCGGAGTGATCGTCTCCACAAACGGACAAATCTCCCTCGAAGAGTCTCCGGATCTCCGCTCCATATCTCGACCGAAACATTTTCTCCCAGAGCTCCGCGTCGGACTCGTTCGGAGTCGCTTTTTCTCCTGCTCCGCCGATTGTACTTGATACCACAGGAGAGAGAGCTTGTCGTCGTGCGTTCTCTTTTTCCTTCCGGATCTCGAAGAGTCGAAAGACCTTGTCGATTTGCTCTTGTCTCTCCTCGAGACCTCGCTCGCAACCTTTGAGAGGTTTTCCGGTAAATGTGAAATATCGTCCGTGGTCATACATTTCATACTCCGTCACCACTTGAGATCCGTCGTCGAGTGTGAGTCGGTTCTTTATCTTTGAAACTGAGTCGGACGGTTTCTTTCCTTTTACGAGGACGTGGACTCCACTCCCAGAGGGAGAAATCTCCGTGTATGAGTCGAGATATTTCCAAATCTCGCGCGCGTCCTTGTCTATGGAGAGAGAACCGTTGACTCTTCGGATGATTCCGTCGAAGTCTATTCCGACAAGTCCGACCGCTTCGAGGATGAGTCCGACTCCGGAGATTTCTTTCGTGATATATTCCTTGTTTTTATAATAAACCGTTGCTTGTTTTCCTATTTGCTCGAGAGCTTCGTCAAATGTCGCCCACCTTGACGAGTCCGTCGAAGATCCGTCTCGGAGCGTGTGAGGGTTTACAGGTGGTTTATCAAATCCGCCATCGCCGTTGTGCTTTGCGTCGTTCCAGATCATAACGTAATTAATCCATACTTTTTGAGTACGGAGCTCCTCGAGTCTCTTCGGGAGTTCAATCTTTGTCATTTATCGTCTTTCCTTCCTTCTCTTTGTCTTCTGGACTTGATACCACAGGAGAAGAGAGCTCCTGCGAGTCCTTGACTACTTGCAAATTATGACCGGATGAGAGTCTCCTCTCTCTGTGGTTTCATGTTGTCTTTGATGTATGCGTGAGACCTTGCGCGAGCGTTAAGCGTATAAGCGCAAGCGTCGAAACGCTTATACATAACATATATATACATATACATAACATATCATCACTTGAAAAAGTGCTCTCAGCCCTCTATTTATAAGGGTTTCGGGGTTTTCGGTCGTTACCCATTTCTCGGGAGTGGTTGTTACCCATTTCTCGGGTGTGTCGTTACCCATTTCTCGGGTGTGTCGTTACCCATTTCTCGGGAGTCCCCTTGACAAGATTTTGTACTTTTGGAGTGACGACACCTCTTTATTTAGCGTTTTATGACAAAAAAACATTTAATGAGAAATATTTTACACACTCGGAGACTTTTTCTCCCTCTGTGGGTTCATGTCATTTTATGACGGAGAGTCTTTTTTCTCTAATTTCTTGACGAAGTTTATCTCGAGTCCGTCGACCTCGTTCGAGCCGTTTTTCTTTGTCTTTGTGTATCCCTCTATGAGTCCGAAGTCCGTCCAATAATTGAGGATAGACTCGATTTTTTGAGTGATCTTGATTTTCCTTTGTCGTCCTGCGTTGCTCTTGTCTATCGTTATTCCCAGATATTCGAAGACCGACGAAAAGAGGATTTTTCTCGAGAGTGTCATTTGTTTATGACCTTGAAGGACTTTCCGCTCGTAATTGTTTCTCATGGAGATAACTCGATTGTATAAATATCTCTTGAGTTTGAGATTCTCCGGAGTGTTGTTGACCTTCGGGACGTCGAGGAGCTTTATATCTCGAGTGTCTATCTCGTTTCCGTTTGCCTGTGCAAATTTAAACAACGACGGATAATCATATACCACTATGAGACCGATTTTCTCTCCGTCTATGTCTTTTCCGTTGATTTTGCCTTTTCTAAGTCGTGAAAAGTGTAAAATCGGCTCATCAAAGATGATTTTATCTATCTTTTGTCCTTTTGCTTCGACCTCTGGAGAGTTGTCTATCATGAGCACACCTCGAAAGTGATCGAGAGCCGTGTCAATCATTTGATAAATCTCGTCGGGGATATAAATATCTCCGTTGTCAATCTTTCCCGAAAATCCTCGATAAATCATGTCGTATGTCATGATGTTATTTCCTGCGACAAGATTTGTGATAATTCCGTCGAGGACTTGTCTATCTTCTTCTGTGAGCTCGGGGACTTTTGCTTTTGATCCTAAATCCTCAAGGACTTTGTCATAATTGACCGAAGCAAAAATCGAGATTGTCCGTTTCTTGTCGAGAGTGACTCTCTTTTTCTTTCCCTTTTGTCCCTCTTGGAGTGTGAGCTCGTTTGAGAAGACCTTGTCCGTCAACCTTCCGAGAGTGTGGACGAAGTCCTTCGGGCGGATGACCGTCGTCTCGACAATTTCCTCGAAGTTGACACCGGACGAGAGCTCTTTTTCTTTGAGATAGTCCTCGATCTGATCCAGAGAGTCAAAATCCGTCTCGTGTATGCGATTGAAGACCTCGATATAATTCTCGACAATGCCTTGAGCAAAGTCCGAGAGCTTGTCTTTCATGTCGTCCGTGATCTGATCCGCGACCGACTCAATGAGACCGGAGTCTTTTATCACCTTTGCGACGTTTGAGACCTCTTGCTTTGCGACCTCGTCTCCTGCTTCGGCTCTCTTTGTGAGCTCCTCGATTTCTCGAAAGTCTATCTCATGAGCCGAGCGGACTCTCCCTTCTGTGGTTTCGTGTGTTTTCATTCAGAGTCACTCCTCTTGTGGACTTGTTTCGGTCTCTCCGGATGAGAAAATAGATCCTCTTTATTCTCCAGAAAAGAAACAAGAGCTCTCTCGAGTCCTTCCTTCTGAGAGAGTCTCTCCGTATAGCAATAATCGCGGAGCTTGTCGAGTAGATCCTTGCGGATGATAAACGTCATTCTCTGATAATCGTCCTCGCGATTGCGTCTTCTTTGCTCAAGTTTCTTGACTTCATGTTTCATGGTGGAGAGAGTCTTCTTGACCTCTTCGAGCTTCTCCGCCGAGACAATGTCGGAGAAATCGACGTTCTCATCCTGCGGACTCTCCGTCTCCGGAGTTGTCTCTTCTGGAGTTGTTGGATTGACGAAAAGAGGATCGTCTCCGAGTGCTTTTTTCTTTGCCATTTTTGATATATCTCCTTTTAAAAAATTATTATTTCTCTAAATCGGGCGGACTTGGGAGCTCCGTCCATGCGAGAACCTTTTCTCCTAAGTCATTTTCTAATAGAGACCATTCTCCGCCGAAATACATACACACTCTCATTTCTGTATAAAATACGTATTCATTATGTACGCAATCCTCGCAAGGTTCATATCGACAATACTCCGGAGCTCTATCAATTCCACTTTCGTCATAATATGGACAATGATTATCAAATCCCCTTATAAAAACGAGATAATCCTTTTCTTCTTCTTCGGGTTTTTCGTTCGGGTATAAATGCCAATTAACAGACGTCATGTTTTCGGTCTCCTTCCTGTGGTTTCATGTTGTTGGTGTATTTCCTTCGCGAGTGCTTTGTATTGGAGAGCTCCCTTCGAGCGCGGAGCGTAGTCAAATATAGACATTCCATGAGACGGAGCTTCGGCGAGTTTCGTATTTATCGAGATTGCCGTCTCGAGGACCTTCGCTCCAAATGCGGACTCGAGACTCTCTCTCACTTGTTGATCGAGGTTTCTCCGTCCGTCGTAAAACGTGACGACGACTCCGCCGATTTTGAGATCCGGATTGAGTGTCGAGCGCGTCTTCTCGATTGTCTCTTTGAGTCTTGCGACTCCCTTTAATGGCAAATATTGCGCTTGAACCGGAATAATAACCTCATCTGACGTCGTGAGAGCGTCAAGAGTAAGGATATTTAACGAGGGGGGACAATCTATCAAGATATAATCGAAGTGTCTCTCTAGGCGGTTTAGAGCGTCTTTGAGAACCGTCCTCTTTTCCTTCACGAGATCAAGCTCTCCGCGAGTGAGTGTCTCATCCGATACAATGACGGAAAATCCGTCTCCCTCTTTGATTGCTTTGTTTATGTCCTCTCCGTGTAAAACATCATAGAGAGTGAGCTCTTCGTCCGAGAGAGAGCCATATCCCGACATTGTCGATAAATCCCCTTGTGGATCTGAGTCGATAAATAAGACATTGAGACCACAGAGAGAGAGAGCTTTCCCGACGTTGAAACAAGTTGTCGATTTTCCGACTCCCCCTTTTTGGTTTGTGAAAGATATTACTCGCGTTTTCTTCATTGTTTCCGCTCCTATCCTCGAAGTGTTTTCCGACTCCGGACGAAATCTCTCACTCTCTGGAGCTCCTCGTCGTGGTTTATTTTTTCCGCTCTCTCTTTTCCGATGTGATAGAGATATTCCTTGAAGGACTCCTCGATTTTATATCTTTGATGTTTAATCTCTTCTCGAGAGTCTTCGTCCTCTCCGGATTCTTCTTCGATTATTTCAAAACGACTAATTTCTTCCCAATGTCCATAATTAGAGAGCCATTGAAGATAGGACTCGTCGTCATTGTCGAAAGAGTAATTCGCTCTCTCGAAGTATTCTAAAGCGAGTCTTTCTTCGTCAGATCCGCCGGAATGATAACCGCCGACAAGATTCCCGATAAAATCCTCGAGGAGTTCTTCGACCGTTGCTCCTACGGTGATTGCCGTCCGACATAACGCGTCGACCTCAAAATCTGAAAGTGTGAGATTGATTTGTCGAGCCTTGAGAGTCTCTTTCTCGTTGTGTGGGTATATTCTCATGCGTTTTCGCTCCCTTCTCTCCTGCGACGTGCTCTTTCCTTGCGGACTCCTGCGATTGTCCCTAACAAAAAGACTTTGCAAATCATCCACTCGAAACCAAATCCGGAGTCGATACAATCTTTCATTAGCTTGTTGACGTCGTCTTTGTAGACTTCATATAAATCGGGCGAGTGATAACCGACGAGATCCGCCGTCATGGATATATTATTTTCTCTCATGCTTCGTCACCTCTCATCCTTCCGAGTCCTTCGTTGATTGCGGTTTCAAGATTCTTGAGAGTGTCGAAAATAATATTCTGAGTGAGAGTGACGGTTTCATAAATCATATCACGACGAGCGACAAAATCGTAAATCTCCGACTCTTCGAGCTCCTCTTTCGATTCCAAATTGAAGGATTCAATCAATAATTGGAGTATCGTCGGGACAAGCTCGAGATTTGACGTCGAGTTCTCGATATTTTCCAATATCTGATAAACTGACTCCTCTTTTTTCGGCTCGTGGAAATGATCGACGGCGAGATTTGCCGTCATGAGATTGGTTTTTACCATTTAAAACACCTCGCTTTCTTTTGTTGAGTGTACAAAACTACTTGCGAGATAAATATATCATGACGTTGTACAAAAATCAATAATGAAATCAAAAGTAATACAAGTAACACGAGTAACACGAAAGAAAAAGAGCCGTCTCAAGGTTGAGCGACTCTCTTCTCCTGTGGTTTTATGTCATGATATGGACGTTGTATCTTGAGACCTTCGACAACGCGTTTATTTGCCCATTTAGGCGACTTTTGGTTTGAGGTGGATATTTTATCGACTCAATGTTTTAAAAGCGATTCTCGGGGATTATAGAGCGCGTCTTTCGTATTCCTCGATAAATAAGACCGCTCTCTCGGGAGCACTCGTCATAGTCCGTCGAAACGCTCCGAGTCCGCTTGATTGTCTCGCAACGGAGAGAGCTCTTTCCTCGATATACGGCTCGAGTTGTCTCCGGATAGACGGTTTCCTCATTTTTCGGAGTGCTTTTATCTCGATTTTGTGGACTTCCTCTTTCGGGAGTCCGAGCTTGTCTCCGCAGGTTTGGAGAGTGAGTCCTTCCTTGTATCTCTCCCGAAGGACTTCCGACTCGTTCTCTTCCAGATCATCAACAAGAGACCACAGGAGACGAGCGAGCTCCTCGTTTTGGATCTCCTCGAGAGTGACCTCGATTCCGTTTCTCTCGTCCTCGATAGTATCTCCCAGAGTGAGAGACTCGTCCTCTCCGATTGTCTCGCTTGTGCTCCTCACATTGAGAAATTGAGCGTCCCTCTTTATCTTGTCGACTTCGTCCGGACTTATTCTCAGATAAAAAGCAAGCTCTCGAGACGTCGGATTTTTCCCGAAGGATTGACAAAAACTCTCGACCGCTCGTTTATATTTGCGGATTCTTTCGAGCTGATGAGAAGAGAGTCGGACGATTGAGCCGTTGTCGTCGATATATCTTTTTATTGCGGATCTGATCCATTGAAAAGCATACGTCGAGAAACTCGCTCCACCTTCTGGAGACCATAGCTCAAGAGCCGTCATGAGTCCGAAATATCCCTCTTGTTTTAAGTCCTCGAGCTCCTCTTTCCCGATATAACAAGAAGCGATTTTCGCGATTAGTCCTTCGTTTTGGAGATATAAGCTCTCAAGATTCTCCGAGACGTTTTCTCCTGCTCGTATCTTTGCGACGATTTCTTCGTTTGTCATGACGTCCGCTCTCCTCTCTTGAAAAATCCGACATATATTGTTATATTTATATTGTGTCTTTCGCTTCTTTTCGAGGTGTCGGACTACTTGCAAAGAAAAGAGCTCCGAAGAGGTTAGTCTCCGACGAGCTCTTTTTCTGTGGTGTCATGTAAAGCAAGCTCTCGAGATTCTCTCCTCTCTTTCCTTGCTGATCTGGAGTATCGCTCCCGATTTTCAATGAAATAATTTTTCATATAGTCGGGATGTTTTGCGAGCCATGAGTCCCGACTTTGTTTCCGGAGCTTCTTCGAGCACTCTTCCGAGCAAGTCTTTTTGTTTCGGTTCTGAGCGACGAAAGTCTTTCCGCAAATATGACATTTTCTTTCAAACCTCATTTTGATAACTCCTCTCGTTTTCTCTGTGTATCAATAAATTTTCGACATGAGGGACAAATCTTTTCCCGACCGTCGAAGTCATGTCCGCAAATCCGACATTGACTCCGGACTCTTTTCGGATCTGTGAAAAAACTTTTCTTTGTTTGGTTCTTTAACTCGTGCGGTTTTGCTTTGTATGGTATCCATATAGACATATTTATTAAATCTCCGACTTTTTCTCTTTTGCTCTCGTCGATTGTCTCGGAGAGCTTGAAACAATTTAATTGTTTTAACGTCTCCAGATTGCCACCTTTGACGGCAATTTGTGCAAATTAGACAATTTTACTCGGTTGAAATTTACTCTGTGTGTAAATTCTCGCT
>JAEIGA010018413.1_pt1 | contig 10639 bp, 17 predicted proteins | sample 9270691 | NCBI WGS metagenome assembly JAEIGA01 (sample SAMN17057246, study PRJNA624740) | gut metagenome | biome: biome; isolation source: fecal sample | host: Bos grunniens | place: China: Xizang | collected 2019 | reverse complement strand
GTTTTTGGACAGCGACCTCGACAGGCTTGTTTTTCAGCTCGTCAAGTTCAAGCTGCAGTTCCTTGATGCGTTCAGCATCTTTGGTGCTCTGATCGTCATAGTTCTCCTGTGCATCTTCAAGCCTGCTTTTCAGCTGAGTTATTTCGGCTTGCGCCTTTTTCAGCTCGTCGGCGGTGTCAGCCTGCGCTTCCTTTTCCGCCTTGAACATTGACAGCTGCTCACCCAGAGCTTGCTTGTCGGCTATGAGCTGCTTGACCTCGTCAACGGTCATACCTGCAAGGTCGTTATCCTCGGCGAGAGCGGCACGGTCAAAGGTATCGAGCTTTGTGAGCAGCTCCAGCTTGGTAATACCGAGATTTGCATTTGACTGCAAAAAGGCTTCTCCGAGCTTTTCATAGCAAGATATGTAGGTATAAGCCTGACGCTCTTTAAAGCAGTAATCCTCGTTGTGCTCGACGTAATCGCCGAAGCTCTCATATCCAAGCTCTGTGTAAAGCTTGCCGTCCCTCATATGCTTGAGGGACTTCGCCATATCCATAAGGCTGACTGCTGCTGCCTTATAGCAGTCGCAAATATGCTGATGTGTAACGATAGCATCACGCTGTTTGAGATTTATGCTGATTTCTTCCTGCATGGTTCTTCTTTCCTTTCTGCTTTATACTTTTTAGGGCTTTGTATAAACTTTGCATACTCTTTTTCAAAGGCTTTGACTTCTTCTGCCTTTTTTGATTTCCGTTCGTTCATATATCCGTGGCACTGAACGATGTACTTCTCCTTTTCGTTCACCTCGATAGTGTAGTAGGGCTTGTCAGGCTCGGAGATATGCCGCAGGAACAGGATCGTTGTCTGTCCCTTGATATGGTCGCTCGTATAGCTGCCTACACAGTGGTGCAGAATATTGCCCTCGTTGATTATGTCACTCGCTTTTGCTGGTACAACGACCATAAGATCACCATACTCAAAGGCGTATTTCTTGCAGAGCTTTTTGTACCTTTCAGGATAGCCGTATTTCTTTGCTTCCGCTTCGGCTTTTTCTTTCTCTTTTTCAGCTTGTACGATCTGCCAGTTTGCAACAGCGTCATCATGAGCCTGCTGGATATCCCGGGGATAAAGAATATTTTTCTGCGTGAGGTCGTAACCGCACATTTGTGCATGGTGGATATAATCAAGATATGTTCGTTCTCCTCGCCAGGTTTTGTTTTTCTGCTGTCTCCTGCGGTATTCCCATAGCTTTTTTATATCTATATAGTTTTTAACTAGATTAAATAGTGAATACTCTTCCAAAACGACCTCGAATTGACATACCTCAAAAGGTAACTTTTCGCCTTTCTTTTTGTGACGAGCGTAGACCTCAAGCGTTTGAAGCGAATATGCGACTTTCGCTGACTGCTCGAAGTCTCTAAGCTCATTGAGGGTAATCTTCAGAAAGTCTTTCGGTTTCTTTGCCTTCCAGTTCACAAGGTCACGATGTGACATATCATAGCAGAGCTTGTTTTGTACGATCCTTTGTATCGTCTTACTTTCCGATTTGGCGGCTATTTCTGTTATCGGATAGAGAGAACAAAGGTTTAGCCATTCGACAAGATGATTTTCCATTGATTCTGGCAAAACTGCCGCATAGTATCTCAGATGTGTCTTTAATAGCACTTCCCTGTTCAGCATTATTGTGTCGGTGGGCTTGTACATTGTTGCTGTAAATGGTCTTGATACCTTTTTCTTGATCTTTGTGTACTTATAGCTATACTTGCCGTTCAGATAGGCGTATTGCCGTCTGTATACATTACACTCACCGGGCTTGAAAACGTAGATCTTGTGAAGATCACATTCAAGATCGGGCTGGCGGTAAAAATCAACACCGTAAATCCTCACCTTGTTGAACCAGTTCCGATAATCGCCATTGTAACGCTTGCCTGCGTTGAGGCAAATCGCATAGACGATATCCTTTGTTCTATGTTTTTTGAAAATGACGAAATTTATCGTCTCTGTCTTATCCTTTTGTGAATATCCTGCCGCTGCCGCTGTTGCTGTTGTGTGACAATACGGGCAGATCTCCCAAGTTTTGTGATACAGCGTTGAATCTGCTGTATAACTGCGATTGCAGGCGGTACAGAAGCATTCTGTCTCGTTTTTTTTCGTTTTGTGATAAAAAATGTACGGCTTGAAATAACTGTTCATCTGCCGTATCTCTTTCTTCGTTATAGTTGGCATCGCATACAGGTCCTTCTTTTCCTGCTCGGTGAGGTCCGAAGCCTGGACGCTCGGAATGTCTATAAGAAGCGTCTGCGACTGGTCGGGCTTATCTGCGTCTTTCCACATTTTCGCTCAGCCCTCCTTATCCGAACAGATCGTCAAAGGACAGGTCGAGGCTTGTACGCTCGGTCTTATGCTCTCGAACTGAGCCGCAAAGGTCAAGATCCATATGACAGTAAATCTTTGAGCCGGGGAAAAAGAAATCGGCAGCTCTCTGATACACTTCAATGTCGGACAGACCTTGTTTTTTCTCGATTTCCTTGCATATTGTATCAAACATATCGTGCATTGATTCGCCTTGAACAACAGCCTGTGCGAATTCATCGTACCGATTAATAAAGCCTTCCAGTACCTCTATGGTCTTTGACCTTATGATGCTGCAACATCTATTCGTAACCTTGGGATCTTCTTTGACCTTATCCAAAGCCTGCTGTGTATATTCATTCATCTTCTATATCCTCCTTAGCATATTCAAAGAGACAGTTCGCCGATCGCAGGTTCAAGCCTGCTTGTTGACACTCCCTGCACGGAAGGTCTATCTTGCAGCCCATTACTGCGTTATATCCCTCGGACTGCAAGTATGCCCTGACGTTGCGGCGCATCTTGGTGCTTACCGCTGTCGCAAATCGGTTCGCTGCGAGTATCGGGTTTCGGCGCTGATGAGCTTCAAGCTCCGGTGCAACCTCGATACCGTCTACGGCAACTATGTACTCGCCGTTCTTCCGATCGAGGGTCACGCCCTCAAAGCTGTACATCGTCGGTTTCCTCGCTGTTTTCTATCAAAGCTTTAAACACTTTCATATACTTGTTGACTATTCCTTTTTCCTGACGCAATTCAAATATGTAACCTACCCTTATGAATCCGTAAGAGACTGCAACGACTCTACTGCCGTCTGAACGTACATATTCGTTGTATATCGCATCAACATCGAAAGGCTTTAAGAATGCGGCGTTTACTGCTATGGCTCTGTTTGTTCCGCTATTGAAAAAGAACGCAGCTGATTTACCGTTCCCCACTACCTGAAAGTCGATTGGCGTAATTAGACCGGTATGCGTCATTTCTGTTTCTCTTATAGGAAAACTGTTGTTAGTGATTGCGAATGTGCAGGCATCAGCCTGCTTATCAGTGAATCCGAGAACATTTGCTATCTCTTCCTCTGACTCACAGTACGGGAATTTTCCCATGTTGTAAAAGACAGCATGATTGCCGAGCCAGCTACTGTCACTGACGTTCTGATATAGACTTATACATTTGCTCTTGCTTATAATAGCTATTGCTTTCTTCTTGTTCATTCTTCTTCCTCCTCGATCGCAGAACAGATCCGTCCGTAAGCTTCGCCAAGGTCAAATATTCTCTGTTCATCTTCGGTCATATTTTCATAGATGCTCAGCAATGTCTCTTTAGTGCTGTCTAAGGCTCTTTGTGCTTGACTTTTTCTTAATGCTATGGTATACTTTGACGTAGAGACAGGGCAAGGCTGCTCTTTCTCTATAGTTTCATCAACTGGGACATTTTTATCATTAACCGCTGAGCTTGTATCTGTTGCCGCAGATGCAGGCTCTTTTTTTCTTTCTCTTTCTATCGGCTTCTTGTCTCGTGCTACAAGGAATTCTCTGATTTTATCCTTGTCTATTCCTGTACTCTTAGAAATAGTTGCTACAGAATTCCCTTTTGAGTGCAGTGCAGTAATCTGATACATCTGTTCGTTCGTCAAGCCGAGCTGTTTTTTAAGATCCTCTATGTTTTTCATTTTTTATCGTGTCCTCCTTGAATTATTAATCTTCCGCCGCCCTCGCCGTCAATGATCTTGATGTCGGTCAACGGGTGCTGGGCGGCATATCTCCACTTGGATTTCTCCCTGAAATCCTTTTTTCTTTGCTCTTCTGCTCCGATCTCCTTTGCATCTTCCCAGACTGAAGCAAAGATACCAAATTGCATTACGCCGAGAATGACAAAGAAGATCGTCCATTCAATGAACTCTTTCACGCTTTTTCCTCCTTCCAGTATTTCGTCATAATGTCGAAGATGCTGATTCCAAGGATGTCCGACATCATCAGGATCATCGCTGCATCGACATTGTAGATGTCTTTAAAATATAAACTGACACTTGCCTGATTTTTCAGCCCGAGGCGCTTGGCAAGCTGCTCTTGCTTGATGCCTTTGAGCTGCATCGCTGCTTTCAGCTCTCGCTGACAGCGGATCTCTTTTGTGATTTTTTGTGCCGGCATAATAACACCTCCAAAATTGACACTTAGGTTTTCATGCTTGTGGGTCTGTCCGTTTTCGCATCTTTTCTACATTAGCTTATCAACTCCGTCAAACCGGAATTCAATAAGGAAACTTAAAATTGAGGATTTTTAGTTTCTTTTCGTGGAACAAATGCAAAATAGACTTTTGCTTTCGGAGCTGCACATATAGTTTTTCTGTTCTTACGTAGCTTTTTGTACAGTTCCTCAACATCAATGATTTTCCCTGTGTCCGAGTTGATTTTTACGTTTATGACAAGCGCTTTTACATTTCTGTGGTCGTGCTTCTCTTTTTCACTCGGTGCAGGGTATTGTTTTCTGATCAAATCAAGTAATCCCATTGCTTTCCCTCTTTCGCATCTTTTCTACATTTCATCCGTAGATCTTTACAGGCTGAATGTCGAGAATACAATCTACTGATACATTAAACATATCGTGGATTTTTCTTAGGTCTGCACTCTTGATTTCACCATCTGGAGCTTGCCATTTGTACCAAGTATCCCGTGTCTTTCCCAGTCTTCCCATCATCTGCTCTACCGTGAGATTATTTGCCTTTCTAATGATGTCAAGATTTTTGAATTTAAGGTCTTTTGTTTCTGCCATTTTATAATCCTCCTGTTTCTATATTTTGTAGTGATGTACTCTACATTTCATAGTTTACACCATAAGCTTTTGTTTGTCAATACTTTTTGTAGTTAAAATATCTACAAAATATATAGTAGATTTTTGTGCATCTCTACAAACTTTAGTTTGTTGTATTGATTTTCTATACATTTTGTAGTATAATGTTATTAGAGAGGAGGGAAAACATGAGCGTAAATAAAAGGCTGCGAGAACTTCGTGAAAAAAGAGGCTTATCACAACAACAAGTCGCTGATTATCTTGGCATAAAAGCTGGTACTTATAGCACTTATGAGACTGGTCGATGTGATGTGGGATCTGAACAGTTAAAAAAACTTGTCGAACTCTTTGGAGTTTCTGCCGATTATATCTTGGGTGTCGAAGATAGCTATGACGCAACCTTATTAGACGAGCTGTTGACTACAGTTCGAGCGATTGACGCTGAAAGCCTAAAGGAAACACTTGATTTTGCGCAGTTTCTCCAGTTTAAGGCACAAAAAAAGAAGGGGAAGCGTTAAGCTTCCTCTTCTTTCAATCGGCTTACTTCTGCAAGCGTTTTCAATATTTCTATTAAGATGCTTATTTTTTCTTGATCGTCCGTGTTTTTCATGTTATGTATTGTTACCTCCTTTTTTGTTCGTTTACGAACATATTATAGAACAAATGTTTTGTATTGTCAATGCGTTTTATTGGACACTTAAACATTGACTTTATCCTTTAAATGTGATATAGTTATTTTATATACATTTTGTATTATTTTGTATAAAGAATGGAGGATTTTACTATGATGAAAAAGATCGTTATTTTTGCTCTGTGCTTATGCCTGCTCACTGCCTGCTCTGATAGCTCAGGCACCGCCGGAGAGTCAAGCAATACCGATAGCTTTACAGTTTCTGACACTACCACAACAACGGAAAGCACAACCATTTCAACAACTACAAGCTTTTCAGAAGAAACGACAGCCGCAAAGCCCGCTGATGCTGAGTTATGGAATAATGTAAAATATGTTACTATTGACGGTATTTCATTTCCTATCCCGAACGGATATGAAATTGCTGAGGGATCAGGCGCACAAAATAAGAATTTTATAAAATTAGATCATGGGAAAATTGCTATAAAGAAGTTGGATTCTATATATGAAATAAACCATGATATGCTTGAACGTGAATTGAATAAGATCAATTATTCGGTTAACAATCCTGTGAAGGAGCTTTATTCATGCAATTTTATCGGCTTCGGAATCCTGTCTTTTTCTACGAAAGATGGCAATGAGGCAAGAATTTTTGTTAACGGATCGACCTCCGCTTTTATGATAAAACTTATCGGAAAATTCAGCTATGAAGACTACAAGCAATTTTGTGAACTCGTGAAGCTCGATTTAACTAATACTACTACAACCACCGCCTCAACAACGACAACATCAGAAACCACCACGACATCAGAAACCACCACGACGACCAAAGCAACAACTACCACTCTGTCACTCGAATATCAAAACGCTGTTAAAAGCGCTATTAGCTGGTTGGAATTTGATAGCTATTCACGAACTGGTCTTATCAAACGCCTTGAAGCTGACAAGTTCCCGACCGATGCGGCTACATATGCAGTCGATAATTGCGGAGCTGACTGGAATGAACAAGCTGTCAAAAGCGCTCAAAGTTGGTTGGAATTTGATCACTATTCAAAGCAAGGTCTTATAGACCGCCTTATTGCTGACGGTTTTACTCAGTCCGAAGCACAGCACGGCGCTGATGTGGCATATAAGTAATTGCAGTTGACTGCAAAACGGGAGGTGAGACCATGGCAACCGCAAAAAAACTACCCTCGCACAACTACCGTGTGCGGAAGTACGATAAATGGACAAAAAAATACGTTTCATTCACGGCTCCGGACCCTGAGACAGCTGAAAATATGGCATCTGATTGGGCTATGAAAAACAAACGCCGCAGGTGTCCAAAAAAAGAAAAGAAGCATGAGCTGACTGTTGCAGAAGCTGTTCGGGCGTATATTGACAGCAAAAACAATATACTTTCGCCGTCATCTATCCGTGGATATGAGATCATCTATCGAAACTGCCTTGACGGTATCGGCGATAAGTATCTGATTGATGTCGAGGAAAAGGACTTGCAGGAATGGGTGAACCGCAACGCCGGCAAGTATGCGCCTAAATCTGTCAAGTCGCAGTACGGGCTTGTTACCGCTGCTTTCCGGCAGCAAAAGATCCTGCTGGATTTCAAATCCGTCCTGCTCCCGAGAATAAAAAAGAGCGACCCGCTGATACCGACAACCGAGCAGATCGCAACGATCTTGCAGATGGTCGAGGGTACGCCGATAGAATTGGCTGTGACCATAGCCGTCACGATGGGTTTGCGGCAGTCAGAGATCGCAGCGCTGAAATGGTCCGACTATGACGGGAGAACTTTGAACATACACGCCGCTGTCGTTCCGAACTCGGAAAATAAACTCGTTCGCAAGGAAACGACCAAGTCGGAAGCATCTACACGCATAGTCGAGGTTGACGAGCTGTGCAAGCAGCGGCTCGACCGGGCTGAGCACAAAAGTGATAACATATCACCGCTCACGCCCCGCCATGTTCTCAAATCGTTTCAAAGCTTGTGCAAAAGAAACGGTTTACCGCAGTTTACGATGCACGCTCAGAGACACGGCAACGCATCAATGATGTTGGCAAACGGGATCCCCGACAAGTACGCTATGGCAAGGCTCGGGCAGTCTTCTCCGAATATGATTAAGAACGTTTATCAGCATCTTTACGCTGATAAACAGGCTGAGTATAACAAGAGCATTTCAAATGCATTTTCAAAAATCTATGACACAAAAAATATGACACAAGATAATTCATAGCGTATCTACGCTGTTTAAAGCGACATATCCGCTTGTTCAAATCTCTCTACTCACCCTATTTTTAAAACCGCCTATCTACGTTAAAGTGCGTAGGTAGGCGGTTTTCTTTATTTTATACATTCATATAATATTAATATTTATCATAAAATATGACACGTTTTTGTTTAGATATGACACGAAATATATGACACAAAATGAGAAAAGAGGATCTCAATGATCCTCTTTTTCTTCAATTATATTATTAGGTGTCCAAAGTGGTGTCAGCATTGAATTTGATTGAGTCATCTGTGCAATAAGCATAGCTGCTTCAGCCTTTGCAGAATAACACAAGAAGTTTTTATCACCTAAAGACAAATTATCAATGCTTTCTTTTACTTCTTGTGCCTTTCCGTCAACAACATCCCAATCAATTTCGTAAATAACATCTATATTGAAAAGCTGCGGCGGATCAAACGAAACAGACCTGTGAAAAAGGGCTGAAAGCTCTAATCCATCTTTAACAATCTTACAATCAAAATGATCTTTTACACTAATTGAAAAGTTTGAATCATCTTCAGGGATTTTAATTACTTCATAATCGACCTTTAAAAGTCCTACTTTGGGATTCTTTATGACATTTTGTATTGCCAATTAAAATCACTCCTTCCCCATGTATTAGTATTATATAACATATCGATACTTTTATTTGCACCATAATTGTTTGTTCCACTATACAATTGATTAATAATTACTGTGTATTGTGCACTTTTAGCATCTATAGATTGTGCTTTATTACCAAAATAATTATCAAATAAGGATTCAACAAAAGCATTCAAAGAAATATGTTCCTTTCTTGCAGCTTGAACAGCTTTTTTGTGTAGTTCCGGAGAAATGCGAACATTAAAGGAACCTTTGTACGGTTTGCACGGTTCTTTAGAAACTTCTTTACACATTTCTAAATAGTCTTCTATTACGTCTTTAAAAACTTCTTCAGCTTTGCTGGGATCTTCAATCTCAAATAGAATTCTGTCATCAACGTCCATTACCTTTCCAAACAAAGTAGCATCTTCTGCACTATATTCAATTACTGCTTGATATCCTTTGTATTCTATTATATTATTCATATTATTCACCTCTTACTCTTCTTCAATTTCTTTTATAAGTTCAATAAGTTCATCTATAATATATCTTTTTAGTGTGTTTTGCGGGTGGGGTCTATGAAGATATAACGTTTTTTTGTCTGTATCTCTAATAAACGCTACCCTTGATCCTGATGTTTTCCCTTTATTATGCTCTTCAAATCCATACGCTGACAAAAGTTTTTTAGCTTCATCATATGTAAAATCTGTTGGTTTAGACATCAACTTCTCATATAGTTTATCCACTCGGCTCAAATAATACTCACCCCGTTCATACAATAAAATGTAACTATTCTTTAGTTACATTATACGATGAATGAGTTGTTTTGTCAATAGTATTGTTGCAAAAAAAAATCGCCCGCCCGGACTACTGCCCGGACGGGTTTGAAAAAAGAAAGCCTTGACTATGGCTTTAAGCTAAAACTAAATGCAGTTGACTGCAAATCACTTTACCTGTTTGCAGTCTTTCAGGCTGATCCAGTCGTCCTTTGTGCCGTCGATGCGCCCGTACTGGACGCCGCACACGGTCTTTCTGCCTCCGATCTTCACCGTTTTGCCCTTTGGCTCAACGCCCTTGATCGAAACTATCGGCGTATCCTTGGTGGTCTTGTAGATCAGCTCGGGCTTTGGCTGCGGCTTTGGGAAACCGTTCTTGCCCTTTGCTTTTATCTCGGCTGGGTAATCGACATAACAATAATCGTGATCTACGTTTCCCGATATTCCGCTGACTCTCCAAGTGCTGCTGTTCTGCCAGATGCCGTACTGCGATGTGTATGTGCATTTGTCGGCGTACTGAGCAACAGCCATTGTGTATCTATCCCGTGTCTGTTGTGTAAGGTAAGCATCGGCAGCCGCCTTATAGATGTAGATACCCGTCCACCAGTCCTTAGCCTCCAGCTCGGAACAGAACGCCTTGATTATCACATTGGTTCTGCCCGTGTTGAAAATACGCAGTTCTTCGACATCGTAGAGGATAGGCAGCTCAAATTGTTTTTCCGTGATAAGCTTCAAACAGCCCTGTGCCTCTCTCTTAGCCTGTTCAGGCGTGGTCGCATAACTGTAAAAGTAGCCACCGACAGGAATACCGAGCCTCTTACACTCTGAATAGTTTCTCTCAAAGTATTCATCAACCTGTGAAGGATAGCTGAGCACATCACCGTAGCCTATGCGTATGATGATGCCCTGAACGCCTGCTTTCTTGACTTTTTCAAAATCGACTTTTCCCTGCCAGGCCGAGATGTCTATGTAGCTGAAAACAACATCATTTGATGCTTTGGCGTGAATCGGCTTTACGGAGCAAAAAAGCGCTACAAACAAACGATAAATCTTTTTGAATACTTTATTTGTCATCTCAAATCACTCCCATTTGTTTATAAAATGATTGATAATCAAGAATCTTGTCGGGGTTATCGTTCCATATCTGCTGGACCTGCTCAGGCGTTACGCCGTGCATCTGAGCAGTCTTTTCTTTTGATTCACCGTAAGCTGCGGACTTACAGATGCTCAGTTTCGTTTCTTCACTAATTATTTGATTACTCATT
>JAEIGA010018412.1_pt1 | contig 10639 bp, 18 predicted proteins | sample 9270691 | NCBI WGS metagenome assembly JAEIGA01 (sample SAMN17057246, study PRJNA624740) | gut metagenome | biome: biome; isolation source: fecal sample | host: Bos grunniens | place: China: Xizang | collected 2019 | reverse complement strand
TGAGGAAACGGAGGATACAACAGCAGAGCTCACACCCGAAGAAAAGAAGGCAAAGGTTAAAGCTGCAAAGGAGGCAGTAAGAGAGCAGAGCATAGAGAGAGTACGCAACGAGAGCGCATATATAACGCTATCATTCTCCGACTATGCAACAAAGGCAGAGTTCTGCGAAATAGTAGGCATAGACCCCGATAGTGCATTCTGCAAGGGTGAGGAAGTTATGGCACACATAGAGTAATTCAAATAGGACAAATAGGACACCCCAACGCGCACACATACGCACACACGCATTGAGTAACACGATGAACGACAAGAAACCCGACATATCCAAGTTCATAGAAGCCCTCGAGAGTACAGGAGGCAATCTCACAAAGACTGCCAAAGTGCTTGGGGTAAGTCGCTCGGCGATTTATAGGTGGGTAGCTGAGGACACTGAATTTATGGAGGCTGTAGAGGATAAACGATGCGAAATGCTCGATAAGTGTATAGATATGACACAGATATTGGCGTTCGGCATCCCTGACAAAGCACCTGATGGCAAGATTATAGGTTGGATAACACCGCCAAATGATAGGCTGCTGAGCAACCTAACAAATATCTTGATGAACACCGTAGGCGAAAAGGGCGTATATCGCAACACTCCAAAGATAGAGGTTGATGCCAACATCGGCATCAAAGGCTCTATCCCCATTAGCAGGTGGATAGAGAACAACATTGAGAAAAAGTAAGAGAGAGATACCCCATTGCACCCCTCCCTTAACCATCGACGCTGCAAAGGTAATCAAAAGAGGGGATAATGAACTATACAACAGATGATTTTTCAGCAACAAGAGAGCGTGCTGGTGGTGCGAGGGATGATGTGGAGTGTCATATCAACTACACACGCTCTGAGCTTATGGATATGCTACAACGCATAGATGCCAAGTGTAAGAGGTTCGGGCAGAATGTCGACAATACATTTGACATCGTGGTGTTGAATAACAAATATGGCTATAACAGGAGGTAGCCTACTAATGAATGACGAAAGACTATGGCAAGCCGAATAAGACCGCCTAATAAGGCATAGCGCACAGATAGGCAGGGAGGCTATTATATCAACTAACCGTAGAATGCTTCAGCACACACTCCCTAAGCCGCAATAACAAGAGAGGAGGGGATTTTATTTATTCATTGCTTCAAGGTTTCTGCCCCTCCTCTCTCTATTTATCTTTTATGCTCTGGTATATCGTTGCAAATCTCGGTGGGTGTAAAGCCCCCGCCATAGGTGCAGGGGCTGTGTGTCATTGTTAGGCTATGCCTACAAGGTTTGCCACCTTAAAGCACCTGTACTCGCATTTCTCGGTGTCGTAGTAGGTTTGTATAGTTGGGTTGGGTTTGCGCTCTGTGCCCTTTGTTTCGGGCATTAAAGCGGGGTCAAGTGTGCCATACGCCTCACGCATTGTGCCATCTATCTTATAGTAGTAGAACTTAACTATACCCTGTGCCATCTTAGCGCGTAGCTTGATGTTGAGCCATGCTGTGCGTAGTGCTTCTGCCATAGTGAAGCCATTGCGCTTTACAAACTGCCATGCAAGGCGCATAACCTTTGATAATGTCTCTTTTCTCATAGTTGTAAGTAGTGTTATATTGGTTATTTAATAGTTGTAAATGTTGGGTTGTAAGCAGCGCCTGTGTAGTTGAAACGCTTAACAAGTTTATTGCCTCTAAAGAGTGCATAAGGCAATTTGCCATTTACAGCCGCCTTAGAGCCTTTCACCTCACAGCGTGCATCATATATCGCCTCAGCATCGCTTTCAGCATAGATCATGCTCTTAGTATGCCATATGCCATAAAAGTACATCAGGCGATACTCGATTGCAAGAGGGTCGTTGTAATTTGCCTCGCTTTTGCAAAAGTTAGTCAAGTCGAACATAGTAGTAAGTTGCTAAGGTTGTTGTTTGTCTTTGTGGCGGGGCTGTTACCAGCCCCTTTGTGTATTACTCAAATTTTGCGATTTTAGCAGGCTGCCAGCCCTCTTCTTTTGCCTGGCGGTGAAAGTCTTGATACATAGCCTTTAGCTCATTAAAGCGCTTCTCTACAAGGTTACCTCTAATTGCAAGTGCATAGAAGTATTGAAACTTTGCACACAAGTATTTTGCGCTAAATGGCGACCCGCCTTTGTCAAGTATGCTTTGCATTTGCATCTTTGTTTCTTTTATTATCTCTATCATAGGTGTAAGTGTTTTAGTTAAGCTCTCTAACTGTGCAGGGGGTAAAGTACATATCGCGCTCTATACGCAAGCCAAATGGCAATCTTATCGATTCTAATTCGCTCAACATTACATAACCATATTCTCTACCATTGCGACTTTCAAAGAGCGTGTAAAAGCGGTAATCGTTGCCTATCTTCTCACCTTCTAAGATATACCATGTGTGGCTACCACAAGGGTTGAAGAACTTGCATACTACTCTTGCTTCATTGCCTTTGCCATCTTGGCTATAAATAGGGTACTTTGCAAGCTGCTTCTCAATTGCTTTAGTTATTAGTTTCATGATGTAAAGTGTTGTTTTAATTTCTTGATGCAAAGTTAAACAATGATTTTCAATCTACCAAATTATTTTACCTAGAAATGTAAAATAAAACTTAAATTTTCGCAAAATATGTAAAATATCACTTATTTTTACTACATTTGCAGTCGTAAACTAATACCTAACATTGAAAAAGTATGATTAAATTGCGATTGAAAGAGTTGTGCAAGGTGCAAGGCATCACGCTCAATGAACTATCCGAGCGAACAGGTGTAAGCAGGGTATCAATGTCAGGCATCGCCACTGGCAAGCAAAAGCCCTCCTTTGATACACTGGAGAAACTATCCGAGGCACTCAATGTCGAGGTAGCGGAGTTGTTTGCACCTCAACAGGCGGACACATTCCGTTGCCCTCATTGTGGCGCATCGTTGGAGGTAAAGGAGAAGTAACACGCTACAACTATGGAGCTACAGCCGATACAAAACAAGATTTATGAGATAAGGGGGCAGAGGGTAATGCTGGACAGGGATTTAGCCGAGCTTTACGATGTACCGACAAAGGCACTCAATCAGGCAGTAAAGCGCAATATCAAGCGTTTCCCTCCCGACTTTATGTTTCAGCTCAATAAAGAGGAGTTTACAAACTTGCGGTCACAAATTGTTACCTCAAGTTGGGGCGGTACTCGCACTATGCCTTATGCCTTTACAGAGCAGGGCGTGGCAATGCTTTCGGGATTACTCAACAGCGATAGAGCCATAGCCGCTAATATCGCCATTATGCGAGCCTTTGTAGCGATGCGCAACTACATAGCCACCACAACCACCGTAAACGCGGAGATAGAGGCTATAAGGGCAAAATTGGCACTATTGGAGCGCAATGACGAGGACAACATGGCGGCTATCAATGACCTATCCGAGGATATGCGCAAAGAGATAGATAACATCTACCTTGCTATCGCAGCTCTCTCGGTCAAGCCTCAACAGACGCAGCCACCACGCAAGCCGATAGGATTTAATACGGAGCCACCCAAGTAGACTATAAAGTAGCCTATAAGGTGAGCTATAATGGAGTTATTGAAAAAGCACCCATTTCGACCTATTGACAAAAAGATAGATTCGATTTGGGTGTTTTCTCTTTAGGTACATTCGACCTTATGACCATTTCGGTGACATCACCGATATGCAAACCGTTACATTTTGTCACGCTTTGGGGTATAATAGAATTAGGAGTATATGTTCGGGGATAGATACAAGAAACCCCTGCACCAGAGTAGTGGTTGTAAATGGGCGGTGCAGGGGAAGCGTAAGATGTTTGGAGAAAATCTTAACAGGTGCAAAGATAGGGTTTTCGGGGATAGTGTGCAATAATCAATCGAAATTTGTAAGTAGCAGCGCATTTTTCTCTCGCTCCTCCCTCTCAAACGATGCGAGGTAGTTCTCCGTAATCTTGAGGTTACTATGTCCTAAGCTCTCGGATATGTAGGCTATGTTTGCCCCTGAACGCTTTAGCACCGTAGCGAAAGAGTGTCGAGCAGTGTAGGTGGTGATGTTTCCTATGCCAAGGAGCTTGCCGAGCTTCTTAGTATAGTGATTCATCAGCGTAATAAATGTTTGACACCTGTAATCCTTTTCTAACTCTGTTTCGTCACCTTGTAGTACAGGGAAGATGTAAGCATTTTCATCGTGGGGATTGCCCCACTTGTCGATAATCTCTTGCATCATAGGAGTGATAACTGCTCTAATCTCTTTTATAGTCTTTGTGGTGTTGCGAGTCTTTTGACGAACATAGCAAATCTCCCCATCCTTAATGTTGCAATAACGCAATCTTATGAGGTCTGCAATGTTAATACCGTTGCACTGGTATATGAACATCCAAAGGTCTCGATAATGCTCTAAAGTGGCATTTCCGCTATAATGTGCAAACATTTTAATCTGAGCAAGGGTCAAAGCGAGCTTTCTACCCTCCCCATTTTGTATGGTATATTGCCCTGCTGCAAAGGGATCTGCCGATGGCTTAATAATGCCCAGCTTCTTTGCCTCATTAAAGGCTGTGCGAAGCTGACGCAAGTGCATGGATATAGTTGTCTGTCGAAGTCCTCTATCTCTTTCGTGTTGCTCGTATTTGCGGAGCCATTGAGGGGTAACAGCTGCAAAGGGGATGCTATCCCCTGCGAAGCGTTCAAAGGTTCGGAGGGCGCACTGAGCCATCTGCATACTACCGTACCTTTTATTGCTCCTATATTCCTCTATACGAGCATTTAACGCCTTATTAATGGTTGTTATTGACGCTCCACGCAAGCGCAGATTTAGAGCTGCAAAGGAAAAGTCGCCCTCATTAGTAAGTGCCCTGACATACTGCTTTATGAGGTTAAAACTCGCCTCTATATCCTCCCTAATCTCTACCATTTGGCGCAGTCTTGATGTGGGTAATTTCGCCCATTCATCCTCTGAAAGAACTTTGCCGAGGGTGTAATATTTGGAGCTGCGCATATAGCAAACTCTTATTCTAACAGGATATTTACCCTCTGGGGTTGACCTCCTTTTATCAAGGAGAACGACCATAGAAACTCTTCCGTTTTTGTAGCGTAACATAAGCCTAAAAATTGAGTGGTTTTGTACAAACAAATTACAATATTTGCAAACAAAGGTAATAAAAAGAATGAAATAAAACTATACATCACAATAAAAATTACGCATCCTAACACACTGATAACCACAAAATAAAGGGATATAAGTGAAAAAAGTGACACATTGCATAAATAGCATTATTACCGCGCGAATAATAGAAATATAGCGGATATTACGCTCTATATAACACACTATTACACAATGATTTATAGACGCATATTTATTCACATCTAAATAGTGTACAAACACAGGTAGCAAACACAAATAATCCAATTTTCAACCATAGAGGAAGTTGAAAAAAAATATAAAAAATGATATAAAAATTTGCAGAATGAAAAATATTTGCTACCTTTGCAGTGCTAAAACATACCGTGGTGCATTGGGTAGTGTCAAGAAATTGACTACCTTTGCACCAACATAGAAACGATTATTATAACCTCGATAAGTATTCGGCAGCAGTGATGCCCGAGGGGTCAACGGTATGACCTTAGCAGTGCTTATTGAGGTTTTTATATGCTTAAAATTTACCGTTATGAGCAAGTCAAATGAAGCGCAGACAGCGCAGGTAAGCGGCGGCAATGAGGCTGCTGCAAGTTACAAAATCATCAAGTCAGGCGAACACACGCCAGCGGTCAGCAAAGAGACCTACGACACCATCATCAACCTCTTAAATGAGCGTGAGTGCTACTATGTCATCGGCTTGAGCCCAGTTCTGTGGCAGATGAGCAACCGCTACACAGATTACTTCAAGGGCTTATCAAAGGCGGTGCAAATCTTATCAGCACACGACAAAGACCCACACATCAAATCATTCTTATCATCATTGCCAAATGTAAGTGAGGCATTAGCGGCTATCACAGAGCATAGAATGCAGATTGATGACTTGGCTATGCTTCTCAGCGACTTAGAGCATGCAAATGGCTATTATCGCTCGCATTAAGTATAGCTCATCGGTGCGCATCATCGCAAGGTGGTGCGCATCAATGTGTTTTGCGGATTAGTGATATTTACAAGTAAATTTACTAATTGCGTAACTATATACCAGTGGGCAAAATAGTGTAGATAAATTGTTGATAATTAAGCAAAAATAAGTGTAAAATAACTTGTCGGTTTGCACAACATTTGCGTACTTTGCGGTACGGTTGTAATGGTGCAGCCGAAAATGTATAAATTATTATGGCTATGGAGAAGATTTTGACTACCTCCGAAGAAATCCGCGCTATCGTAAAAGAGGCAGTAGCGGAAGTAATGACCGAGTTTGCCAAGTCGAGCAAGCCCGAAACACCCCAAAAGACAAGTGACATCCTCAACCTGAGAGAGGCTGTAACATTCCTAAATGAGAATGGCTATACGCTTGCCGAGTGTACCCTGCGCAACAAGGTTCACCGCAAAGAACTCCCCTATCAGAAGATGGGTTGCAGAGTGATATTCTCCCGCAAAGAGCTTACTGCATGGCTGGAGGGTGAGACATCACGACCAAACAGCAGGATGCAAGCAGTAGCAGCTCAGCTTGCTAAGAGTGCGAACAATCAAGGCGCATAAGTTATGGGAAGCACAGACAACACAGCTACCGTGCATCAGGCGATGCAGGGAAGCGCATCAGGTGCAATGTATAGCGAGAGAGCCATCGCTCAGCTCGGCAGACAACAGGGGCGCGTATTACGCCTACTCCTCAAAGGGCAAAAGCTATCAGGTGGTGAAATTGCGAGGGCGTTAGGTATGAGCGACCCAAGAGGGCACATCCGAGATCTAAGGCGCAAGGGCTACCCAATTTCGGATATGTGGGTGCCAGGGAACTTTGGCACAAGGTACAAGTTATTTTTCATTCGTAAAGCGTAAGCAGAGAGTTATGGAGAAAGATAGAGTAAGCGCATTTGAGGATGCGGTTATGCGTTCATTGGAGCGTAATATAGAGCAGTTTACCCCTGTTGAGGTAGAGCAGATTAAGAGCGAGCTTGTGGAGCTTCGCAATAACCCAAATAGGCTCCCAGATGACAATGCTATGGTGCTTATGGGTAGGGCGTATATGTATGACATCTTAGAGCGTGTAAGCGAGGATGTATTGGCTAATATTGACAGATACCGAGAGAACACGACAAAAGAGGGCGATGCTCCATCTTTGCTCGATAGACCCTTTGGCGAGGTACTGAGGGAGCGAGTAGATGCGTTACCCGATGCCGAGCGCACAAAGCTCTATGAGGCGATAGATAGCGGAGAGCCGAGTGATGAGACGCTTAAGCTATCAGTGCGTATTATATTCGGCATATTCAAAGATGCCTACAAACATAGTCCCGAAGCCTTTGCAGAGGCAATGGGATGGCGTGAAAGTAAAACTGAGTAGCCTATGGCACAGGAAAGAAAAGGTTTTATGTGTTATCGTTCATTTCGCGATGCCATCAACGAGCTGCCTATTGAGGAGCGTTTAGAGGTCTATGAGTCGATAGTTGATTATGCTCTCGATAAGATAGAGCCTGAAACCGCAAAAATGAGTGGTGCAGTGCGTATGGCGTGGAAGCTCATTAAGCCGACACTTGATGCAGACTGGACACGATGGCAGAATGGGTGCAAAGGTGGTGCGCCAAGCGAGAGTATGAGGGGCAATCAAAACGCCCGAAAACAACCGAAAACAAACCAAGAACAAACCGAAAACAAACCGAAAACAAACCAAAACAAACCGACGGTCTATCAAGATAGTAGAATAAAGATAGAAGATAGTAGATTGGAGATAGTAGATAATTCTAAAAATAATATTTCAAGAAAAAATATTGAAAAAGAATTTTTATCTGAGGTTGAGGTTGATTTTCGCGATGTGGTTGAGGAGTGGTTTGCATACAAGCGAGAGCGAGGCGAGCAATACAAGAGTAAGCGAGCGATGCAGCATTTCGTAACCCAGCTAAGGACACTATCCAAAAACAGCAGAAAAGAAGCCGAGGCGATTATTGGCAGGTCAATGGCTAATAATTGGGCAGGGATATTTGAACAAAACAAAACGAGCAACAATGACCAACGAAACAATAGTACAGCAAGCACTTACCGCCCTTCGTTCAGCGACTACGGAGAAGATACGATTTAGAGTTCCCCTGAGTGAGGCAGTAGTAGAGCCAATAATGCGACAGGCGTATGCGGGCTTAGTAGCTAACAGATGCGGCAAGTTTGTAGAGGATGACGAGACAAAGGCACACATCAAGACCATAGTACGCTGGCTATGTGATGCGACATTACGCCCATCCCTACTACTTAGGGGCAATGTAGGTAATGGCAAGACAACAACAGCAAAGAGCATAGTAGCCACCATTGAGGCATTGCGAAGCATGGCTAACGAGAAGATGCGCACAGATGGTTGGCAGCTCGGAGCAGTAGATGTGGCAATATACAACTCACTCCTACGCCTCCCAGTAGTTAAGATTGTCGCAGCAACCGACATCGTAAGAGCAGCAGCACAGGAGGGTGCACTTGAGCAACTGAAGCGATACCAGTTCCTACTCATTGACGACCTCGGCACAGAGCCACCCACAGCTAAGGTGTACGGTACAGAGGTAACTCCTGTAACCGAGGTGTTATGTCACAGGTATGAACAATGGATGCCAACGGTGATCACAACTAACCTCAATGATGAGGAGATAAAAAACCGCTACTATGAGCGAGTAGCAGACCGCATCAATGAGATGTGTGAAAAGGTCGGCTATCGCAATGCAAGTTATCGCTCCAAGGCATAATACCCTCTAAACATCCCGCAAACCACCCTATTTTCGATTATCGCCCCTTTGGCGGTATATTGGGGTGGTTTAGGGGATAAAATGCAAGAGAATTGAGAAGAACGCACAAAAAGCGCATAATATTTGCAATACGTTAAGAAATTTTGTATATTTGCAATGTAATAAAAATACTTTACAATTATGACAATTCAGGTAAATGGGCAGCAGGTCGAGGCATACGACCTTCTAATGAAAAAAGAGTTCGCGCTTGAAATTCTATCAGGCAAGAAGCGAGTAGAGTTCCGCAGCTTTACAGACCACTACATCAACCGTTTTATGGACAAAGAGGTGATGAAGCGCAACAAGGCAAAAGGTAACCCGACAATAGACGAGCTGAGCGCAGAGGTGCGCACAGACATTGAGTATATCCACTTTCACAACTATAACAACTCCTGGTATCTTGATGTGGCAATAGAGGGCATTGGTTACTGCTGTGTAGATAGCCAAGACATTGTACCTCTCGCTGAGGACTTCGAGGACTTTAAGGCGTACCTCGACGATGCCAAGAAATATGATAAGATGCCATTTGATGAGCGACCTATGATGTTCTATATCGTGCTTGCAGAGGTTGTATCTACTAACTTGCAATAACCTATCATAGTATTTCCGTGGTGCCTATCTAATCATTTTGGGTTAGGTAGGCATTTTTTTTGCATTAGGAGGAACAACGTACCACGAATTTTCATAACTTTGCAACAGGGTTGCAATGGTGCAACTTACAATCTTTAAAACGAATAGACTATGGCAGAGGTTTATGCAACAGGTCCAGCGGGTCAGCGTTACCTCACACGCAGAGAGTACGAGAATGCCCGCACAGGCTATGAGCTTGCAGCAGCAGCTCGTAACATCCGAGTTTACGAGCCGATTGGTAGAGCTTCACGACGCTAACGATGCGTAAGGCTTTAGAGGTGATTGGCTCTATTGCCACAAGAACAAGCGAGGTGGTGCTATTTCACTCGGCTTCGGGTAAAGATAGTATCGCCTTGCTTGACTTGTTGTATCCTCATTTTGACCGTATCTTATGCGTGTTCATGTACACCGTGCCAAATCTCAGGCACATCAACCGCTACATCAATTACGCACGCACCAAGTACCCAAAAGCGGAATTTATACAGGTGCCACATTATGCGCTATTCTCATACTATCAATCAGGGTATATGGGATGCACAAAGCGCAACATACGCAAGTATAACCTATCACAGCTAACGGACATCATCCGCGCAAAGTATGGCATAGAATGGGCGTGTTATGGCTTTAAGCAGTCCGATGGCATGAACAGACGTTTAATGCTCCGAGGATATGAGCAGAACGCTATATGTGAGACTACACACAAGTTCTTCCCTCTATCTGAGTACAAGAATGCAGATGTGCTCTCCTACATCGAAGCAAACAACCTTATTAAGCCCGAGAAGTACGGAAATGCGCAGAGTGCTGGCACAAACATATCCGACCTTAATTATCTAAACTTCTTACGCACAAACTATCCTGATGACCTACGCAAGGTTATAACGGAGTTCCCCATGGTAGAACGACTATTATTTGAGCAAGACTATGAAGCCACTAAAGACGAGCGAGACGAGGATAATTAAGCGAAGCCAAATATCGCTCAATCCTTATAATCCGAAACGCCACACCGAGGAGCGAGTAAAACAGCAGAAGAAAAACCTGCAAACCATCGGCTATCTCGGTGGCATCACTTGGAATGAGCTATCAGGCAACCTCATAGATGGACATAGACGCATACAGGCAATG
>JAEIGA010018411.1_pt1 | contig 10639 bp, 9 predicted proteins | sample 9270691 | NCBI WGS metagenome assembly JAEIGA01 (sample SAMN17057246, study PRJNA624740) | gut metagenome | biome: biome; isolation source: fecal sample | host: Bos grunniens | place: China: Xizang | collected 2019 | reverse complement strand
GTCGGCACCAAAACCCGCCGCACTGATGATGCGAAGTATTTTGGGATTAGCATTGGCCTTGATGGCATAGTGCATCTCATAATTTGTGTTGTTGCGCAACTCCTCTCGAATGGTATCTAGAGTCTCGCGCAATACCTTAGTATCATAATAGTAGAAGGGCGTTTCTATTTCCTTGAAACGCTGTATGGGAAAGGTTCCTTTAATCATAATGGTAGACCCACCTAAATCCTCCCGATGAGGGAGGACTTGCGGGCATCTCGGTTTATGTTGTTTTTAGCTATATAATCTTTTCAGCAAGGCTGAGGCCCCTCCCTTGAGGTGAGGGATGATTGGGCCCTTATTTAAACAAGTTATCCTGCAACGCCTGCAATGCACGTTTCTTGTCGCTCTCCTTGATGAGGAACGAGATGTTGTAGTTGCTGCCACCGAACGAGATCATACGTACGGGGATGTCGCGCATGGCATCCATGGCGCGGGCCTCGAAGCCGATGTTCTCCCAGTCCATATCGCCCACTACGCAGATGATACACATGTTGTGGTCGATGGTCACGGTGCCGTACTTCTTGAGGTCGTGTACGATCTCATTAAGGTGTTTGGTGTTGTCGATACTCATTGATACGCCTACCTCTGAGGTGCAGATCATATCGATAGGGGTCTGGTAGCTTTCGAAGATCTCGAACACCTTACGGAGGAAACCGTGGGCGAGGAGCATGCGGCTCGACTTGATCTTGATGGCGGTGATGTTTTCCTTGGCTGCTACGGCCTTGATGTTGCCAGGGTCGGCCTCATTGTTGATGGTGGTGCCGGGAGCCTGAGGCTCCATGGTGTTGAGGAGCTTCACGGGGATGTTGGCAAACTTGGCAGGCTGTATGCAGGTGGGGTGGAGGATCTTGGCTCCGAAGTAGCCGAGCTCGGCAGCCTCCTCGAAGTGGAGGTGGCGTACGGCGGTGGTGCCCTCTACGATACGGGGATCGTTGTTGTGCATGCCATCGATATCGGTCCAGATCTGTATCTCGCTAGCTCCTACGGCGGCACCTATGAGCGATGCGGTGTAGTCGCTACCACCACGCTGGAGGTTGTCAATCTCGCCGTTGATATTGCGACAGATGAAGCCTTGGGTGATGTAGATCTGTGCCTTGGGGCTATGAGCGAGCACGTCGGTGAGCTTCTCCTTGATGTAGGCTGCATCGGGCTCACCATTCTTATCGGTGCGCATATAGTCGAGCGCGGCGATGAGGTGGGCGCTGATGCCTTGCTCCTTGAGGTAGTTGGTCACCATATTGGTAGAGATGATCTCGCCTTGAGCCAGGATGATGCGCTCCTCGATAGAGGTGAACAGCTGCTTGGTGAATGAACGCAGGTAGTTGAATACGTCCTTTACCAGTGTGGTGGTCTGTTGCTTGTACTCCTCGGTGTCGTAGAGTTCGTTGATGTGCTTCTTATAAAGGTTCTCGAGCTTGCCAATTACCTCATTGGCTCCCTCGGGGTTGTTGTTGGCAAGGTAGCCACAGATCTCTACCAATGAGTTGGTAGTCCCCGACATGGCCGAGAGTACTACTATCTTGTCTTCGCCATCGTTGATGAGCGTGGCTACGCCCTTCATACGCTGTGCAGAACCTACAGAGGTTCCGCCAAATTTCATTACTTTCATCTGATGTATGGGGTTTATTAATTGTTTTCGGTTTTCTCGGAGTTCTCGGAATTCTCAGAGATCTCAGAGGGGGCGGTGGTTGCTGGAGCCTTTGATGCTTCAGGTTCCTCAGCTGCTTCAGGTGTCGCTGGTGCCTCAGGCGTTGCCTCAAGTGTTATCTCCGGTGTCGTTGGTGTCTCCGGTGCCTTTTGCTCTACCACTCTGTGCCCGTCGCAGCGGAATACCTTGCCGGGATACTCCTCAAGCAGTTGCAGGTTGTGGGTGGTCATGATGACTGTAGATCCTTGGTCCCGAATGGTACGTAGGAGTTCTACGATCTGTCGGCCTGTCTCAGGGTCGAGATTGCCTGTAGGCTCATCGGCAAGGATGATTTCGGGCTTGTTGAGGATGGCACGCGCAATGACGATACGCTGCTGCTCGCCGCCCGAAAGCTCATGGGGCATCTTGTATCCTTTGGTACTCATGCCTACCTGCTCCAATACCTCGTCGATACGCATCTTGCGGTAGCTCTTGTCATTGCCTGTGGCTTTGAGTACGAAATCGAGGTTGTCGCGCACATTGCGGTCGGTGAGGAGCTGGAAGTCCTGAAACACGATACCGATACGCTTGCGTAGAGCGGGTATTTGCTTGCGGCGGATATTAGCCATATCGTACCCCAATACCTCGGCTTCACCACTGTATATGTCAAGTTCGCCATACATGGTCTTGAGCAGGCTCGACTTGCCCGAGCCTACCTTACCGATGAGATATACAAATTCGCCTGACTGTATTTTTAGGTTCACCTCCTCGAGCACGATCATCTCTTGCTGGCGCACCTCGACATTACGATAGTTTATTTGCGACATTTTCTGTTTAAGTTCGTTCTATGGGGTTATTTAATCCATTGCTTCTCCATCGTGTTGCTACCGTCGCTATATTGCTTGCGTACGATATTGATGCCCTTCTGAGGTGTGGCATGGCGCATACCGTCGAGAGTATAGTAACTGGTAGTGATGAGGGTAGAAGATGTGTTTGTGGTGTATTCAATATCGCATGCTTCAGCATAGAGGGCATTGACCTCGTCGGCTGATAGGGCATAGTTGTAGATGCGTAGGTCGTCAATATCGCCCTTGAGCATGGAGTGGTTTCTGAACTGGCTGCGTCCGATATAGTTGAATATGGGGTTGAAGTCGGCAGGGCGGATAGTGATATCGGCTGTTGCTGCTTTTTGCTCTCCATCGATGTAGGCTGTGATGCTATCGTTGCTGATGGTGATGGTGACGTGTTTCCACTGGTAGGTCGATAGCTTGCTGATGTCGATATACTGCTCTTCTCCATTATTTTTCATTCCAAAACGCATCTTGTTGCTTGCTGCATTTGCGGTAAGGTACATGTATTGGCTATCTCCGTTACCGAAGTCGAAAATGCGTTGGTTTGAACCATTGCCTTTCCAGCGTACCCACATGGCGATAGTCATCTCCTTATGGGTGGCGAGGGCTGTAGGAAGCTGCATGTAGTCGCTGCTGCCGTCTAAGGTGAGAGCCTTGTCTCTGAGCTCGCCCTTCTTGGCTGTGAGGAAGGTGGGACTATCGAGGAAGGCACCATGCATGTGGTTGCCAGTGAGGTCCTCAAGTGACTCTTCGAATGTGTAGTGGGCAATCAAGGCGCGTTCGTCAAGGGTGCTTGATACTACCGAATCAGATGCTGCAGAGCGATTTTGTGCGCGGTCTATGGCCTTCACCTTGTAGATGTATTGGTTGCCTGCTCTTACGGTGTTGTCTATGAAGGTAGTGTCAGAAACGTTGCGTGCAATGGTGTTCCATGCATAGGGCGCTCCGTTGGTGGCATCGGCTCTCAGTACGAGGTAGCCCGTTACGTCGTTTTCGTTTACGGTGTTCCATGTGAGGTCGATGGTAGCGGCATTGCTAGTGGCTGTGAGTCCCATAGGTGCCTCGGGTTCATACTGCTCGCAGGTGGCGTTGATGGGCATGAGGCGCCAAAGTTGTTTGTCGTCGCCTGTAGGGGCATTTTGTAGTATGGTGGCACCATCAGAAGTGCTTCCGCCTGATACCTCTAGACACTTGCCTGAGTGGCGGCTGAGGATGTAGTAGTAACCATCACCTGCATACTGGAAGTACCATTGCTCGTTGCTACCCTTACCTCCATTGTATAGGATGATACTGCCTCCGTTTGAGGTCGACCAGTTGAGGATGTCGAGTTGTGCTCCGTTCTTAGCATTGGCAACGTAGAAGTAGCTGTAGTCGCCACCGATGCGGCTATCTACAGGGGTGATATTCCATTGCTGGTAGGTTTGCTTCTTGTTGGCTCCTTGGCAGATGGTGGTACCGTTTGAAGTACTTCCATTCTGTGGCATGAGGAGCTTCTTGCTCTTCTTGTTCATAATGATGAACTTTCCTTCTGTAGGTCCGAGGGGCACATCTTCACCCGTGTGGATCTCGAGTACGCGCTCAGCATTGGTCTGACCCACTTGGTAGCCTGTACCGCCAGGAAGGTTGAGGATGTACTCATGCATGGGACCGTGTCCGTCAAAGTAGGCAACCTTGTCTTGTGATACGATGCGGTATGATGAGTTGTTGGCTTGGCGCTCCGAAGTACCGGCAAAGAGCTGTACGCGGCCGTCGGGCATGCGGTATACTGCGGCTGCTGTCCAGTGGGGGCGGTCTTCACCATAGGCGAGGCGCTCTCCAAAGGTGGCTTGGCAAAACTGACCGCGAGCACGACCGTCGTAGCCCCACCAAATACCAGTCTGCATGCCATACTCTACGCCTACGATGGCTTCCATTACGTTGTGGAGCTCATCGGCTGTAGCATGGTGCCCATTGGCACGCACGGTCTCGAAGAATTTGGCGTAGTTGTCAAACGAACCTGCGAGTTGGTGGGTGTTACCCTCGTTGACATAGGGGCTGAGACCATTGTACCATTTCAGAGCTTCATCGCAGTTGAGGGTGTTGCCACCGCTGACGCGGATGTTTTCGAAGAACTCATCTTCTTGCATAAGGCGGCATATCTCCTTGAAATCGGCCATGGTGCCTTGATTCCAATAGGTGTAGTCGGCCTCGTTGAAGGGGGCGATGCTCACTACATTAAACCCCTTGTCGCGACAATAGTTGACCGTAGCCTTGAAGAGCTTGATCCACTCAGCAGGTTTGCCTACGTAGTTTTTGCGGTGTTGCGCAGCTTTCTTCTTCCACTCTTCAGTGTCGTCTTCGCCATCGCATAGTACCTCGTGATCGCTATTGAGGGCAATATCTTTGACGCCCGAAATGGCTATATAGCGTAGACGCTCGTCGAGCCTACGTTTTTGTTCATTACTCAACTGCCCATCTTCACCGATAAGGTCGCTAGGCTGGAATGATACACGGCCTACGCCAAGGTGTTCCTTACCAATATGATTTGTGCCTCGGCGTACATTGTCTTCGCTAGGCCACGCAGTGTCAAGTCCCCATATTACGGGAGTTTTGACTCCTTCGCTTTGGGTATTGAATAGGATGGTTACGTCGGTTTTTTTATTTGCAGTCAAGTAATCGTTGGCTGTAGATACAGTTACTTCCTGGGCAAACGCAGTGAATGCACAACAAGCTAAGCCGATGGCGCTGAGTTGAAATTTCTTCATAGTAGTTGATGTTTATACATAATACTCCAATATAGGGCACGAAGTTACACATTTTTTTGTAAAAATCAAGACATTAATACGGAAAATACGTATGCGGCCGAGATGAGGCTCGGTGTGTTTGTCTTAGATGGTGAATGTGTGGGGTGCGAAGACTATCAGCTGAAGTTTTGTATAGCTGTAATAATGTCGTCTTCAGCATCGGATAAGGTTAGCAGTAGATTGCGGTATTTGCCTTGGGCAGTGAGCTGCTCGAGTAGGGGATATACGGGCATCTCATGGGTCCAATAGTTGGTGTCTAGGAATATCATTGGACTGGCATATCCGAAGCTGAGATAGTGGTTCTGCACGGCATCCTGGAAAATCTCTTGCATGGTACCTGCACTGCCTGGGGTATAAATGATGCCTCCTTTGGCAATGGTCAAGATGCCGTCTTCACGGATGGCATTCTCGAAGTACTTGGCAATATGGGTGGCAAAGGGTGTAGCAGGTTCGTGTCCATATAGCCAAGTGGGTACACCAAGGCTGTGATAAGTGGCTTGCGGATATCGCTCCATCACGGTAAATGCGGTAGATAACCATTGCTCATCTGTATATGCAGGGGCCTGAGCAAGGGTGTGTAGTGCATCGTAGACATCGGATTGTCGGCGGCCTGCCATCCAGGCGCCGAGATGGGTGGCTTCCATTGCTCCGGGACCTCCACCACTCACCATGAGGTAGCCCAGTTCGGTAAGGCGCTTGCTAATGTGGACAATTTTTTTGAAGGTGGCATCAGTGCGTAGTAGTCCGTGACCGCCCATGATGCCTATCACTCGCTTCTCTTCGTAGTGTGAGAGCAGGTCGTGTAGAGCATTGCTGATGGCATGGTCGTGCAATGTACGTGCCAATGTTTCTTTGAGGTCTGTGGTCGTTTTCCCTTTGCTGAGGTAGTGTTGGTATACCTTATTGTCAAAACAAGTAGCATAGCTGCTAGGGATGTGCCCGTTGAATCCTTGGTAGAGAGTGTTGGCGTTGTATAGTTCGTTGATGAAGCAATTGTAGGGCACATCAATATGCGAAAATATCAAGCAGCTGCGGTCAATCTGTATGCGCATTTGCTTGCTGAACGTACATCCCATAAACAAGCAGTCATAGTATCGGCAGGTGGCATGCTCGGTGGTAAACTCCGAGAAGTCCATGCCTTGGAATGCACAACGCTCGATGCGCTCATGGGTGGTGAGTAGCGCGTGTAGCTCTTGGGTGGACGTTATTTCGCGATAGGACATAATTGCTATTCTTCGATTTTCAGTATGGCACCGCTCGTGGGGTCGAGGATGACCTTGATGTCTTTTTTCTTGCTGAATAGGGTTGACGATAGGGTCTCGGTGTTGCCGAATTGTGCGATTGGCAATACCTCTTCAGCAAGGGTCGTGCTATTGGTGTAAACCTTTACATTTGCTCTCTCGGGGAGGTTGTATACGAGTCCGTCTAGCTTGTTGCTCTTTTTGAGCTTCAGTTTCTTGCCTTTGGAGTTCTCTACTGCAATACTGTCTACAGGCATAGTTGGCACTGTGTTACGGCTTTTGATGTCTATATAGATGGGCGCTCCTGCAAGGTCATCTTGGTGTAGTATGCCGAGTTTGCGTGAGAATCGGCTGAATAATAGGCGGTCAGCCTCACTGTCGGGTATTATCTGGAAGGTGTGCGTAGTGCTTTCTGTGGTAGTGATACCAACGAAAAGCTGCATCAGAGCTTCTTCCTGCTTTTGGGTGTTGTCGATAATGATTTGCAGCCCCTCGCCATCTTTGGGCATATTTTCATTTTGTCCGCGTAGTGTTAGGTTGCGACTTTCGCGTATGTTGTAGATCTCTTTGGCTATCAGCTCGGCCATTTTGGCTTTTGAACCGGTCATCAGCATCTCCTCGGTCATGTAGTTGCGTGGGCTGAGTGTGGGCTTTGCAACAGGGGTTACTGCCGGCTCCTTTGTTGTTGCATGAGGATTGTTTGTATTGACGGCCAACAATACACCAGAGTTGTCAATCTCAATGAATGGCGCTGCCGTATTGGTTGCAAACTCAATGTGGTATAGTTTGCTGGCATCAGGTATCCCTACGGGTTCGACTATGACCTCTTTTATTTGGTAATGTATGTCCTCTTTGTTTGAAATGCCATTGATACGTAGGTAGCGCTCGGCATATTGACATAGTTCGCCAGGGGTATATGTCGTTTTCTCTACGGTGACATGGATGTTGATGGCTGTCTTAGGTAGATAGTAGGCTACTCCCTCGGTAGAGACACCAGGGGTGTAGGGGGTGACTGTAGTCTGTGCAGATGCGGTGATCCCGAATGCAACCAATGCTGCCAATATAGTTCCTTTTCTCATGTCTTGATAAGTGATAATTCTTATTTTGTCTGTAAAAGTACATCTTTTCTGCGATATTTCGTCTGATTATGAAAAATAAATCGGCTTTTCTTCAACGAATCAACATATTTTTCCTATTTTTGTCAAAATTTCGTATAACAAACGTTATGGACACGATAAAGATTAAAGATAGAAAGTTTGCTGTCTCTATCCCTGAGGAGAAGATTCTAGCAGAAGTAGAGCGTTTGGCTACTCAGCTTAGTCGAGATCTGGAGGGTAAGAATCCGTTGTTTCTTTGTGTACTCAATGGCAGTTTTATGTTTGCTGCAGATCTTTTCCGTCGTATCACTATTCCTGCGGAAATCTCTTTTGTGAAATTAGCGTCATACGAAGGTACGTCCTCTACGGGTGTTATCAAGGAGGTGATAGGACTGTCTGAAAATATCTCAGGTCGCACAATTGTTGTTGTGGAAGATATTGTCGATACAGGCTGTACTATGCAGAAACTCTTGGAGAACTTGGGCACTCGTGCTCCTGAATCTATCCATGTGTGTACCTTGCTGCTCAAACCAGAGAAATTGAAAGTGGAACTTGATGTGCAGTATGTGGCATTGGAAATTCCCAACGACTTTATTGTAGGTTATGGACTTGACTATGATGGCTATGGACGTAATCTGAAAGATATCTATACGGTAGTTGATTAATTGTCATTTATAAATATATAAACAGTATGCTGAATATCGTTATTTTTGGTGCTCCCGGCTCAGGTAAGGGAACCTATAGTGCCCGTTTGGTTGAGGCTTTCAAGTTAGACCATATCTCTACAGGTGATGTGCTTCGTTCAGAGATTAAAAATGGAACAGAATTGGGTAAGATTGCACAGGGCTATATCGACAATGGTCAGCTTATCCCTGACGAACTCATGATAGGCATCCTTGCCAGTGTGTATGATGGCTTTAAGGATAGCAAAGGTGTAATCTTTGATGGATTCCCCCGTACTATCGCACAAGCAGAAGCATTGAAGGTTATGCTTGAGGAGCGTGGTGAGAAAATCTCAGCCATGATTAACCTTGAGGTGAGTGAAGATATCTTGATGGCACGTTTGCTGCGTCGTGCTACACTTGAAGGTCGTGCCGATGACAATGAGGAGACCATCAAGAAACGTTTTGCAGTTTACCATAACCAAACGGCTCCGCTTATTGAGTGGTTCAAGGAGCAGGGCGTATTCAAAGGCTTTACATATACTGATGAGATTGGTCTTGAAGGTATGGTGAAGAATATTAATGAATACGTAGAATCGATTATCTAATTTTTGAAGTCTTAGGAAAAGAGTTGGGGGGAACTTTATAGGGACTCCCAACTCTTATCCCATTTTATAATATCAACCTCTATGGCTGAAACAAACTTTGTAGATTACGTAAAGATATATTGCCGCTCAGGAAAGGGTGGCCGTGGTAGCACACATATGCGCCGCGTCAAGTACAACCCTAATGGAGGCCCCGATGGAGGTAATGGTGGCCGTGGTGGACACATTATCCTCCGTGGTAACCGTAACTATTGGACTCTCTTGCACCTGCGCTATGATCGTCACGCTTTTGCTGGACATGGTGGTAATGGCTCCAAAAATAAGAGTAGCGGTAAGGATGGTGAAGACAAGATAATCGAAGTACCATGTGGTACGGTGGTTTACAATGCCGAGACTGGTGCCTATCTTTGCGATATTACAGAACATGGTCAAGAGGTAATATTGCTGCGTGGTGGCCGTGGTGGCCTGGGTAACTTCAATTTTGCGACTCCTACACGTCAGGCTCCGCGTTTCGCACAGCCTGGTGAACCAATGCAAGAGCTAACTGTTATTATGGAGCTTAAGCTATTGGCTGATGTGGGTCTTGTGGGGTTCCCCAATGCTGGTAAATCAACGTTACTTGCTGCGGTATCTGCTGCTAAACCTAAGATTGCCAACTATCCCTTTACTACACTAGAACCTAATCTGGGAATAGTGTCCTATCGTGATAGTAAGTCGTTTGTAATGGCCGATATCCCAGGTATAATAGAAGGTGCCAGTGCTGGTAAGGGCTTGGGGTTGCGTTTTCTTCGCCATATCGAACGTAATTCGTTGCTTCTCTTTATGGTACCTGGCGATGCCGAAGATATACGCAAGGAGTATGATATTCTGCTCAACGAATTGGCAACCTTTAACCCAGATATGCTGGAGAAACAGCGTGTGTTGGCCATTACCAAATGCGACTTGCTTGATGAAGAACTCATTGAGATGCTTGAAGAAACTCTCCCAGATGATCTACCTCATGTATTTATCTCTTCGGTGACAGGCTTAGGTGTATCGGTGTTGAAGGATATTCTTTGGAACGAACTCAATCGTGAGAATGTATATGCAGAATTGAGTAAAGATAATCTAGTACATCGTTCTAAAGATATAGGTAAACTGCAAGATGAACTTCGTGCTATGGGACAGGATGATGATATTTCCGTAGAATATGAAGATATTGACGAAGTGGAGGATTTTGAGTATGAGTTTGACGACGATTTCGAATACGATGATGCTGACGAAGAATAAGCATCTTTCTCGTTAAAGGAGTATTTGCCCTTCAAACAAATAAAGTAAGACATAGCGTATTATGAACAGCGAAGATATATTCACTAAAGGTATTATGTTTAAGAAGGTCGCTTCGGATCGCCCTAAAGAGGAGAAGGTGAAGACCAAAGCGAAAAAAAAGGCCTATATCACAGGCCAGCATCACTCTGCATCAGCAAAAATGAAAGCGGAGATACGCCGTAAGCGTGCCAATAGACATAAGAGCTGAAAAAACTGAGAATGCAATGATTTGGAATCCGAATAAAGAATGTATGAGCCGCGACGAAATGCACGCGTTGCAGAGCAAGCGGCTACAGAAGTTGGTGACATATGTGTATCACAATGTACCCTTCTATCGCAATAAGATGCAGGCGATGGACCTGTCGCCTGAAGACATACGTAGTATTGATGATATCGTAAAACTTCCCTTCACCACGAAGCAGG
>JAEIGA010018410.1_pt1 | contig 10640 bp, 10 predicted proteins | sample 9270691 | NCBI WGS metagenome assembly JAEIGA01 (sample SAMN17057246, study PRJNA624740) | gut metagenome | biome: biome; isolation source: fecal sample | host: Bos grunniens | place: China: Xizang | collected 2019 | reverse complement strand
TCAAGAGATATTTATAATAAATCTTTATAGAATCTCTGTTATATGCCACAGGTGTCCAACTGGTATAATAATTATCACCAAGTTCACCTTTATCAACGTGGACGTCCATTGCAGATAAATACACTTTATGTTTATAATAGGTTTTATCCTCAATAACTTCAGAATAAGGTTCAAAAACTAATCTATAATTAGTACTAAAAGTATGCGTGTCACTGACATTTGCAAAAGACATTATAGGTGTTGACACCGTTGCGTCGTGACGTACATCTATAATACAAGTTGCTTCTGAATATGACCAGCTATTGGGATCACCTTCAGTTTTGTCATGCCAAATGATAAATGATATAATTCCACCTTCTATAGAACCTTCTCTCTCTTCATCGGGTATTGTAACTTCAGAATAACCAAAATATCTGTAACCATCCGTACCACTACCAAGGTCATGATAATTTAATGCGCAATCTAATCTCCTACCTTCTTCATCATAAGTTGCCCTGTCTGCTTCATCTGCTTTTTCTGCGTTCTCGGCTTTATCGGCATTGAGTGATCTAAACGGCACCAAAGTACCAGTGGTCAGTTCACCCGCAGAAACAAACTTTTGCCATCCACTCCAATTTACGCTGTCAAACTGACGTGTCCACATCAGGATTTCATTCCCCAAGGCTGTGCTGTTCGTCCGCAGTTTCACCGTCTGGAATACTGTCGGATTAGTATCATCATTATAGTCAGCTTCAACGATCAACTTTACTGCACCAGCTAATCCACCAAAATAGGGGAGATTGTCTATTTTGTAATTTTGAATGGTTTGCCAGTCGATCGTATACACACCGCACTGCGAAGGTTTATACAAATCATTCAAATCAAAGTTTGTGTCTTTAATGTATTTAGGATCACTGCCAGTAATGGGATCCAAATAATAAAGCTGTCTTTCTGCACCGATTCCTTGAATGATCAGTGTTTCACCATCCACCTTCAAATTCACAAGGCTTCTTCGCCATGCTTCCAGCACATCGGTATATTCTTCAACAACCACTTCGCTGTTGTATATGCCGTTAGCCACCTGAACACCGCTATAAATAGCAGTATTCCATGCATAATTCATGGTTCCGTTAGCTTCCGTACAAGAAAAACGGATCAGGAAGTTCAGACTACCTACATACTCGGTGGCATTCCGAGAAATTAACCAAGAACACACCACCACGTTAGGATCTTCGGGGCTGACTTGCAGGTCATCCACCTGATAAACACCTTGATTCTGTGCCTTACTTCGTGCATCAATATTGTTATAGTGCACTTCCACAACATTGCACAACGACATGTCGTGTCCGTCAACATATCGGGGTAATTCAAAGGTCATACGTTCTGAATTATGATCGTATTGAATTACATTTGATTTAGCAGCCCCTTCACATTTCAACATCCTTGTATTCGGATTGATAGAAAAATGGGCATCCGTATCATACACAGGGTGCTTTGTTGCCATTTATTTCACATCCTTTCCATATAAAAACACCACCAGACAATTCTGGTGGTGTTAATCTTTTTAATAATTTGCATGGGGATCAAGTTCAGGTGTATACGGTTTATTGTCATCCACGCATTTTTGAATGGTCTGACAAATTTCATCATCTGTCATACCTCGACACAGCATCAACGGAAACTGTTCCCGAAATTGGATTCGGTATTTTTCAAGTAATACATCCATAAAAGATCCCCCTTTATTTTATCAAAGTTTTTAACATTTCTTTGAATACATTATAAGATTTTGGTAGGTATTTTTTGATCGTTTCAAGACTTTCAGGATTCGTGAATGTGGAATCTATCATTTCTGCAAATGCTTCCGTAGCCAATCCATCGGATAGACCATCATAGGTTCTGTCCTTCCAGTACTTTGCACCGTGACCGAAACCGCATTGTAGCCTTGCATTAGTTGCACCTTCCAGAATGTCGGAAAGATCACCAATAGCGTATTTTGTACCTGCCGCTTTGATTTCCTTTTCAATTGCGGAATAAGCATAAGATTTTTTGTACTTGGGAAGAATATGTTGTGCGGTATATGTACCACGCTTGTACATATCATAATACCAGTCACCGATAAAACCGTTACTATGGAACCATTCCACATCCCCAGCATGGTTTTTCCACAATCCCTTCAGTTCCTTATCCTTTGCATTTACCATGTCATTGACTTCATCTTTGATAGTTTGTGGGAACAAACCGTCCTTATAAGCTGAAGAATAATGACGTGAGAACCAATGACCACCGCTGATTTTAGATCTTGCCAAACTGTCAATAGCATGACCAGATTCATGGAAGGTTGTTTGATAAGGTCTTTGATAACTGTTACCCACAATGTCATTTGCACCATTCACATAAATAGTGTGACCAGAACAGTGTTCATGTCCACGATAGTTGGCATCACCAACCTTGACCTGTGATTCGTACTTCTTCCACACTTCAGCGGCATCCTGATCTGTACAGTCAATCACTCGCTGATGTAATTCGTCATAGTAACCACTGCCAAATTCCTTTGCAAGGTCACAATTGTGGTCAGGTGTCCATTTTGTTTTAGATTCAGTGGGTTCAACCGCTTTCAAATACTTCTTTTTGAAGTCATCAAACTGCGTTGTTTTATCCAAACCATAATAAGCGGCACGATCCTTCAATGTCTGAAGTTCATCTTCATCCAATGCCCACCTTGCACGTTGCAACACTGCGCATCGACAGTTGATAACTTCTTCAGGTCTTCCGCTCGGATCCCCAGCATACATCAAACCATTGCTGAAGGGTTTATCCAGTTCTCTGATTTCACCGTCAACAGCTTGGTGTGATTCTCTGGTTCTGGTATCAAGGGTTGCATCCCATTGTTTCAGAACGTCACAGCCCTTTTCCTTTGCAACCGTCATGGCATCCATTGCGGCTGTGGTCTGGATTCTGTGTCCTTCAGTCCGTGCAATCCTCACAGCATTATTATAACCTATTCTGGTATAATTTTCAAGTTGTTTTGCAACCTGTTTAAAGGTCATTCCAGTCGAAATACCACGACTGACCTGCGCTGTGATCTTTTTCTTCAGTAAATCCACATCTTCACCAAGTCGGGTATACAGTCCTTTGCTGATTTTAGATTCCAGCTGAACCGCCCTGACCATGGATTCTTGGTTAATCGGTGCCATAATGGGAACACCCTGACCATGTACATCAAAGATCGTACCGATAAAACCGTCAGTATAGCATGTATTCAAATACTCTGAAACAGTCGCAAACTGTGATGTTTCCATCTGGGTTAGAATACCTTCTACCTGCTTCTGTAACTGTTCCTGATAACTTTTTTGGTATATCTTTGACTGAATCATGGATTTGACCTGTGCTTTTTTGGGGTCATCGGGATCCAACCAGTCATATTCCTGTTGCAGTTTATTGATGGTGAATGATAGATTCTTAATCTTGTCATTGATGTCTGTCAATGATTTATTGTAAACCTGATTCAGCCGCTTAATAACGGCTTTTTCATCATTCAGGAATTGCTGTTGTACCAGCTTCTGTCTGTTGTTCATCCGTCACCACACCTTCCAGAATAGTCTGGGCATTGGCAGTGTTCTGGGATTCATTCAACTTCTCCAACTGTCCTTTCAGTTCATCAAAATCCAAGTCAAGAATACCACAGATGGCTTTCAGGGCTTCTTCATCACCAATCATAGCAGCCGCAGACAAAATATTATTGATCTTGATCTGCTCGGTCTGTGCTTCGATCTGTGCAACCGTTGCGTTTTCCTGCTCGTTCGTAGGAACAACAGGTTCAAACACCACTTCCACGTCACTGTACTGATATGCGGTACCGTGCGTGACGTTGATTTCATCCAAAACCACCTTGATGATGTCCTTCAAAAACCGCTTCAGTCGTTTGATCAACTTCCCAGCCTTCAGGTCAAGAAGGGTATATCGGGAACGGATAACTACATTCGTGATGTTTCCATCACCAGCATGTGCGGAATTGAATGCCATACCAAAACGATAAATGTTCTTTTCATCTTCATCCGCTTTGGTTTTACGTGCTTCATAGGGAACATTGACAGTCAGGATATCAATCCCACCGTCACTGTCAACTGCCATGATCTTTTTGGTTTTGATATTCTGCTGAAGTTCGTTCAGATCATCCCCCTGATAACCTCTTACAAGGTGAATCGGTGTATCGAAGTCCTGAAGGTTATTCGACAGACCACATTCCATCATGTCATAGTCATCAATCAGCCCCTTGATGGGCTTCAGACCGCTGAATTGCTTCTTGCAGTTATCCAACCGCCAGAAGGGAATAAACCCAAGATTATCACCGTATTTGGTGCCTGTCTCGGTGTCTCGCCATACGATGTTGGGCTTGGGGTTGATGGGTTCATCCTTATCCAGAACGATATCACCATCATCTACCTGTTCGTAGAACCATATCTGGTTTTTGTCGTGTACCTGAATGCGCTTGATCAACTTTCTGTCCTTACCCACACGGTCAACATACCAATAGATGATATATTCACAGTGGTCATCCGTGTCCTTGGCTCTGACTTCCACAACACCAAGGCTGTCAGCACACTGGAAAGCCAGTCTGTCATCCTCGTTCTTGAAAGCATACAGATATTCAAACCCTTTGGCATTGGTACCAGTAATCAGTTCCTGAATCTCTGCCCAGAATTCGTCATCAAAATAGGTGTCAAGATGTTCCTGAAGTCCATCCGCTGTGGCTTTGGCTCTGATGGGGTTTTCTTCAAAACTCATAATGTATGCCGCAAGCTGATCCACATGTTCTGTAAAGAAGGGATGACAAATTCTGCTGTTAGACCGTGCTTTGTCTTCTGTCAGAATCCCATCCGCATTATAATAAAAAACTTTGTATTGAAGAATATCATGGTCACCCTCATAGTAACGCTGACCTTCCTTGGCTCTGCGCTTCTTCTCTGATAGTGTGTCTTCTTCAATAAATCGTCTGATTTCGTTTTCGGTAAGCAATTATTTTTTCACCGCCTTTTAAAAAACAGGCAGTGAATGCAAACACCATAGGCGGTCTTCAAACAACCGCCCCCAAGAGAGGAAAGGTATTTGCCACCTGCAATGTCCTCAACCCAACACTGCATGCGGTGGTGATGTGCATACTGCCCTAATATAACCATTTGTTTTTCTGAATGTATTTTTCTAACCCATAGCGCATGGCATCCATCAAGTGGTTGTTATCATCTTCGGGTTCATTCAGTGCTTTTCCAAATTTATCTTTTTTCCAAGAATACAGGCTGATTTCCAGAAGGAAATTCACGCATCTTGGGTGGATTATAATTTCAAGGTCTTGGATCCACTGGATTCCGTTGTTTACGCTGTCTTTGCCTTTTTTGGCACTTTCGATTCTACGTATTCCCAGACCTTTCAGTTCATCAATACTTTTCGGCTCGGCACAGTCTGCCGTGATCCGCTCTTTGGTATATCCCAGTTTTTCAACTTCGTCATATATGGCTTTGTTTGACAGACCTTTCTTGTAAAGTTCATCCCAAACAAAAAGCCGCTTCTGCTCTATGGATACATACCCACAGAATAAAGCGGTAGGATCGTTTGTATAACCAAAATCAAGACCAAAAGCAGATTGTGCATCCTTCGGTAGATCGTTCAGGCTGAATGCTTCTTCTTTCCAGCGTTCATATACGACACCGTCAATAACACCCCAGTTTCCAAGTCCTGCGACATTGTAACGTCTGGGGTTATATTGCTTCATGCGTTCAAACACCGCAAAGTCAGCTTTATCAAGCCATTCATTACACAGGTAATTCGTTGTTATTGCAAGTGTATCGGGATCTGATGTATCAAAGAATCGTTTCTTCAGCCAGTGTCTTTCATTCCAAGGGTTAAATGTGATTGTAATCTGCTTGAACAGGTCACCATCAACCTGACCACGGATAGATTCATCCAACATGTCAAAGTCTGATTCTTTGCTGATCTCATAGGCTTCTTCTATCCACAGCCAGCACAGGGAACCGACATCCACGGTGATTGACGTAACCTTCAGCGGATCGTCAAGCCCTCGGAAGTAAATCTTCTGTCCAGTGGGTTTATAGATGATCTCCAAGGGATTCAATCGGAAGTCCCAGAAGTCATCCACACCCAGTCGGTGGATTGCCCACCGTAATTCCGTAAAACACGAATCTTTCAGGGTTCTATAAGATTTACGTACAACCAACAAATTAGCCCTGTGATATTTCATCATGTTGACGATATACCACAAGGCTGTTGTTTTTGATTTTTTGGAAGCACGGCTTCCTTTGCAAACACGGTAACGACCTTTGAAGTTCCAAAATGTAGCGTATCCCTTGCCGACCACATCAGGCAGCTTCAGATGATTCACATTTACCATATAACTTCAATCCGTTTGTTATGTTGATGCATGTGCAGTTTTAATTTCTGGGGATCAGCAACGTGTGCAGGAAGCAACATCTTCTGCATTGCGTAACCACCATAATTAAGCCATGACACCATTGATATGACCGTATAGTGTGACATGCTCACTTTATTGTTCTTGCGGTCAATGACGATTTTAGAAGGCTTGCTGACCGTTCCTTTGTGGGTATGTCCCACAATCAGACAGTCAAGACCTTCAATGATATTTCCAAAGCGTTCATTCCTATTGACCGTTGCACCAGTATAAATACCCCCACCAGCACCATGTGTCACCGCAAAGGTGTATGACTGGATGGGGGTATTATCATCTTTTCTATGTCCCAACGACACCTTCATAAATGCCGTATTGGGTCTGTACAGGTCTTCAATGTCCAACTTCGCCATAATGTCATAGGTAATGTCAATGTCATCATCCCTCATGGATCGTGCTTCATGGTTTCCAGATACCGCACATAGGATTCTGTCCTTGATCGGTTGCAAGAATTCCACCATGCGCTGTTTCTGTTCTCTCGGTCTGATCAGTTCATCATAGGGATTGACAAATGCGCACGTTCTGACGTTGTTATTGATCAAATCACCGCCCAGTATAACATAGGCATTCGGTGTCTGTTCTATCAGCTTACAGAAATCGAACCATTCTTTTCCCATGTGTTCCAATGCGCCAAAATGGACATCGGAAATAGGAAAGATTGTAATCGATTCATTGAAGCTGTGGGTTATCATTTCAAAATCTTTTAACATCAGTCTTCCAGATCTCCTTCTCCCGATATAACCACAGGTAGCGCACCACTGACATTCAGGTTGTTTGTCGGTGTCTGACCAGAAGTGTCACGGACAAATTCAGCCGATGGAAGATCACCAGCCAAAGCCCTTTGAATCTGCTTGATCATGATAGCAGCTTCCACCGTTACGTTCTTACCTTTAAGTTGTGCAAAACTCTGGATGTCCTCGACTTCATGACACTTTTTGTTTTGCAAGGGCATAGCCAGCAACATTTCCAGTGTTTCCTTCATTGCCGCTTTTCTACGTTTGGCAACACCAGAAGCAATGCCGCCCTTTCTGCCGTTTTCCCTGCGTTCTTCAGGTGTAAATTCCTTCAACGGCATGGGTGTTCACCATCCTTTCACAATAGAAATGGTGAGACGGTTTCCCATCTCACCAGATCGTGTTTTTACTTTCTCTTGACCTTCTTCTTGGGTGTACCAGAAGCAGGTTTCTTCTTACCATTTGTCTTGCCAAGTTCCTTGTCTAACTGCTTACCACGCTTGATAGCTTCAGCAATTTCCTTGTCATACTCATTGTCCATCATGATTTTCTTTGCCATTGTTTAAATCCCCCTATTATTTTTTTGCTTTTGTAAATGAATATTCATAACCATACTTTGAACAGTTTGCCTTGTACCACTCATGTGATGTTTCAAGGTATGTATCAATGTACGATTTTGTACTACCTTTTTTCTGTGCGGCTCTATACTTGGCATCCGCTTTCTTGGAAACCTCTGCTTTTCTTCCAGCCAGTGCTTTCTGGAATCCACTGGGGTTCTGTTTGACACCCTTTGCCGCTTTAAAACTGTATGTACCTTCCACGGATGTTGCTCTGGTTTCCTTGAATCCAAGGTTGATGTGGTTGTTCAAGTCAGCATTTGAGAAAGAACCACCGATGGTTCTACCATCTTTACCACCATAGGGGTGATTGTGGGTCAATACAGTCTTTGCAGGATCCACACCGTCAGGAATGGAAAAACCAACAGATGTTGCGCCACCTTTAAAGTAGCCTGTTGCAAAACCGTCTTCACCGATCATCAGAAGTTCTTCATGCTTCAGATCTTTACTTTTACCTTCCCAGTAATCAAGTGTTCCACCAACGCTGACCTTATTACCGTCAATGTAAGTCTGTCCAGCCAGACCAAGTGATTGCCCAGATCCACCATAACCAGTACCAGTGAACCCACGTCCAGAACCACCAGCGGAAGCGGCACCACGACCACCGAAAAACTGTAAATTGATTTTAATCATACTTCTTCACCTATAATATACGAAAAATTTTTGCAAACTACTTTTTTTCACGACCAGAATTTTTCATTCTTTCGGTAACTTCGTTTTGAAAATAAAATACTTTTGTATTTCCAAAATCGTAGTCAACCGCTCCACCATATACCAGCAAGGCTGACGGTTTCTTCCGCTCGATCAGTTCTGTGACACCAGCCTTCCAAACCTCAAAAGCGTTCGGATCCTGTTTCACTCCCACAGTGGAGATTGACATCACACCGCCTTCAGGAAGTCCGTCAAAACAGAATGCGAATGTTTCAGGCTCTGCCCAGCTTACTGTGGGAATGACCGTCAAACCTTCGTCTTGCATCATCTGACCGATCAAGCGGCTTCTGAACACGTTCCATATCTTCATTGACATGGGCATGTCCATATACAGCGAAAAGTCAGGTGTCAGCACACAGTCAAAGTCACGCAACACATTGATATATTTGTGGGGATCATTCCAAATGCGTTCAAATTGATAGTCATCCACGTAGAAGTGAATACCCTTGCTGTGATCTTTGCTGTTTAGGGCATAATTAAAGCCCATAAGACCGTTTGGTTTATGGGCTTCGCTTTCTATTATGGGCATCTGGTAAAAGCCTTCTGTGCGCTCTAAATCAACGTAGGGAAGGTTATACGCTTCGTCCGTTCTCAATCGTTCGTTTTTCTTTTCTTTCGTTGGTGTAACTTCCTCGGCTTCTTCAAACACAAAACCGAATTCACCCATGTCCAGTTCCAGAATGTCGTTGATCTCACCGTCCAACAAATCCCAGTCCCATTCAGCCTGTTCAGACACCTTATTGTCAGCCAGTCGGAATGCCTTGATTTGTTCATCGGTCAGATCATCCGCAACAATACAGGGAACGGATTCCAGTCCCAGCTTTTTTGCGGCTTTCAGTCTTGTGTGACCGCATATCACAGTCATATGACCGTCTACCACAATCGGGATCTTAAAACCAAATTCACGAATGCTATTAGCAACATACTTGACCGCTTTGTCATTCTTTCTGGGGTTCTTCTCATATGGAATTAAATCATTAACTTTTATGTCAATAACTTTCATATCTTTCACCACGCAAAAAAGACACCGCCCGATGGACAGTGCCTTTTGTATGTATTTTTACATTTTATATTATATCACTTTTTTATATGACATTCAATGACATCTTCCAATTTTTGCAAACTTTTTTTCTTAATTCGCAAAACCTGCCGTACACTGTACCCCATGTCTTCTGCTGTTTGTTCAAGGGTCATGTATCTGATATAATATCTGTGCAGGACACCATATTCATTGGTAGACAACTTTTCCAAGACTTCCACAACCTGTTGTTTATAGTCAACGTATTGGTCAATCAGTTGGTTGGTCTGCTGTTCAAGGTCTATCAAGTTGACAACGGCATTCTGCATTTTCTGGGACACTATCCCTGTATCACTGTGCGGCATTCCGTCAAATGGCTTTGCAGAAATATCTGTTGCAATTTCAATCAGTCGTTGCCGCTCCGCTAATTTTGCGTTGATCAGTTCATCCAGTTTTCTGACTTGTTCAAGCCACTTTTGCGCATCCATACGCATTACCACCTTTCTAATAAGTCAAGTGAGACACACGTGAGACACTATGTGAGACACCGATAGCAATATTTGTCTCATTTTTGGCGGTTTTTTGATAAAACCAGACAAACATTGCCATAGGTGTCTCGCGTGACTCACTTGTCACACTTATTTCCCTATATATTTATATTTTTCTTTATTACCTTGTTTTGTCATTATTTTTTAATTTTTATAAAAGAAGTTAAAAGTACGTGAGTCAAGTAAGACAGCAAGACACTTTTGTGCATTTTGCACAATCACCAACTGTCTCACTGTGTCACGCATCAACCTCACCTGTAATGATTTCAGAGTACGGAAGACCCTTGATCCAGTCGCACAACTGCACCCACTCATCCAGCTTATGATTACGTCTGTCACGATACATGCCAACCAGCACTTCATAATTGAGCATCACGGTGCGTTTCTGATTGTACGATGTAGGCAGCAGCTGAATCATTTGCCACCAATATAACTTATCTTTGAAAACACGAAAGTTGTTTCGATAATAGTTCAACGCTTCAAGCGTGTTTTTAAGATATTTTTTTGCTTCTTTTGTCAAGTGTTCATGGCTGAAGTCATCCAGCGTAAGTTCCT
>JAEIGA010018409.1_pt1 | contig 10640 bp, 20 predicted proteins | sample 9270691 | NCBI WGS metagenome assembly JAEIGA01 (sample SAMN17057246, study PRJNA624740) | gut metagenome | biome: biome; isolation source: fecal sample | host: Bos grunniens | place: China: Xizang | collected 2019 | reverse complement strand
ATAGAAAAGCTTGTTGCCGTCTATGTACGCAAGTCTTGACTTTGCCAGCAATCCCCCTGGTGCTGTCAGCTTGGAGACTGTGCCACGCTTCCCTCTGTTGGCAAGCAGGGGATAGTAGGAAGATGTGAGATTCTGCATGTCGTAGAACTCCCCGTCTCCAATCTTCAAATTGTGGTTATAACCCATAAAAAGGTCTGTTACCTGCTGTGTAGTCCAGCTTTCTTTCAGTGTGGGAAAGTATGGCATAATGTCACCCCTTAAAAAATAAACCTGGTTCCGCTGCTTATAGGCTTATGTGTCCTGTTGTAAAAGTTTTGGAACGTGAGAAATGCGTTGTTGTACAGGGTGATGGACTGGTTATACTTGGCAGTCTCGCCGTTCTCCTTGTCCATGCTTGCCTGCAGGAAGTAGTTGTATATATCCTCGTCATAGGGGTAGGGGATAAGCAGCTCAGTTTCCATGCCTGCCTCCTCATATCCCTTAAAGCTCTCTATGGGATTATCTTCGTGGGTCTGGAATACCTCTTTGAATACCAGGCCGTCCAGCTTAGACAGCCAGTTTTTCTTCATGGTCTCTGGATACTGATTGGGTTTCAGCCTATCCACAAGGGTAATAGCCTCAGCTATTGTCATGTAATCGCCTCCTTATTATGGAAAAACGGAAGCCGAGGCTTCCGTTTTACTTGGTGTCCTTACTTGGATGCAGCAAGCATTTCGTCAATGCGCTGGTCCAGGGCCTCCTGAGCTTTTATGGATCTGTTGATTTCCTCAGCTACCTCAGCAGGGACAAGAGACTTCTTGCCGCGGGGGAGCAGGTAGTTGACGCCGTTCACGCTCACGAACATGTTGGGATCGTCGTTTGCGTTGGAGCCTCTGGGAATGAATACCTCTACAGGCTTGGGCTCCATCTTCTTGGCCTTCTTGGTTTCCTTGGAAGCCTCAGCAGTTTCGGTCTCCTGGGTCTTAACATTATCTTCTGCCATTGTTGTTCCTCCTTAAATTAAAGAGGGGCAGGGCTCAGCCTGCCCCGTGGGATTAGATGCTTACAGCGTCAGTTGCGGAGTAATAGGAAGTGCTCATTACTCTCAGCACACGCTCAGGGTAAAGGATGGTTGCGCCGTTGGTCTCGAACTTGTAACCAATAGTGCTGAACTGATTGAGAGGACCGCCGATCTGGCTCTTGTCCTTGACAATCATTTCAAGTGCGCCGCCCTCGGGATCAATGATGCCGAAAGCGTCCTTGCCGAAGAAGTAGGTGGCATAGGTTACAGTGCCGGCCTTGTTCTTGTAGGTGTCGCCGCCCAGGACGGGTGCAAAGGTGTTCTGGATGAAGCGTACACCGTGCAGCTCGCCGATTTCGCCGTTGAAGATTTCGGAAGTAGCTGCATACTTGTGTGCCTCAATCCACTCCTTGCTCTTGCGCAGGTCGTATGCAACAGAGGGATGGATAACGGCGTAGTATCTGCCGTTGATGAGGGGAACTCTGTCCTTCTTCATCTTGGTAGCTGCCTTGTTGACCATATCGGGAGTGAGCAGTGCCCAGCCGTCAGCGTCAGCAGCGCCCATAGTTGCGGGAGTGGTGGGAGTGGTCTTGAACTCACCGGTAGCCTTGTCGACGTTGTCGCAGTAAAGGACGTTGGTGTTGACCAGCAGAGCGTCACGAATCAGGACCTCCTGGGTCTCTGCTGCACTTGCGCCCATTTCCTCGGTGGCACCGAGGATAACATCGTCGTAGGCTCTCAGCTCCAGCTTGTCGGAGATGGTGGCGTATGTACCGTACTGGTTGATGGTGCCGACCTTGGAGCTCATGCCGAACTTCTGACCGGTGGGGATAACACCTTCCTGCAGCTGTGCGGCTCTTGCGAAGGTGTTCCATTTACGCCATTCAACTGTAGTACCGTGGTTTGCCGGCAGTGTCTGTTTCTTGCCGAACTGTGCATAAAACATTTCAGCGCGGGCGTTTTCCAGCAGCTCAGTGTCATAGAATGTCTTGAGCTCGCCTGAGAGGGAGTTGGCGGCGTCAAAATTGGTGACGGCACCAGTGCTTGCGTTGACGTAACCGCCAGTAGCGTTTACAACAGTACCGGCGTCAGCAAAAAGCTGAAGATTGATTGCGAATGCAATAAGTTTCTTAATCATTGTGATTCTCCTTCCATAGTGTTGAAGAGAATCTATATCAGGATTAACCAGGATAAAGCTTCTCTCCACGTGCCTTAGCATCACGGATAGCCTTCTTGAGGGCTTCACGCTGTTCTTTGCTGGCATTTCTATAATCGAATGTGGTTACGGAAGCAGCCTGGCCGGATGTACCGTGTTCCTCGGGGCGTCTCTGCCCTGCCTGGATAGAGTTGGAGATCTTCTGCGCTGTTTTCTGCGCTGTCACCTGCATTGCAGCCTGCTGTATCTCCTTGCGGTGTATGGCATGATAAGCGTCCTCAACGCTGATGCCCACGCTGGGAGAAGTCATTCTTGCAAAGGCGGGATTCTGCAGCTCAGTGCGCAGGTCAAAGTTGGGGAACATCTGCTTCATGGCCTCGCCCTGCTGCTCAAGATTCTGGATATGTCGCTGAATCTTCTGCTGCTCAAGGGTCTGGTATGCCTGCTGTCTTACCTCGTCAACAGGTTTACCCTCTGCCAGTGCACGATCCTCAAAGTTCCCATCGTCCTTGTACACAGCCTGAATCAGTGTGTCATAGTCGATGTTCTGGGGGTCCTGGCCGTACTTCTGTGCAATCACAGAGATAAGGGGAGCGGCCTTGCTCAGTGTTTCCTCAGCCTCTTTAGACTTCTTAACGCGTTCCTGCATCATCTTCTGCATTTCCGCGTTGTACTCGGGGTCTGCCTTGATCTCATCCCAGGTCATACGGGATTTGGTTTCTGCCGGTTTGCTTTCTTCCGGTGTAGCAGCGGCGGCCTGCTGGGGTGCCTTCCTCACAGCTCCTTCCGGCAGTGTGGGTGCGGCCTTGTTCGCCCGTTTACGTATCTTATCTGCAGGAACGCCCAGTTCCAGCAGCCTGTTCTGCCCGGCGTCAGCAGCGTTGTTATCGCCCGTAGTTGCGGCTCCTTCACCGCCACCGTCTCCACCACCATCGGCGAACAGCTGCAGGTTGAGCCATTTAATATAAGCCATGAGTAAATCCTCCGATATAATCTGCCGCTTAGGGCGGCGAATCCATTTGGAGCTACCTGTGAGACTCGAACTCACGACCTGACGCTTACAAGGCGCCTGCTCTACCAACTGAGCTATGATAGCGTAACATGCCGGTGTATTACCGCCCACCGGCGCGGCGGTAGAGAAAAGGAGGTATTCCGAAGCCCACTTTCACTATACCGTATTAACGGTGCTGTTCTCTATCCCCGTATAGTGTAGGAAATATTATCCGGGTACTGTGCGCTCAGCAGCTCAAAGCCAGCGCAAAGAGTATCGAATATAAGCGTAACAGGTGCCTCATACTTGTGTATGGTCCTGCAGCTTACTTCTCCCATGCCTGCCTCAAGCTCAACCTTGGGGTCTCTTACCTGGCCACACTCTGCCATGTTCAGCACAGCGTTTGCCAGGGTGTATGCCAGGATGGATGCAGCGGAACACACAAGGTCATGCCCATACTCTCCGCTCTCTGCGTGCCCTTCAATGCTAAGGCGGTGAAACTTCCTGTGATATACTGCCTGGATCATTTCTCTTTCCCCCTTACCACTTTGCCGCTGTCAGGCTGTGAGCTGTTGTTGGACCGTTCCCTTGCGTTTTCCACAATGGCGTTTTCCTTCATGCCTCCGCCAGACAAATGGTCTCCCTGGAACAAGGAGCCAGCAGCACCACCAGGTATACCGACTGCGCCGCCTACTGTTTCCATAATGTCCTGGCTGAGCCCCGGCACCATGTCAGGTCTTGCAATCTGTGCCAGGCCAAGAGCCAGCTGCATGTACTGTATAAGCTTCTGGAACATGGTCCCGTTCCTTGCTACCTTCTGCATGATCTCTTCCTTGCCGTCGAAGTCCATCATTTCAAGGGTCATAAGGGCCTGGTCCACAAGCTGAGGGTTAAAGAAACCATTGTTGAAAAACTGCAATGCAAGCTCGTTCTGGCTTACCTTGGTGTACACATTCTTTTTCTGTGCGGAGATTTTAATATCAAATACAGGCTTTCTAAAGCCCATGTCCACACCGAAGTCATTGCCCTGGTACTGAGGCTGTATGCCCTCATTGGTGTAGGATATAAACTGCTCCATGCCGTACTGCCCAGTAATGCGAAACTGCCTGGGAAGATCATAGAACTGGCGTATAAGTTCAATGCAGAGCTCTACTATCTGCCCGTATGCTCTGTATGATCCCGCCGTGCTGTCCCTTGAGCCCTTGCCGCTGGCCTCTTGCAGTGCTGCTATAGCTGAGGCAGCGGTAATACCGGAGGGGACGTTGCCGGTGCCGGTCTCTGTGTTGCCGCTGGTCTCTCTAAGCTCCTGTATGGTGCGGTCAAGCATGTTGACGTAGATACCAGCAAGAGGATTGAAGCTAATCTGTCTCAGGCTGTCCTCGCCCAAGTTGCCGTTTACATGCACAATGGGCTTAGTCAGATCCAGGAACTCTTCTTCATTCACTGCGCCATCAGCCCTTGCAAAGTACCTGGGTGTAGCTCCAACAGCAGCGTTCTTTACAAAGCTGGTCTTGAGCAGGTCAATCTCTGTCTGCGGGTTACGGCACAGATCCACAAAGCCATAACCGCAGGGGCTACCCTCAATGGGGAACAGCGGGTCAAAGACAAAGGGGTAAAGCCCGTGGTCGTACAGTCCCGCTACTGCCATTGTGGGGTCGTTCTCCGTGGCGAACAGAACTTCATCACCTACGTACTTGCAATACTGTACAGTCTGCTTACCGCCCACGTGCTTGTGGTAGTAAACCTCAATGACAGTTGCCTTGTTCTCTGTGTTGACATGGTCGTCATAAAGGAACTTGGCATTAACAAAGCTCTGGCCCTTGACCTTGTCCTTGAGCTGGGGGTATCTCTCTTCCAGCAGGTCCTTTTCCCAAAGCTCAGTGTGGAAGAAGTACCGGGATTTCTGTATATCTGTAATGCCAGGCTCCCAATAGATGTTGAGCAGGTTTACCTTCTCAATGCTTATATCTCCCAGGCCGTTCAACTTGCCCTTGTCCCAGCCTACCTTGTATACGCCGGTGCCGGTCTTGAGCTTCTGCCACATGGTGTCAGAGTATGTATGGTCAAAGTGATTCTGTTCAAGTACGCAGGGAATAATGGCTGATAACTTGATTGCTTCCTGCCTGTCGTCGGGCTCCCTGGGCAGTATGTTGGGCTCAGGGAATGCCTCCATTGCGTCAGCGTGCTTGGAGACAATGACATTATGCAGCCAGCCGGACACACTCTTGAAGCCGTCGACGCCTGCTGTCTTGGTTTGCTTCTGCTCTTCCATGCTGTTGCGCAGCTTCCACCAATTTTCAGACTCAATGATTCTCAGTTCAGTCTTTGACTTGCCTGCCTTGTACTTCTCAAGTGCCTGGGTGAATTTCTTTACCTGCTCCGGGCCTATTGCCTTGGCTGTGGGCATGGTCTCCGGAGGGATAGCTGCTGACATAGGCGCCATAGTAGGTGCCATAACTGCTGTGGGTTTCTGGTCCATTGTGGGCCTCCTCTCTTAGTTGTATCTATTACCGCTGAACTGATTGAGCGGGTCATAGAGAATAGTTTTCTTTTCAACAGGTTTCATAGGCTGAATAGGACGGCTCATGCACATATACCGCCATTCATCCGCTATGTGATCTTCAAGGTCAGTGTCCAGGTCCTCAACCTTGTGCTCGTCGTACATCATCAATGGGATGGTACGAATAAAGTTCTTGCAGTTGGAGAAGATGTAACACCTGGCATAACCGTTCTCGTCAAACTGTAGCCGGTAATGGCACTGCATCCATCCTGCTATACGCTTATGATCGCCAGGGGTGAAGTACACTCCGAACTTGGTAGCTGTGTCTGCAATGCTCACGCCGCTGCTGGCTTCCCATATTGCAGGGTCAGCAACACCATGTATCTGCCTACCCTTGAGCCACGGGTGTTCTCTCTCTACCTTGGCTATCTCTTCAAACTGCTTTTCCGGGCTCCACTTCACGCCTTCATTGGGTGTGCTGGTGCAGCCATACATTTCCATGATCCGGTAGATAACACCTTCGTAGTCCACCGCCCACCATGCACAGCTGAAGGGTTTGGAATAACCAAAGTCATAGCTTCGGTATATCTGCCAGCCTCTACACTCACCTGCGTTAATATCAAAGGGCTCAATAACATGGGTCCATCTACGTTGCTTCTTAAGGCTCTCAGCATCATCATCACAGCCATGCTCATGGGCAGCCATGCAATCAGGCACAGCTCTGAAATCCTCAAAGAACTGTCCCTCAAATATATCCCAGTTACCATACAGCCACATGTCTTTAAGGTGTGGAGGCAGGGCCTCAAGCTGTGATATGTAGTCAGGGTTTGTGGCTATCAGGGCCTTGTTGTCATAGACTGAGCTCTGTATAAAGCCGTAGTCCTCTGGCTTCTCACCCTCATTGAACACCTTGTCTATGAACAGGCGCTTTACCCATGCGTGGCCCTCACCACCAGGGTTACATGTATAGCGTATCTGTTTGGGGAAGTCGTTAACACCACGCACACAGGCAGTCAGCTTCTTAACTCTGTCCTCGCTCTGGTGTGTGGCTTCATCTATGTAGAGTATGTCAACCTCTGTGCCCTGGAAGCGCTCAGCGTCCTTGTCAGTGTCGCAGTATCTAAACCTAATCAAGCTGCCGTTGGGGAATTTTAGTTGCTTCTTCTGGTCGTTGTAGGTGGCTATTCTATCCGGAGTGTAGCAGTGCAGCCATTCAGTCATCGGTATTATGTGGTTTGCTTCCAACTCCGGGTATGTCTTACGGATGATCATTATCTTTATGCCAGGATAAGCTAAGGCTTTCTTGATGGCATCAGTGCGCACAGCATGAGACTTACCGCCGCCACGGCTACCACCAAAGGCAAGGAACTTATGCTCATCCATCATAAACTGCAGCTGCTTGGGGCTGGGCTTTGGCAATATAAGCTCAGGCATTGGTTTCGCCCTCCTGTCCCTTGTTCACTTCTCTTGGATCAGCGTCACCATAGATAAGCCCATAGCTGTAATCAACATCCTCGTCGGAGTAATAGCACTCGTCATACCAAGGGATTTTGTAGTACAGCTGGCATTCCTTACAGTTACCTTGCTGAGCAGCGCAAAAGCTTTCAACAGCTTTCCTTTTCTCCTCTATGTAAGGGATTGCTTTTGGCTCTCTCTTTTTGAAAAGCTTAAAGCCCATTGCTTTCCCCCTCCTTGTCCCAGGGATTATCTATCCATCTGACAGTGATTGTGTTCTTGTTGTCCTCCTTGCCCTCGTCCTGGTCATTGACTGTGTTCTGCATGGTCAATACATCAACAAGGACAGAACTTATGCTCTTGAGGTCTCGCGGTGCCAGTGCGTCCTCAAGGCTCAAGAGCTGGTCAACCTTGAGCAGTAGTTTATCCGCAGATTCCAGGATTTTTCCCATTCTGTCTGTCATGCTGTTCAAGGCTTGTGCTACATCTGTATCAAATTTTTCTCTCGCCTGTTGTGTGGCCTCGGCAAGAAGTGCCTTTCTTTCAACGTCCCAGTGTCCATCGTCCTTCCACTTCTTTAAGGTTGACACAGAAATGCTATGCTTCTTAGCAAGAACACGAAGAGACAAATCTGTAGTGATATAATCCAGGTGTATTACTTCTTTATCGGAACGCTTGGCCGGCACTTATCTCACCACCTCTTCCACATATATTCCGTGGACGAGATACATCAATTTACGGCGCAGTATATAAGCCTGGTCCTCTCTTGTGTAGGTGCTCTTAACATCCTCCACATGCAGCACGCCATCACGCATATACTTGAAGTCAGCAGTGTAGTGAGCGGGAAGAAAAGCCCTGTGCCCCGGTATTTTCTGCTTGGGTATGATCTCCCACTGAGGGTGGCACTCAAGGTCTGTGATAACTCCTGCCTGCTCCATAACAAGCAGCTCAAGGTATCTGTCGTGCTCAACCTTGCTGTCAAACTCTATCCCATTGACCACTATTTTCTGGTGCGGTACCTTGCCGCTCTTGGTCTGGCCCATGATAGGGATCTGCGCTATATTTTTGAATTCTTGTCCATTAACTTTAACCATAGGATTACCTCCCATGCTCAAAGTGTAGCAAAAGGCCGCCGCGCTTCTCTATCCCACATAGAATATCTGCCTTGACTTCACCACGCATTGAGTGGTATAATGAGCACAAAGGAGCTGATAATATGATTAAAGCAATGTATGTGGACAGAGACAGCGGGAGCTGCTGCTATGCAGTATCTTTCAATGAGGCAGTAAGCATCTTCAGGGCTAAGGGCCTGAGTGGAGCAGCAAAGGAGATTGGGACGGATAAATGGATAGAGTATTAAAGGACCTTAGAGCCATGACGGGCTTGTCTCAGAAAGCCTTTGGTGAATGGCTCCATATTCCCGCCCGAACTATAGAAGAGTGGGAAGCAGGCCGACGTAAACCGCCTAAGTATGTGGTGGAGCTGATAGAATACAAAGTGAGGAGGGAGTACGATGGTAGGCAGGATTGAATATCTCTATTCCGGTGGGATAGGTGAGATAGTTGAATATGAAGATGCTGACAAACTGGTTAAGGATGTGTACGAGGAAAGCTATTACGGAGTGCCAATGTCAATCGTGATATATCAAGACGAGAATGGCCCCATGATCCCAATGAGCGCATTTGCAGATTTAGACTGTATGCCATGTGGAATAAGGATAGAATAAAAAAGAGAGGCTTAACGCCTCTCCTTTGCATTTAAGTGAATTTGAATTACGTATTCTCCGAGGAAGGGATTATTTTCAATAAAAACCTGGATTGATTCAGTCAGTTGATTAACTATCTGCCTCTTAGCTCTCAGCATTTCACGTTCAAAACTTTCCATGTGCTTTTTGATTTCCTCGTTTGCAGCTGCATTGATTGCTTCTCTTACCGCTTCCTGCAGAATAGAGATAACATTTTCATTCTCCATCGCTCTACCTCTTATCTGCTTTCTTCCACACCTGAAACAGTGCGTAGGCTACAGGATTCTTTACATAAGCCAGGCGGCTTGCTCTGTCATACTCCTGTTTCAGCAGCTCAATCGCCTTTTCTAAAGTCATAATTATTCCTCCTCTGCAGGCTGTTTGAGCCAGTACAAAACGTTTTCTGTCGCTGTTTCTCCTCGATGCTCATAGCCAACGGGAAAGTATCTGCTATTCACCAACTCAAACCCTTCTTCATTCGATGCATATTCATCTTCATCTGCGTTTCCAACGATAAATTCAGCCAGTTCTTCATCACTCATAGCCCTTATGCGGTCTGCATTGGTAGGTTTGGGCCGCTCCCACACAACATTGCGATCTCTGTCCATCACTTTCAACACAACACCATATATCTCTTTGGGGAAGAAAGCATAATTTTTAGAGCTGTCCTTATACCGAGTATGTACAACAGGCGAGGGGCCGGTGTCGATTATCTCTTTCAAAAAGCCCCCGATCTCTCCGCCTACGCAGCCAGAGCACCAAACTACATCAAAAACCTCGGGTTTCATATCTCGGTCTATAACCGCAATGCCCTTATTAGGGATGCCTATTGCCTCAAGGCAGTTCCCGCCACAGGCGTGTTCTTCAATTTTCATGTTTCTTTCCTTTCTCGCATATCAGCACCGCAGTTGGGGCAGTAGTTATAATTCACAAGATCAAGGTCATCAGGGTCAACCTCAAAGCACCATTCTTCATGGCACAAAGAACACTCTATAAGTGTTAAGCCTGCATAATCATCTTCGATTACGGTCCACTCCCCATGTTCCACAGTCTCAGCAAGTATGGTAGGCTGTCCGTCTACTATGTGGATTACCTCATTGAGCGTTTCGCAATAATCGTCATCCTCGCCGAGGTTTGCCATCTGAAGTTCGCACAAATACATGTTGAGTGCATCAGCATCAATCGGTCTCATTGCCTGCCCTCCTCTTCCATGCCTCCAATGCAACTCCAATGCTGCCGAGCAACAGCGTGGAGATTTCAACTGCAAATGTAAGAATGAATCCTGCAACAAGCAGGTTCATGCAGAAAACAAAAATAGCCATATCAGTTATCCTCCTGATCCTCTTCATTCCGGAGCTTCTTCAGCCTTTCCTCTGCTACTTTGGGATTCCAGCCGCAGGTATTACAGCGCATATCATGTGGCATACAGCCTAATCCATCATTGTAGGGGCACGTTACTTTTCCAGCATTCATAATTACCTTACCTCTCTTTCTTCTTTCGTTTTAATCCGTGGTACTGGACAGAGTTAATGGCGCTGTTGGTATTATGGCTTTGCTGCCGGGCCTGCTTCCGCTTCTCGTGCTCAGCCTTGGCCTGCTGGTATTTGGGGCAGCCCCCCCAACAGGCGGGATGCCTGTCAGGGCAGTTCTTGCAAACATCGGTAATGCCCATTACTTGTACCTCTCTTCCCAGGGGACAAACATACTGCCAACATACTGCTTGATTTCCCGGTCCTTGGCGGCCTTGCTGTACCACATTTCTTTATCGCCCTTGTAATCTTCAATGGTCTCATT
>JAEIGA010018408.1_pt1 | contig 10640 bp, 15 predicted proteins | sample 9270691 | NCBI WGS metagenome assembly JAEIGA01 (sample SAMN17057246, study PRJNA624740) | gut metagenome | biome: biome; isolation source: fecal sample | host: Bos grunniens | place: China: Xizang | collected 2019 | reverse complement strand
TACTTATTAAGTCAATGCAGGAAACCACTAAGTACTTATGTGAGAACATTCAGGGATGTGTCCTTGGTTATACTCAGTCAGATGAGATTACTCTTATTTTAATTGATTATAAGACATTGGACACCTCTGCTTGGTTTGATTATGAGGTACAAAAGATTTGCTCTATCTCTGCTTCTATGGCAACTATGGCGTTCAACAGATTCTTTGCTGATAATTGCAGAGAGTGGTTCAATAGTGTTCCTTTTGAAGATTTGAATAAGCCTACTGAAGAGGTAGATAGGCTCTACAATGCTTATACTAAAGCATTTGAAAAGGGTGCCATGTTTGATGCTCGTTGCTTCAATATCCCTAAGGAAGAGGTGACCAATCTTATTTACTGGCGACAGCTTGACGCAACTCGTAACTCTATTCAGATGGTTGGTCAGGCGAATTTCTCTCACAAGGAATTGCACGGCAAGTCTTGTAATATGATTCAGGACATGCTTCATAAACAGAGGGGCATTAACTGGAACAACTTCCCTTGTCACATGAGAAGAGGTTCCTGTGTAATTAAGCAGGATATGATAAAGCTTATTGATGGTGAACTTGTGACTCGTTCCGAGTGGTTCATTGACAAGTGTATTCCCATCTTCAAGGGTGAGGACAGAAAGTACATTGATAAACTTGTATTTGTAGGCAATTGTGATTGTGAGGAGGTAAAAGAATGAATATTGAACAAATTTATTGTGCTTTTAATTACTTGAAAAATACATCTATCAGGTTAGAAAAAGAAGCCTTGTTGCGTACATATGGTGAAGATACTGATTTTAGAGCAGTGTTGAAGTTTCTTTTGGATCCTATGGTTGTTTCAGGCATTAACACAAAAAAGATTAACAAGCAGACTAATATTGGAGTATATTTCACTGATAATCCTGATTTTGAATTTCCACACCTCCTAGATTGGGTACAGGAGCATAACACCGGCAGAGATTCCGATATTGCTCATGTCAATTCTTATATGTCGCATATCAGTGATGACGAAGATATTGTTGAGTTTATGAAATCCATTATCACTAAATCATTTAAGCCTGGCGTAGATGTAAAGACTTGTCAGAAGATTTTTGGCAAGGATTTTATCCCTACTCTTGATGTTATGTTAGGCACCTCTATTGAGAACTGCACTGTCCCGGAATGCTCTTGGATTTCAATTTCTCAAAAGCTTAATGGCAATAGATGTTTCTTCTATAGAGGTAAGCTGTATACTAGACAGGGTAAAGAGTACACTGGTTGTGACCATATTGTTAATCAGCTCAGAACTCTCAACTCAGTTTTCAAAGATGACCAAGTATTTGATGGTGAACTTGTACTTATGGAAGACGGTCTTACTGATAGTGAGGCTTTCCAAAAGGGAACAGGAATTGCTATGTCCAAAGACAAGGACAAGTCAAGTCTCCATCTAGTTATCTTTGATGTTATTCCTGAAGAAATTTTTGAAAATCAGGGTGAGTCTGAAAAATATAGTAGACGAAGTGAAATTTTACAGACGGTTAGTTTCACTATACGGAGATTTAAGCTCTTCAATCTAAACACTGTAAAGATTTTCTATCAGGGAAATGATCACTCAGAGATTGATAAGTGGCTTGATTATGCTGAAGCTAATGATATGGAAGGCGTTATGGTAAACCTTGACACACCTTATGAGTTCAAGCGTACAAAGAATCTCATTAAAGTGAAGCGTTTTTACACTTATGATTTGAAGTGCATTGGTGTGGAAGAAGGAACAGGTAAGAATAAGGGGAATCTTGGAGCAATTGTTGTTGACTTCAAAGGCAATCCTGTTCATGTAGGTTCTGGTTTTAGTGATGAGATGCGAAATAGCATTTGGAGTAATCCTGATTCTATCATTGGCAAAATCATTGAAGTTAAATATAAAGAAGTAACAAAAAATAAGGATACTGGAGCGGAGAGTCTGCAGTTCCCTGTATTTGTAAGTATCCGTGAAGATAAAGAGGAGATTAGTTATGAGTGATGAAGTAAAGAATCCTGAATTGAAAGTGGTTAATAAAAAGACTGCTAAGAAGTCTGAAGAAGAAAAGACTTGTGACATCAGTGCAGTAAAACAGGCACCTCCTTCCACTGTGTATCAAGTACTTATGGCAAGAATGACACCCGAACAGCTTGCTGGTATGGGAGTCAAACTGATTCAAGTAAATGGTGAAGAATTGTTCTGGATGACTTCCGTTGGTCAATTGTACACTTTTGACAATAAGCAGGCAGCTATTTTGGCAGAATATACTTGGTTGATGTCAAAACCTAATGTAAATAGTTGACATCTCAATCCTCTAGTAGTATAATAACACTAGAGGATAATTTATTGTGGGGGTGAGGGTGTGTCATTTGTTCTATTGGCACTTACAAAGATTGTTGATAATATTATAATGACAGCCAAAAGTATTGCTACATATAAGGAACAGAAGATATTATCATCTGTATTGGTTGTAATCTCTCAGTTCCTATTTTACTTCTTAATCAGCAAAGTAATTAGTGATAATAGTCTGCTTGCAATTATCATTGTGTCGGTATCATCTGGTGTAGGTAACTATGTCGCATTTACATTAAATCAAAAGTTTCGTAAACCTGCAAAGTGGACAATGGTGATAACCTCTTCCGATGTAGAGGATATAGCTGGCCTATCTAAATTCTTATCCGCTCATCACATCAGACACATTGTGAATAAAGGATACACTCGTAAGTGGGAAGAAACTTTGCATGTAATCGTGTTTAGTAAAAGCAAAGAAGAAAGTAGATTGATAGAATCGTACTTAAAATATTTTGATAGACCGTACTTAAAGGAAGTGATTTGATGACAATTGAACAGATTATGGATTTATTAAGAACAGACGATTACTTGTTCTTACAGAGGGATAAGCACCTTGGCAGAAATATCATACTTCTAGGATTGGGCGGTTCTCATGCATATGGTACAAATGTAGAGGGCTCCGATGTCGATATTAGGGGTGTTGCACTTAATACTAAGGAAGATGTTTTAGGTGGTGGAGGTTTTGAGCAGGTTGTTCATGAGGCAACTGATACAACTATTTATTCTTTGAATAAGATTATCGGTCTCCTGTCTAACTGTAATCCTAATACTATTGAGATGTTGGGCCTAAAACCTGAACACTATCTGTGGCTTTCTCCTGTTGGGGAGGAGCTACTTTCCAATCGGAAGATGTTCTTATCTAAGAGGGCATTATATTCCTTTGGAGGCTATGCCACAGCTCAACTCCGTAGGTTGGACAATAAATCTATGAGGACTCTAGAACAAGCTCAGAAAGAACAACATATTTTAAATAGTATCACAACTGCATCTTATGTGTGGCCAGAGAAATATCAGTGCTTTGGTGAGAATGATTTTGTTAATCTCTATTTAGATGACTCTACTCAGGATGATTATGACAAAGAAATCTTTATGGATATTCACCTGACTCACTATCCTCTTCGTGATTATAAGAGTATGTGGTCTGATATGAAGAACATTGTTTCTGAATACGGCAAGATTGGTCAGCGGAATAAGAAAGCCATTGAGCATGGAAAGATTGCAAAGCATATGATGCATCTGATTAGATTATATCTGATGTGCATTGATATTCTTGAGAAAGAAGAAATCATTACTTATCGTGAAGCTGATCTTGAATATCTGTTAAGTATTCGTTATGGAAAATTCCTTGATGAAGAAGGTCATCCTATTGAAGGTTTCTACGACATCATTAGTGAGTTTGAGAAGAGAATGAATTATGCTGCTGAGAATTCAAGCTTGCCTGAAAAGCCTAATCATAAACAGATTAAAGAATTTCAGATGGATATTAATGAAAGGATAGTCCTTGGCAAAGTATGAAAAAATTTACAATTTTAGTTGATATGGATGATACTCTTGTGAAGACCGTACATATGTGGGTACATTGGTTGAATAGAGTGTATGATTTAGATGTTAAGTATGAAGATATTAAAGTATGGGATATGCAGGTAGCTTTTCCTTCATTGACACTTGACCAGATTAGACACCCACTAACTCAAGAATCCTTTTGGGATATGGTAGAGCCAAAAGAGGGTGCTGTAGAGTATCTAAGGAGACTTATCTATGATGGTCATAAAGTATATGTGTGCAGTGCAAGTCATCCTATTACAATTTGGAAAAAAGTTGAAAGGTGTTTACTTAAACACTTTGGTTATTTAAACACAGAGCAGCTTATCTTTGTGTATAAAAAGCAACTAATTAATGCAGATTTTTGTATCGATGATGGCATTCACAATTTGATAGATTCTCCCTACAGAGGAATTTTAATCTCAACTCCTTATAATGAATCTTTTAAGGGAACTGAGTATGAAAAAGATATGATTAGAGTAAATTCTTTTAAGGAGGCATATGAGTATGTCAAGAAAGAAGCAGAACGACTCGATTGATTTGTGGGAAGATTCTCCCCCTCGTAGTGACGAATATTTAGTTTTGGCTGGAGTGAATAAAAAGACTGGCAGACAACTGTATCTTTCTTCATTTGACGATTGTAATAAATGGTCCATTTCAGTTGTTCCTTACATATTCACATTTGAGCGAGCAACTAAAATGGTTAACAAAGCTATAAAAGAAATCGAAAAGAAAAATGAGAAGAAAAAGATTATTGAGTCGCCCACATTTGAGATTATCAGCGTGTGGGACTGCCAGCAAGGTCAGGAGATAAGAAGATTGCTCGGTAGGGTAAACACTCAACCTTGACATAAAAACCGTTTGTGGGTCAGCTCTCAAGGCAAGACAAGCATCATAAAGGCGCAATATGACTATGTGGTGAAAATTCTGTAAAATAATAAAAATATATAATTGTAAATAGTTGACAATTATTGTCTTATATTATATAATAATATATTATATATATTTTACGGATTTTGCACAGGAGGTTTTAGATGAACATAATCAGAAATAAGGGATACATTAAGGAAAAATATCCCGATTGTGTACTTATGGATGATAAGTTGGAATATATTGATGTGTTCCTTCTTCCTCATTATGGCAACCTAGTTTGTTTAGAGTTTTATCTTCATAAATATAGACACGCTATTCATAACGACACTAAAAATATTGGTGCTATTTTACATAATATGTGCCCTATTTTCAATATTCCTGAAGATGGTATGAGACTTTGTGAACTTTCTCAGTCCTATAAATCTCTTCGCTCTATCTGGGTAGTTAAGCCTGATCATCCTAATGGTGGAGAATGTATTGGTATCGGTCACAGTTGGGAAGATAAATTTATCTTATTTGAAGAATTTCGTTTAGCGGAGGTATAAGCTATGATTGAATATAACAAGATTGAAACATTGTGGAAGCGAGACCTGGAAGGTACAAAGAAACTTATGCCAGGTGTGTTTAATAATCCCACTGTAGAATTCTTAAAGGATAATATTTGGCAGTTTACGGAGAAGATTGATGGAACTAACATTCGAATTTACTGGGATGGCCATAAGATTACATTTGGTGGTAGAACCGAAGATGCTCAGATTCCTTCTCACCTCATCAACAAACTCAATGAGATGTTCCTTACCGATGAAGTAGAACAGATTTTTGAGCAGAAGTTTGGTGAGATGCCTGTGATGCTTTTTGGTGAGGGCTATGGTCCCAAGATTCAAAAGGGTGGTGGCAAGTATCGTAGTGATGTAAGCTTCATTCTTTTTGATGTACTTATTAGTGATAACTACCAACCTCGTTCCTCGGTAGAAGATATTGCTAAGGCATTTGGTCTTGATATTGTTCCTATTATTATGGAGGGCACTATTGAAGAGGCAGTAGAGTTTGTTAAGACTAAGCCTATGTCCACTATCGGTACTGCTCCTATGGAAGGCTTGGTAGGTCGTCCTAAGATGGAATTGCGTGACCGTGCTGGTAAGCGTGTGATTGTTAAGATTAAAGTAAAGGATATTGCGAGTGTATGAATAATTCTACTATCAAGAAATTTGAACTTGTAATCAAGTTGCGTGGAGATAATGTTTACGACTTATATATGAATGGTGAGTGGGTAGCATCCCGTGGTCACTATGAGAATATTCTTGATGACGCAAAGAAGCTGATTGAGAAAGATTTGATTGGTGAGTAAAATGGATATCAAGATTGCTAATTGGATGTTGAAGTATGTTGCTAAAGTGTGCAACAAGCATAAAGGTTTAAAGGTGACCAAGTTTTATAAGGGAGTATCTGATACTGTGATATATGAGCTTGAGTCATGTGATTGTGGTTAATATAAATAATTTGCAGTGGCGGAACAGGTAGACGCTAATCAGTTGGGTATAGGCAATGGTGCGTGTTGTGGGTTAATTAGAAAAACACGGATAAACCAAGTAGTACACCCCCACCAATAATCTATCACTATCGAGTTAAATCCCCAGTCCCAGTTAAGTGGTGCCGTGTCTGTGATGGAGTGCTATGTAAGGTGCAAATCCTTACCTGCAATAAATAGGAGAATTTATATGAATAAACTTACAGTAGATATGAGAAAGAAGCTTGTAGCTAAATACCCATTCTTATTACCAAGAAACCCTTTCACTAATATACCTATTCCTAATTATGATTATTCTTTTATTGAAGGTGAGTACAATCTACCTGAGGGTTGGTTGCAAATATTCTTACAGTGCTGTGAAGATATTTATAAAGTACTTAAGAAAATTGATTATGTGGATAAGTTTTACTTTGTCCAGATAAAAGAGAAGTACGGTAGAATGACTCTTTATTGTCACGGAGCAACAAGAGAAATCGAAGATATTATTCATAAGTATGGATTTCTCAGTGAGCAAGTTTGTAGTATTTGTGGCAAGCCTGCAAATGTTATGACTTATGGGTATGTTTGTCCGTATTGTAGCAAGTGTGTTCTAGATACCGATATGTATGTAGATGATGCAGAAATCGTTGAGATTAAAACAATCTTTCATAAGAACACTGTTGAAGAACTTGATTGTACTGAAGAATGGAACAAATACTTAGAAAGGATTGGGTACGGAGATGAAGCGTGAACAATTAGCACGAGCTAATAAAATAGCTGAAGACATCAAAACAATTGAGAAATTAGATAAGCTATTGATGAGAGCAACATCTGGTGGTAATCATTTATTAGCAGCTGTTGATTATGATTGTTATAATCATGCAACCATCTGTGAACATTGTAACATTCCTCCGATTATATTGACGAAATTTAGGCAAGTACTTGCAGATGAAGCAGTTAGACTTGATGAAGAATTTGAATCTCTGTAGATTGTATATCTTATAGAGGTGAATAATATTGAAGTTCAAGTTAGCTGAGAGTATAGTGATGCACCCAGAGATTGGTAGGAGATATTATTTTTCTACACAGGGAGGAATACGGTCAGGCATATATAAGGGGTCAACAAAAGCATGGCATATATTCGGTGCTGAGGATGGCGCACATAATCATTATGTGAATATTTGGTCTAATATCGCCACATCTAAAGAAGACTTAGAAATGATAGATGCTGTTGTTGACAATATAGAAAAGGACACCTATGTGCCTGATGTTGTCAATTTTCCAAACAGATTTACTAGATAAGGTTTTGGTGTTAATAAATGAGAGTTGTATTATGCAACTCTCATTTATTGTATATCCAATATAGAGGTGGTACTATGAGATTTAATTGTAGGTGTGGTAATCCTGGTTGTCGTTCGACAATCAGTGACACATTAAAATTTAAATTATTAGAAAATGAAATTTTAGTAGAAGGAACAAAGTATGATAAAAAAGCAGCAGCAAAACTAGCAGGGAGTGGACTATTTAATGAAGAAACTTCCACAAAGATAGTTGATGCTTTGTTTAAAGAAGACATTCATGCATTTGTACACGCACCCGCTTGGCTAGAAAAATATTTAATAGGTATTGTAAATATGCTTATTAAATATTGTGACGGTGACCGCTCAAAGGCACAGAAGTTCTTAACTGATTCCATAGAACCATTTGAGGAATATCTAACCTATATCAAAGAGTTAAGACCAACGCTAGACCAAAAGAAACAGTTGGAGTTAGATAAAACTTTCAATGAGCAAATGTCCTATGAAGACATGTTGAAAGAACTCGAAACCATAAGAAAACAAAGAGATGAAGAGTCAGCAGAACAATTAAAGAATGCAGAGTTTGGAAATGAATCGGACTTTGAGTTAGTTAAGATTGACTCTTATGATGAAATGAACGATATGTTTGGTGGTAGGGCAACTGGTGATGGTTCTTCTGATAAATATGCTGGTGGTGGAGGAACTGCTTGGTGTCACACCAACTCTGAATATACCTATGACAGTTGGGTAAAGGGGGGTAAAAAATTCTTTGTCCTTGCCAACAACAATTGGGAGAACATTCCATTTGATGCGGAGTCCAATAAGGAAAATCCAAAGGATGCGTATGGCAATTCACTTATTGCAATACTAGTTTCTTCTAACGGTAGACTACTAAAAGCGACACTTAGGTGTAATCATGTAGGCGTTCACAGTAATGCAGATAATCAGTACAAAACCTATGCAGAATTATCTGAAGTAGTTGGATTTAATGTTGAAGAAAAGATTAAATCGGTTATGGGCATTGATAGTGATGAAGATTTAGATATAGGAGTATGTGACCATTGTGAGGAGCCCTTCAGGGATGATTGGGATAGACATGAAACCCCTGATGGAGAAATTTGGTGTGAAGACTGTTTCTTTGATTACTATGATATGTGCTCCGCATGCGGTGAGGTTGTTGACCGAGATTATATGTATTGGGCTAACGATGAAGTATATTGTGAACCGTGCTTCGATGACCGATATAGGTACTGTGATGTTTGTGGAGACCCGATAGATATAGATGAAATCATCGACACACCAGGTGGGTCGTTGTGCAGAGATTGTTTTGCAAACTCTGATTATGTGGAATGCGAAGGTTGTCACGAAATTGTCAGTTATGACAGCGCATATAATACTGACAACGGATATTATTGTAGTGATTGTTTCTTCGACAGTTATTTTATATGCAGTGATTGTGGTGAAATATTTGATATAGATGACGCTGTTGAAGACAAGGGTGGATGGTCAGTGTGTCAAGATTGTTATGATGCACAACAATCTGATGAAGATGATGAAGAATAAAAATCTTTATATAAGTTTAAAATAATAGTTGACAATTATTTAATATTATGGTAAAATATAGTCACGGTGGTAATAGCCGTGACTATATTTCATATCTATTTTGGAGGGTACATATGAGTAATATTACTAATGAAGCAATCACCGCTGAGGATAGAGCAGTTGCTCTCGCAACCTATTTGGGAATTGATGTTGCTGATTGTAACAATTCTTATGGCAATGAGTTTGAGACTCCTGAGGGTGACTACTATGTGGTTACTGGGGAAGAGGCTGAAGAACTTGTCAAGGAGGACATTACCAACCTGTTCGATGAGATGGGTATTGAATCCTTTACTGACCATTTCCGTGATTGGATTATCAGAAATGCCCTTGACCAAGAGTGGTTTGAGGATGCAGTAAGAGAGTCCACCGAGGCTTATGTTGATGACATCGCATATGAGGATGGCAGACTTGAGGAAGAACTGCTTGAGGCTGGTATCATCACTGATGCTGATGTTGAGGAAGGCTATGATGTCGAGGATGCAAAGGAACGGTATGTTGAGCATCTTATGAATGACATTGATGATTATGTTGAATACTGTGGCTTCAATTTCGGTTGGGATTGGGTGTCCAAGGTTGCAACTGATTACAATCTGATTGATATGGATGCTGTTATTGAAGAGTGTATCCTTGTAGATGGGGTTGCTCATTTCATTGCAAGATATGACGGTGATGAGATTGAGTTGGAAAATGGTCTGTATGCCTACAGAACTAACTAATATTTGATTGTAAACATATAATAGGAGTCGTACACCACGACTCCTATTTATTGTATAAATGTTATATGAGTAAAAGAATGTAGGTGAGAATGTGCACTTTAGATTAACTGAAAATACTATGGCTAATGTAGATAGTCTTGGTAATGAATTAACCAATGAGCAAGCCTCATATTTTAGAAATAGTAAAGTCCGTGATTATGAGGGCAATTTGCTAGTTTGTCATCACGGAACAGATGTGAGATTTAATACCTTTGAAAAAGGGGATATTGGATTTCACTTTGGAACTGAAAAAGCTGCCACTAATCGTAGAGAGTTTAAAAAAGATGCTAATGATTGGTATGTAGATAAATATTATCTAAACATAACCAATCCATTTGTAGAGGAGTTTGATTATGGCGGTTGGGATGGTATTACAATCGCTGCCGTGTGGATGTTCGGTACATCATATGATGGTCTTGCTGAGTATATAGTCGATGGCACACTTGAGGGTGATATGTATATTCCCCACGATTTTTCTGATGAGAACTCTGTGTCAATCATAAAAGATGTGGTAAAAAGGTTCGCAGATGTTGATGACTGGTCTGCAACCTATGACTATAATAGTGAACCAAATCGTATAATGCGTAAATTGTTTGAGTCGAAAGGCTATGATGGAATTCAATATGTGAATACCTTTGAGGATGAAGAGGGTTTGGATTACTCATACATAGTATTTCATCCAAATCAAGTTAAGGCTATCTCTG
>JAEIGA010018407.1_pt1 | contig 10640 bp, 9 predicted proteins | sample 9270691 | NCBI WGS metagenome assembly JAEIGA01 (sample SAMN17057246, study PRJNA624740) | gut metagenome | biome: biome; isolation source: fecal sample | host: Bos grunniens | place: China: Xizang | collected 2019 | reverse complement strand
TGGATGGTTGCCCCGTTAAGATCCATATCCCTGAGTTTATCCAGAAAATCAAGGAAGGAGAATTTGAGGCTGCATATCAGATTATTTCTCAGTCTTCTTCTCTTCCTGCTGTTTGCGGCAGAGTATGTCCCCAGGAGACACAGTGCGAGTCCAAGTGTGTCAGAGGTATCAAGGGCGAGCCGGTAGGCATCGGAAGACTTGAGCGCTTCGTCGCAGACTTTCACAACGCGCACAGCGATAATATACCCGAAATCAACGAAAAGAACGGCAAAAGGGTAGCCGTAGTAGGCTCCGGTCCCTCGGGACTCACCTGTGCCGGCGACCTCGCGAAGCTCGGATACGAGGTTACCGTGTTTGAGGCTCTTCATACAGCCGGCGGCGTTCTCGTTTACGGCATACCCGAGTTCCGTCTGCCAAAGGCGATAGTGAAAAAAGAGGTTGAAAATCTTGAGAAAATGGGTGTTACCGTTATGACTAACGTCGTTATAGGTAAAACTCTCACCGTAGACGAGCTTTTTGAGGATGGCTATGAGGCTGTCTTTATCGGCTCCGGAGCGGGACTTCCTAACTTTATGGGTATCCCCGGCGAGTCGCTCAAGGGCGTGTATTCCGCAAACGAGTTCTTAACCCGAAGCAATCTTATGAAGGCGTATCTCGCGAGCTCCACAACCCCGATTATGAAGGGCGGCAGAGTGGCGGTCGTCGGTGGCGGCAACGTTGCTATGGACGCTGCGAGAACAGCACTCCGTCTCGGAGCGGAGAAGGTGTATATAGTCTACCGCCGCTCTATGGATGAGCTTCCCGCAAGGCGCGAGGAGGTCGAGCATGCAGAGGAGGAGGGAATAGAGTTCCGCCTTCTTACAAATCCTGTGGAAATTCTCGGCTACAGTAATCCTGCCGACAGACGCGACCCAAAGAACGGCTTTGTTACTGGTATAAAATGCGTGAAAATGCAGCTCGGCGAGCCCGACGAGCGCGGCAGACGTCGCCCCGTCGAAATACCGGACAGCGAATTCGTGCTCGACGTAGATACCGTTATTATGTCGATAGGCACTTCCCCTAACCCACTTATCAAATCAACCACAAACGGACTTGACGTCAACTCCCGGGGCGGTATAATAGTCACCGAAAACGGCGCTACCACAAGGACGGGCGTATTTGCGGGCGGTGACGCCGTAACGGGCGCCGCAACCGTAATCTCGGCTATGGGCGCGGGTAAGGTTGCAGCCAAGGCGATAGACGAGTATCTTTCGAAATAATCCGTCGAACCAATATTCCATGACTCAATAAAAAAGGAAGGCAGCTCAACTCAGAGCGAACTGCCTTCCTTTTTCTATTTAAAATTCCACGTATATATGTTATAAAGTCCCTGGATATTCGTATTTCCATAGTTTATGTCCAGTACATCTCCCACGCGAATCAGTATAAGTGCCTCGTCGGATTCAAGATAGCCCTTATAAATGCTTCCGTCGGTTGATGTGATATATACCGTGGTTACACCTGAGAGTTGAACTATACGAACATCTTCCACAGTAATGGTGGCTGTTTTATCCGTCGTTCCGATGTCCACATTATTCTGTCTTAATAGCTTTTTATACGAGTTCATAGCATCCGACTGTGTTGTGCCCGTAGCAACGAGACTGTAATTCTTTACGTTGACCAGAGCATAGAGCTCAACTACACCGGCAGCATTTTTAAGCACCATAATGTAGGTTGGCTGATTAGCGACGTTAATAAGTGATGGGAAGGAAGCTGCGTATCCCTTCTCCTGAACCTCACCCTCCGCAGCCGACATAGCGGAATGCTCCTCAGCGCCTATTACGGAGTAAAATTTGTACTCTCCTGTGCGTGCATTTGACAGAATGAAGCCAATATTTGAAAGGTCGTCTGATACCACTGAGGTTACGCCGGTAAAATACCATACGTCGTCCTCAATGACTATGTAGCCGAAATCGTCTGTGGCTTGCTTACAGCCTACGTTTCCTATTATGCTGTTAATAAAACCGCCCGAAAGAGTGCCGTACCAGTTATATTTCTCACAGGCGAGATCTCCCGTATAGACGACGTCTATCCAGGCAGGCGTGTTCTCCACGCCTAACAGCTCGCTCGAGCCGTCTGTAGGGTCGAATATAATGATTTCTTCTATATCACTCGCACCAAAAAGAGATACTTGCGGTCTTGAGCAGGATACAATGTAATACGGATTGCCCTCATCGTCTATTTCAAAGCTTACCGAATCAAAAATCTTAGTCGGATAGTCAAATCTGAGCTTTCTCATCAAATCATCACCGAAAAATCCACTTTCAGCGTAAATCATCGGTTTTTCAAATTTGATATATTCAGCATCGTTTTTTACCGGGTCTACCAGTACTGCTCCGGGCACGCCGTTTTCTCTGTTGCCAATCCATTTAAAGAAGCCTGCATATTCAAGATTGGAAATCTTTTTTGGAGTTCTCTTATAGTTTATCTGGGTATAATAGTCACTGAGAACAAATTGAGAAACCATATCCGCAAGAGAACCGAGCTCCTTGTTTCCTAACGCCCGAGCCGATTCCGTGTCCATCAGCGCAATATTGGTTACCTCTGTGGATTCAGGAAGGTCCTCTGTAAAATCGGATTCCGCCACCTCGATAACACGAGCGTATTCTCTGGCGTTGAAAATTTCGGAGGAAATAAGCAACCCGAGAGCCAATATCGCAATAGGCACAGCTATGGGAAGCGCCGCCCATTTATTGAATTTTATTTCGGTTTTGTCGCGCTTTTTCTTAGAACCGTTACTGCGCTTTGTGATTTCCGTATATCTGTTTACGTTGATGTTTAAAAACGGCAGGGCAAAGCAAGCCGTTACCGCTGTAAGATATACCCAGAACTCTATTGCCTGTAAATTTATCGGAGGAAGAAATATATAAAACAGCACGTATCCAAGTACAAAACCCAAAAGCAACGACAGACATACTCTCTTTGTGTACCTGCCATTAAGTATTTTGTGAAAAAAGTCTTTCATAACATCTGCCTTTCTGTCAGAATCGATTGCCTATACTACATTCTATGTGTCGGAGTTTATATATGCGAGATGAAAAACATTCGCTAAGCGCAAAAGAAAATACGACAATAATATTATAACATAGTACTATAATTTTTCAAGACAAATTTACTAAAATCAACCGTAAAACACTTGAAAGTTTAATATGTATGTGTTAAAATATGTTTAGTAAACAATGCAGCCTCCTGAAATTTTCAAGTTAGGAAAGGTAAACGCTATGAAATCCATCAGAGATATATATAAAATAGGTAAGGGACCTTCAAGCTCTCATACTATGGGTCCTGCCAAGGCTATGAGCATTTATGCCGCGGAGCACTCCGATGCAGACAGCTTTGAGGTTATCCTTTACGGCTCTCTTGCGGATACGGGCAAGGGACACGGCACCGACAAGGCTATAGAAATGACGGCGGGCAAGCCTGTAAAAATCATTTTCAACACGACCGACCGCGACCTTCCTCACGAGAATACTATGGATATCTACGAGGTTAAGGGCGGTGTGCGCTCCGAGAAGCCAATGCGAGTTATGAGCGTCGGCGGCGGTGACATAGAGATAGAGGGCAGGAAAAATTCCTTTGACCTCGACATTTATCCCGAAACTACCTTTCACGAAATTTCCGAGTACTGTAAAAAGCACCGTATGCGCCTTTCCGATTACGTAATTATGCGAGAGGGAGATTCCATTATCAATTTCCTCTATACCGTATGGGAGACCATGGAGGGCGCGATACACGACGGCCTTACAACGTCCGGTATTCTGCCGGGAGGACTTGAGGTAGAGCGCAAGGCTCAGCACCTGTTTAACCAGCGCCACATAGACGAATCCCCCACAACCCGTGAGAACAGAATAGTCTGCGCCTACGCCTACGCTGTCAGCGAGCAGAACGCGGATAACGGCACTATAGTTACAGCCCCCACCTGCGGTGCGTGTGCGGTTTTGCCGTCAGTCCTCAAATATATGCAGGAGAAGCACGGCTTCAAGGATATGCAGATATTCAGAGCACTCGCCGTTGCGGGACTTATCGGCACTCTCGTAAAGGAGAACGCTTCCATAAGCGGCGCAGAGTGTGGCTGCCAGGCGGAGATAGGCACAGCCTGCTCTATGGCGTCTGCCGCTCTCGGTGAGCTTTTTGAGATGGGCATAGACCAGATAGAGTACGCCGCGGAGATAGCCTTTGAGCATCACCTCGGCCTTACCTGCGATCCCATCTGCGGACTTGTGCAGATACCCTGTATAGAGCGTAACGCGGTTGCCGCAATGCGTGCTATCAACTCCGTCAGCCTTGCGAACTTCCTTTCGGGCTCGCGTAAAATCTCGCTCGACCTCGTAATCAAGACGATGTATGAAACGGGTAAGGACCTCTCTCACCACTACCGTGAAACCTCTATGGGCGGCCTGGCAAAGAACTATAACGACGCAAATTATTTAAGACCGTACAGCAACGATTTCTGACGGTGAAGCGTAGGCTGCGAGGATAATAAATGGAAAAAGAAAAGATAGACAGAATAAACGAGCTCGCCAGACTCAAAAAGGAGCGCGAGCTTACAGAGAGTGAGCTCTCCGAGCAGAAGGCTCTTCGCGAGGAATATATCAGATACGTTCGTATGACGCTAAGAGGCGAGGGAGGGAATAAAAAATGAGTAAATGCTCCATTTGCAAAAGGGAAATAGATGCAACTGCTGCGCCTATTTTAACTATGGGCGCATACGGAAACCCGAGATTTTTGTGCGATGAGTGCGCGGGGGATATCGATACATCTACAACAGATACCGACTTTAACCGTATTGCTGAAGCTATGGACAGACTCAGCGCCAAAATGGGCAGCTCTGAACCCGAGGAGCTTGTTGTAAACACGCTCACCGACATTATGGCGTCGGCTGCGGACAGGGCGAATAAAATTAAAGACGGAAGCTACGATTTTTCGCTCGATGCTGCCGAGGAGGAGAGCTTTGACGAAATCCCCGAGGATATGCTTGAGAGCGAAGAGGACAAGAAAATCGAAGAGATACAAGAGGAAAAGAACAAGAAATTCGATAAGATATTCAACATAATATCGGCTATCGTTTTTTCTGCCCTTGGAGCTTACCTTATTTTCGTTATAATAAAAAACTTCTTCCTTTAAAGGAAAACCGCATAACCAATAAACAAAAGCGCCTATGACTAACCTGCCATAAGCGCTTTTTGTTATTTCGCCTTGCTTTTGAGAAAGTCCACGAAGCTTTTTATATTTCCGTAATACGCCTTCTCGTTATAGTAGCAGTGCACCTCGTAGCTGTAGTTGAAGTCCTCTATATCAAGGTAGGTTATACCCGGAAAATCAACCTCGGGTGCCTCTCGTCCAAGCCCAATGCCTACACCGCCGCGCACGAGAGTATCGTAGCACTCGTTGTCGTTCGTTTCAGCCACGATATTAGGGTAAAAGCCCGCTCCCTCGCAAGCGTGAAGCAGAATTTTGTGCATATTACTCTCAGCGCCCCAGCAGATAAAGGGAGAGGAAGCGAGGTCCTTAAGAACCCCCTTCTTTTTCGCGTGAGGCCCGGTGGTGCCTGCCTTCATTCTGATTTTCAGATTCATCATTCTGAAGTTTCGGTAGCCCTCGTAGCCGTCTGCCATCTCGTCTATTATAATATCGTATTTTTCGTAGTCCTTTTCACTGAAATTAAACACGGTATTAAAGATTATTTTGGTGTGTTTTCTGTTGTATTCCACAATATATGAGGTAATATCCGAGCGTATAGCCCTGACGAGCAGGCGAATTTCTCTTGCGTCCTCGCCTCCCTTTATATCGCTGATAGCCTCGTCGATTTCCGAAAATGCGAGACTGAGCGCGTTTCGCAGTCTTACACCGTTAGAGTTAAGAGCGATTTTATTCGCCCCTCTGTCAAAAAGCTCGCAGCCAAGCTCACCCTCAAGCCTTTTAACCGATGCTGAAACGGAGGTAGGGGGGACCATAAATTTTTCTGCCGTTTTGGAAAAGCTCTCGCACCTTGCGCTTTCAAGAAAATATCTTAACTGTAATAGCTCCATAAATATCTCCGAAAAGTTTTTTAATAATTATAGCACACTTTCTACGATGCGGCAAGACCATTTTATCATATTGTTTACAATTATCTCGCTCTGTGCTAAAATTTCTATGTAAATATATAAAACCGAAAGGATATTCAAATGAGCAAGGCGAACGTAGTATTTTTAAATAATAAAGCAATGGAGGAGCTCGGCGTTCTTGATATGAAGGCTGTTATGCACGACGTAGAGCGTGTATACGTTATCAATCGCGAGGGTGACGTTATAGCCCCCGGTAAGTGCGTTATGCGCTGGGGTAAGACCACCGAGGACGAGAACACTCTCGGCAGAATAAACGCGATGCCGGGTTACATAGGCGGCGAGTATGATATGGCTGGTATAAAGTGGATAGGCAGCGGACCTCAGAACTACAAAAAGGGACTGCCGAGAGCCAGCGTTACCATGATACTCAACGACCCCGACACCAAGCTCCCCGTATGTATCGCGGACGGCACGGCGGTCAGCACTATGAGAACCGGTGCATCGGGCGGAATTGCAGTAAAGCTGCTTGCAAAGAGCAATGCAGAAACCATGACGATATGCGGCGCCGGAGCGCAAGCACCTACACAGCTTGAGGCTGCCCTTATCGGCAGACCTTCTATAAAGAAGCTGTATGTTTACGATATAGTACTCGCTAACGCAGAGCGCTTTGCGAGCTACGTGCGCGAAACCTACCCCGAAATTACCGTAATCCCCACCCTCGACGTAGAAAGCGCCGTCCGTGACAGCGACGTTATCGACTGCGTAACTCTTGCGTCCGAGCCGTTTATAAAGGGCGAATGGCTGCGCCCGGGTGCGCTCGTTATGAATATGGCGGACTACGAGGTGGACTACGACTGTATCAGGCGCTCGTCCAAAATCGTCGTAGACTATTGGGATAATATCAAGCACAGAATGATAAGCACCGTTGCGTTTATGTGGCGAGACGGACTTGTCAAGGACGAGGATATTCACGCGGAGCTCGGTGAGATACTGAACGGAACGAAATCCCCGAGAGAAAACGACGAGGAAATCATTTATTTCAACGCCGTAGGCGCAGGTATACTCGATATAGCAGTAACTGCTCGCTGCTACAAAAACGCACTCAGGGAAGGCAAGGGAATAACCCTTCCTTATTGGGAATAATTTAATTTATTAAAAATAAAATGTCAGTAGCCCATTGTAAACGGTAAAATTTTCAAGCCGATGCTCCACACGGTGAGAAATTTTTAAAAATGCGTTTACAATGGGCACCTTTTGTGCTATAATAGCCGTGAATTATTATCCCGGGAGGTAGATTATGGGTAAGTTTGACGGAATACTTATATGCTCGGATTGGGACGGCACGCTTTTTGACGGCAAGTGTGTTCCAAAGAAGAGCATAGAAGCGATAAAATATTTTCAGGCTAACGGTGGAAAATTCACTCTTTGCAGCGGCAGAGCGCCGTTCTATATGAAGAAAATATCCGAGCTTGTGAAGCCAAACACGTACGCCTTGGCTGTTAACGGAACCGTAATTTGCGACCTGGACACAGACGTTATACTAAAGGAGGGCTTTGTCGACCGAGATGCGTACCGTCTTGCTGAGGAAATTATCAATATCGGTGTAGAAATTAAGAGCGTTGCAGCCTGCGTCAAGGATATGGACGATTATATTTGGATGACGCCGAAGGAGTTTTTCGAGAGAAAGGAAGCTCTATACGAGTACCCCGTGTACAAAATAACCTTTACCACCGAAAGAGAGTGCGATGGCGACAGGCTTATCGAAGAAATCGGGAAATTGGACAGCGGTATATATTCCGTAACACGCTCGTCGCGTGGATATATAGAGATGGTCCTGAGGGAAGGGACTAAGGGACGTGCGGCGCTATATCTTAAAGAGCTTCTCGGAGCGCGTCTTCTCGTTTGTATGGGCGACTATGAGAACGATGTGACAATGTTTGAATGTGCGGACGTATCCTATGCTCCCGCAAACGCTATTGATAAAATAAAGAATATGGCAACGCACGTCACGGCAAGCGTCAGCGACTGCGCCGTCGCAAGTGTTATTTCGGACATAGAGAAGCGCTATCTGTAATCTTTAAAATGCCAAAGTAAAATAAAAGGCTGCCTTGACAGTATCGTTCAAGACAGCCTTTTTGTTTGTGATTTTAGAATTTTAAATCGTTGTTTTGAAGCGAAATTTTGTTTCTGCTTCGATTTAAATCAGTCTTATACGAGATTTTAACTCTCCGCCCTTATCGGTGAGCGACTTGATTGCATCGAGCTGCGCACTCTCTGTCATAACGGGAGTGATAAACGCATACTCATCATCAGCGTCTATATACTGAACCTCGCCAAACGCGGATTTGATACAAGCGGGGCATACACCGGTCAATGCAATGTAGGAGCTCGATTTGAACTCGGAGAAATCAGATACACCGTCATATTTTGTCATAACAGGCACAGCGCATTTGTTGCCCGAGCGCATAATCTCCATAAGGTCGCCGACTACTGCCGATGCGGTAGGACCCGCACCTGCGCCGGGGCCGTAGAACATTACGTTCTTGACAGGCTCGCCAAGCACCTCGACCGCGTTATACACACCCGAAACGGTAGAGAGGGGCATATCCGAGGAGAGCATAAACGGAGCTACCATAATCTCGAGGCTCTCGCCGTCGGTTATGCATCTGCCGAGCAGCTTGATTTTACGGCCTATCTTTTCCGAGGCTACCACGTCCTCGTGTCTGACACCCGTGATACCCTCGGTGTGTATCTTGTCGGTCGGCACGAGCTTGCCGGTAACCAAAGCCGCAAGAATCGCTATCTTTCTCGACGCGTCCGTACCAAGTATATCCGCATCGGGATTTCTCTCTGCAAAGCCCTTGTCCTGAGCATCCTTCAGCGCCGCCTCAAAGCTTTCGCCAAAGGTGAACATTTTGGTGAGAATATAGTTTGTAGTACCGTTGAGAATACCGCGCACCTCTCGGATTTTGTTCTGTCTTACACAGTGAATAATAGGCGATAAAACGGGAATACCGCCGCCGACAGCCGCCTCAAAGCGATAGGATACGCCCTTTTCCTCTGCGAGCGCGAGAAATTCGTCGCCAAAGTTCGCAACAACCTCTTTGTTGGAGGTGATTACATTCTTCCCGGCGGAAAGCGCCTGAACCGTGTATTCGTAAGCGGGGTGCGAGCCACCCATAACTTCTATAACGGTATCAACCTCGCTGTCATTTAGGATAACACTGTAATCGTGTACAACCTTATCACAAAAGGGTGAGTCGGGGAAATCGCGTAAATCAAGTATGTATTTGATATTTATACCGTCGCCGCCAAGCCTTGAGACCTCGTCGGAATTTTTCGTAAGCAGGTCGGCAACACCGCCGCCCACAACGCCAAATCCGAGTATAGCTACGTTTACCATTCTGATGTCCTCTTTCTGAATAATATGACGGACTGTCCCGAAAAAATCGGGACAGTCATAACCTTCAAAAAACTAACCGCGTACGATAAAAAATACACAATCGCAAACGGTGTAATGTCCTCGGTTTTATTTAAAATAACTCGCAAGTATTATAACATAAGGAGCAACACTTGTCAAGTGCCGAGTACATCTTTTTGACAGTTCCGGGAAATTCAGGCCGTCTTTTTAAACCAAATATTCGATATAGGGTTTAAGACGTCCCGAGCCTTTAGGCCTCGGAAATTCCGAGAGACGCCTTTTTCGACTCCTCAGAAATATAGTCAAGGGGGTTTACACTGACACCCTTAAGCTTGATTTCAAAGTGAAGATGCGGCTCGTCAGCAAGCTCGGTCAGAGAGGTGTCACCGACGACTCCGATTTTTGCGCCCGAGCTCACCGAATCTCCCTCCTTTACGCTGATACCGTCTGCGCTGAGATTGGAGTAAACGCTTACGACATCGTCACCGTGTGTGATTTCAATAGTTTTTCCATGCATAGGGTGGCTGTATACCTTGCTTACGGTGCCTGCCGCTATGGCTCGGACCTCTGTGCCCTCGTCGGCGGATATATCAATACCCGTGTGAATTCGCCATTCGCCGAGAGTGTTAGAGAAGACGGGGGTTTCCATGCTGTGTTCCTTTGCTACCGTGCCGACGGTAGGAGAAACGTAAACTGTGGGTTCGGGTGTTTTCTCTTCTTCCTTTTCACCCTCGCCCTCGTTTTCGGTGATGGGAGGATTTTCATCAACCGGTGGTACCTCGTCCTTTTTAGATGCTACGGACACTATGCCAACGACGATAGCAGTAACACAGAGTATTGCTACCGCAACGGTATATAGAATTTTTACCTTAGTGGGCTGGTCCGCAAATTTGAATTTTCTTTCCATTTGTTGTTCCTTTCCGTAATTCTGTTTGGTGATGGTATTGTTACCGATTGAAGGAAAAATATTCGCAAAACAGTAAAAAAAGCAAAAAACAGTACTGCAGCCGAAAATCCCGTCTTGCCCCTCAAAAAACATCGCCAAAATTCATGAAAACTCTGATAGATTCTTGATTTTTCACAAAAAATCGCAACTATTAGGCATTTTATCGCCTAAACTTTCCGAAATCCCC
>JAEIGA010018406.1_pt1 | contig 10640 bp, 6 predicted proteins | sample 9270691 | NCBI WGS metagenome assembly JAEIGA01 (sample SAMN17057246, study PRJNA624740) | gut metagenome | biome: biome; isolation source: fecal sample | host: Bos grunniens | place: China: Xizang | collected 2019 | reverse complement strand
TTACAATTAATCATTTAAAACTATATCCTGGTCTTTATGTATCAAGAAGGGATGAAAAACGAGATGTTATTGTGACAACATTTGATATGCGAATGGCTACTCCTAATCAAGAACCGGTATTAGATGTTCCGGCAATTCATACAATAGAACATCTAGGTGCAACCTTTTTGAGAAACAGCAATCAAAGTGAAAGTATTATATATTTTGGACCAATGGGATGTAGAACTGGCTTTTATTTAGTAATGTTCGGATTGCTTGAGTCTATTGATATTTATGATTTAATTATTAGTTTATGTGATTTTATAATAAATTTTGAAGGAGAAATACCTGGAGCTACACCAATTGAATGTGGTAATTACTCTGAACAAAATTTATCAATGGCTAAGTATTATATTAATAAGTATAAAAAAGAGTTAATTGAAAATAAAAGATTTATATATTCTAAATAATGCTTTAAAAAGGAGTTTAACTCCTTTTTTTATTGTTTTTACTGTATACGTTTACATTCGTATTTTGGATAAAAAATGTTGACAAGGTATTTCTATAGTGGTATAATGGTTGTATCCTAAAGTTAAAACAACTCTGACTTAGATATCCACAAGATAAGTAGCAATACTTTGAGCATCCTGTGTAATATTAAAGCCAGTAGTATTATTGGTTTTTTTAATTTTAAGAGGACTTTATTTACAAGATAAATGGATGATAAAATCTGTTTTGAGCATAGTATCATAGATACCACATGTATTTATTGATACGTGTGGAACCGTATCAATTTTTACTTTCTTGATGCGTTTTTGTAAATAAAGCCAAGCAATTGGCTTTTTCTTATTTTAACGGACATTTGTGAAAAGGCTGATGATAATAGAAAATTACAAAAAAGAGGAGAGAAAGAAAAATGAAAAAAGTTTTAGCAGTATTTGTATTATTATTTATGGTTTGCTTCTTAGGAAGTTGTGGATCTTCAGTAGAAGGTGTAATTGAACAAGGTAAATTATATGTAGGTATTTCACCTGACTATGCACCTTATGAATTTGTTGATTTAACAAAAGAAGGTATGGATAAATATGTAGGGTCTGACGTTGCGTTAGCAAAGAAGATTGCTGATGAATTAGGTTTAGAATTAGTTTTAAAACCAATGGCGTTTGACTTAATTTTAACTGCCTTAGATACAGGAAAAATTGATGTAGCAATTTCAGGATTTACATGGTCTAGTGAACGTGCAGATGGATATTTATTCTCAAGTTCATATTTCGATGATGGTGAAGGAGATCAAATTTTAGTATTCAATGCAAAAGATAAAGATAACTTTAAATCTTTAGATGATTTAAATAAACCTGAAGTTAAAGTTGCAGCTCAAAATGGATCATTACAACAAGAATTAGTTCAAACTCAATTACCTAATGCAACTGCTATTTTCTTCGAAGATATCAACAATGCATTTACTGCATTAAAAGATGGACAATATGATGCGATCGCTATTGCAGGAACTGTTGCTGGTACATTAATTGAAGCAGAAGAAAATAAAGGTATCGTTATGAGTGACTTCCAATTTGAAGTTGAAAGTTCAGCTTTATTTGCAATCTTACAAAAAGATAATACAGCTTTAGCAGAAGCAATTAATCCTATTTGTGAAGAAGTTGCGAAAGGACAATATCAAACATGGTTAGATGAAGCAGATGCTTTATTCTTAGCTCTAGGAGATAATGCAGGAGAACTTGTACCTGAAGAATAATAAGTAATTTAAATCCACTATTTAATAGTGGATTTAAAATTGTAAAGGTTGGTAAAATATGAAAAAAGTATCAAAAATATTATTAGGAAGTATTCTTTGTATATTAATGATAACTCTTGGTTTTGGTTTTAATTCACAAGCTGCAATTGACTGTACTATCACTTTTGATGAAAGTGATGGTGGTAGTGAATACTTTGTGGTAGTGGATGAAAATGGGGTTACATCTGAAGAACAATATTCAGGAAGTAAAGTAGAAAGTGGTAATAAAATAACTCTATTTGCGAATCCAAAAGAAGGTTATCGTTTTGTATATTGGATATATCAATTAAATGGAACTAAAAAGAAATTAAGTGAAAAAACATCTGTTAGTGTTACTATAAAACAATCATATGCATTTACTGCTGTTTACGCAAAAGATGGATATTATGTTGTATCTTTTACTGATAATAGTGGGGATGTAATTTTCGATTATCAAATTATTGAAGAAGGTAGCGACGCAAAAAGCATAGATCAACCTTCTAAACAAGGATATGATAAAAGAGGTTGGAGTGAAAGTTTAAAGAATATTAATCAAGATTTAAATGTTAAACCGGTTTATAAAGCAACGGTTTGGAGTGTATTTAGAGACTATGCACCGGATTTCTTTAGAGGATTATTAATAACTTTAGCATTTTCAGTTATCTCAGTATTTTTAGCACTATTCTTAGGGGCTGTATTATGTCTATTAAGAATTTCAACAATTAAACCATTGTCATTGTTATCGGGTGCTTATATTGAAATAATTAGAGGTGTCCCACTATTACTACAATTATTATTAATTTATGCTTTAATGCCAAGAATAGATTATGGAAAGTTCTTAAATTCTGAAATTATTGCGGCTATTTTAACACTATTCTTAAACAGTGGGGCGTATGTTGCAGAAATATTTAGATCAGGTATTCAAGCTGTTGATAAAGGTCAAATGGAAGCTGGTCGTGCATTAGGACTAAATAAATGGACAACGATGAAAAAGATTATTCTTCCACAAGCTGTTAAAAATGTATTGCCATCAATTGGTAATGAGTTAATCATGGTTATTAAGGAAACATCACTTGCATCAACTGTAGATGCTGGAATTGGTGAATTAATGTCAGTTAAGAAACAAATTACATCTGCTACTTTCATCAATATTCCACCATTCATTGTTGTTGCAGCCATGTATTTTGTGGTAACATTCTCATTATCTAAAGTTGTAAGATTAATAGAAAGGAGATTAGAGGCCCGTGATTAAAGTTAATAATTTAAAAAAGAACTTTGGCGATTTACAAGTATTAAAGGGAATCGATTATGAAGTAAAAAAAGGTGAAGTAATATCTATAATTGGGCCTAGTGGAAGTGGTAAATCTACTTTTTTAAGATGTCTTAATTTAATTGAACAACCTAGTAGTGGTATTATAGAAATTGATAATGAAGTTATTTTCTCTTCTACTTCATATGATATAAAAGAACAACTAAATTCTTTAGAAAAAAATTCTGAGGATTATAAAAAATTAAGTACTGAATATAAAAATATAAAGAAACAAGAAAAGAAACAATTAAAAGAATTAGATAAGTCTATTAATGTACATAGACAAAAAATGGGAATGGTTTTTCAACATTTTAATGTTTTTCCAAACTTAACTGTTTTAGAAAACATTACACTAGCTCCTGTTGAATGTAATAAAATGACTAAAGAAGAAGCTACAACAAAAGCTATTGAGTTGCTAGAAAAAGTAGGATTAGCCGATAAAAAAGATGAATATCCAAAAAAATTATCTGGTGGACAAAAACAACGTTTGGCTATTGTAAGAGCTTTAGCTATGAATCCAGAGGTAATGTTATTCGATGAACCAACATCAGCCCTTGATCCAGAAATGGTAAAAGAAGTATTGGAGGTTATTAAAGATATTGCATCATCAGGTATGACAGTTTTAATTGTTACTCATGAAATGGGATTCGCTAAAGAAATTAGTGATAAAGTCATTTTTATGGATGATGGAGTTATTATTGAAGAAGGTACGCCAGTAGAAATATTTGATAATCCTAAGAGTCCAAGATTAATAAGCTTTTTAAGTAAGGTGTTATAATGAATTATAAGTATTTTATAAATGATGAATTATATGCAGATTTAAATGAGGAAAAAGCTTTTTTAGATTTAAGTGAAATCATAAAATGTAAAACTATTAGTAATCCAAATCAAGAATTAATGGATTTTAACGAATTTGATAAATTACATAATATTCTTAAAAATAACTTTCCACTAGTTGTGAAAAATTCAGAGATTGAAGTTATTAATAAAGGTTCTATTTTGTTTCATCTAAAAGGTGAAAATGAAAGTTTACCAGAATTACTATTAATGGCTCATATAGATGTTGTTCCAGTCGTAGAAGCAACTGTTCACGAATGGGACTATCCAGCATTTAGTGGTGAAATAACTGATGAATTTATTTACGGAAGAGGAACTGAGGATATTAAAAGTCTTGTTATATGTTATTTAACGGCTTTGGAATATTTACTATCACATGGTAAAAAATTAACAAGAGGCGTTTATTTGGCATTTGGACATGATGAAGAAACACTAGGTGGTAAGGGACAATTACAAATAAAAAATTTACTCCAAAAAAGAGGAGTAAAATTAGAAGCTGTTTTAGATGAAGGTGGAGGAATTGAAAAAGGGGATAAATATAAAGTAGATTCTTTGCTTGCGACTATTAATGTTATGGAAAAAGGTTATTTGGACTTACAAATTAGTGCTACATCAAAAGGTGGACATTCATCAAAACCTGGTTTTCATACTTCCCTTGGAAGAGTTGCTGCAGCTATTACCGCTCTAGAAAATAATCAGTTTAAACCGATGTTAAATCCGGTGGTAAAAAGAACTTTTGAAATATTAGCACCATATATTAAAGATAAAACATTGAAAAAATATGCAGCTAATATTGATCAATACGAAAAAGAATTAGTCGCATATTGTTATAACGATCCTGATTTATCACCGCTGGTATATACGACTACAGCTGCAACCATGCTTGATGGAGGAAGCAATGGCGCAAACGTATTACCGGGGCCAGTAAATGCTGTTGTTAATTTCCGATTGTTAGATAGTGTTGAGGAATGTATGGAACATTTTAAAAATGTCATTACAGATCCAGAAGTTACTATTAAAAACTTAAATTCTATTGATGCTTCTAAAATATCAAATATTAATTCTTTTGCCTATAATATTTTAGAAGAAACAATCAATGAATTTTATAAAGATGTAGTAGTAGTTCCTGGATTAATTTGTGGTGGTACAGATTGTCGTTTTTATAATGATATTTGTGATAATTGTTATCGCTTTGATCCAATATTTAATGATTTTGATAAATGTCATAATTGTCATACTGTAAATGAAAGATGTCAAAAGAAAGCATTTATTCATGGTATAAAATTTATAATTAGATTTATTGAAAAAATATGTGTTAATTTATAATTCTATTTAGAGTAGAGTCACTTTTTAGACTCTACTTTTTTCTTTTTTGATAGTATAGTTATTAAATTTGGAGTAGGTTGATATGGCTGAATAATAAAGTTATAATTAAACTATAATTATTAGAAAAAGGTATTATTGATGTGCTTCCTAATATGAGTGGTAAAATAAAAATATTAAATATTGGAAATATTATTGCCTCACACTGTGGTAGAGGGACAGTAGCTGTGTCTTTTATTGGTAATAAACGTATATAAAAAAATATTGAATTAATTTGTCAAATATGTTATAATAATACCCGAAAGAGGTAATATTATGACAATTAAAAAAAGTTTTTTCAAAAGTTTCATTTTTATTGTTTTTCTATTTGTATTAGTTAGTTGTAAAGAAACAAAATATACATTAACAATAGATGCTAATGGCGGATTAATAGATGGAAAAGAGATCCAAGAAGTGGTTAAAACAAGTGAAGATGAAGATAAAAAAGTGGTTTTAAATAATCCAACTAAAAATGGATATAATTTTGTTGGTTGGATTAAAAATGGAGTTGTTTTGTCAGAAAACTATGTTGAATTAGATAGAAATATGACAATTACAGCAAAATACGAAATTATTGAATACAATATTACATATGATTTAAATGGTGGATCATTAAGTAATTTAATTTATACATATACAGTTGAAGATGAAATAGAATTAGGTATACCTGCTAAAGTAGGATATGAGTTTACAGGTTGGAATTTAGGTATTACTAAAATTAATAAAGGTAGTACCGGAGATATTGATTTAGTGGCTAAATATTCTGTTAAAGAATATAGTATTAACTATGAATTAAATGGTGGAGAATTTGAAGGTGAGTTTGTTTCAAAATATACAATCGAAGATGAAATAACTTTACCTATACCTGTTAAAGAAGGATATGAATTTGCTGGTTGGTATAAAGCAGCTGATTTAAAAGAAGAAATTAGCACTATTTCAAAAGGTACAACTGAAGATAAAGTTTATTATGCTAAATGGATTGAAATACAAAATAGACATGATATTAAATATGAACTTAATGGTGGTACTTTACCAATAGATACTCCTACAACATACATTGAAGGTGAAAGCTTTGAATTAGCAATTCCAGCTAAAGAAGGATATAAATTCCTAGGATGGTATTTAGCTTCTAGCCTTACAGGAAACACAAAAACAGAAGTTCTTTCTACAGATAATAAAGATATAAAAGTATACGCTAAATGGGAAAAAATCCCTGAAACATATACTATAAATTATGTATTAAATGGTGGTTCATTTGTATCTGATTATGATGAAACATATGTAGAAGGTAGTGTTGTGTTTTTAGTAACACCTGTAAAAGAAGGATATAAATTTATAGGTTGGTATGAAACTAGTGATTTTAGTGGAGATAAAGTAAATGTTATATCTGTTTCTGATAAAGGTGATAAAACTTATTATGCCTGCTGGAATGCACTTACAGGTGGAGATTATACTATAGAGTATGTATTAAATGGTGGTAAATTAGAACCAGGATATGTTGAAGCATATGAATTTGGAACTGCGGTAACATTGCCTATTCCTACAAAAGATGGTAGTGTATTTATGGGATGGTATGAAAATTCATCTTTTAATGGAGATGAGGTGAAAAAAATACTATCAACTGATAAAGGTAATAAAAAGTATTATGCTATGTGGTTAGATGCAGAAGGAGTATTCGCATCAATTATTCCTAATAAAGTTACTAGCAATTTAACATTATATACAACACATCCAGATAATAGTGATATTAAATTATCATGGACAAGTGGCAATACCGATTTAATAAGTAATACTGGGGTTATTAACCAAGCACATAAAACAATTACGACTACTTTAACAATGACAATGACATACAATGGTAAGAAAAGTAGTTATACTGGATTTGTAGATCTTGCTCCGGTAGTTTATGATAACTTATCAACAGGTGATACAGTTGTTGGATATGTTTATGCGGGAACTCTTTCAAAATGGGGATCATCATCATTTGATAAAATTTTCTCATCAACTGCATTAAAAACTCTTGATGTAGTTAATTATGGTTTTGCGACTGTAGATGCAAATGGTAATTTAGTTTTAAATAACACAGGTTATACAAAATACTTAGAAGAAGTTTTAAAATTGAGACAACAAGGTATTCGTGTATTATTATGTATTGGTGAAAACTCTAAGAATTTCAGTGACATGAGTTATGATACTACAAAAATGAATAAATTTGTTTCACAAGTTATTGCGGCTGTTGAACAATATCATTTTGATGGTGTAGATATTGACTGGGAATTCCCTGGTGTAAATACTGGTAGAGATACAGCAACTGATAGAGCTAATTATACAAAATTAATTAAAGCATTACGTAGTGAATTGGATAAAGCTCAAGAATCAGGTGGTACAAAATATTTATTAACTGCTGCTATTCCTGGTACTTCATGGGGTAGTGAAAGATATGAAATGAATATTTTAGATAATTATTTAGATTATGTTAATATGATGTCATACGATTTAAATAATGAATCTATTGCGTGCCATCATTCTAGTTTACATACATCAACTACTGCTAAAGCTTATGGTTTTAGTATAGAATATGGGGTAAATAGATTTGTTTCTTTAGGATTCAATAAGAATCAAATAGTTGTAGGTATGGCGTTCTATGGTAAATATTATACTAATGCGACTGCCCTTGGTAAGAGTGCTACATTTAATAAAAATATTCATTACACTGTTATTGCTAAAACTTACTTAGGTGGTGGTGATTATCAACAACTATGGGATGATGTGGCTAAAGCACCTTATATTTTAAACGCTAAAACAGGTGAATACATTTCATATGAAAACGCACGTTCAATTACTGAAAAATGTAAATACTCAAAAACTAGTGGAATTAAAGGTGTTATGTTCTGGGATTATTCAGAAGATACTACAGGAACATTGATGAAAGCCAGTTATGATGAGATGAGATAAATAGATATATTTTATATTTTTGTGACAAAAAGTAAAATAAATGATATAATATGTTATAAAATACGAGGTATTTTAAATGAAAAATAAAGCACAAAAATATGTTTTATCGATAGATCAAGGGACAACTAGTAGTAGAGCAATTTTGTTTAATGAAAATGGTAAAAGTGTTGTTGAAAGTCAAATGGAAACAAGTTTAATTTATCCACAAAGTGGTTGGGTTGAACAAAATCCATTAGAAATTTGGGAAACAGTTTACGAAGTTGTTAAAGAAGTTGTTTTATCACCAAAGATAGACTATCATGATATTGTTGCGTTAGGAATTACTAATCAACGTGAGACAACAATATTATGGGATAAAACTACTGGGGAGCCTGTATATAATGCTATTATATGGCAATCTCGTCAGTCACAATATATTTGTGATGATTTAGTAGAAAATGGGTATGATGGGCTCATAAAATCCAAAACTGGGCTAATTATCAATCCTTATTTTTCAGCTACTAAAATTAAATGGATATTTGAAAACGTTCAAGGAGTGAAAGAAAAAGCCTTAAAAGGTGATATATTATTCGGTACTGTTGATACTTATTTGATATGGAAACTAACAGATGGAAAAAAACATGTAACGGATTTTACTAATGCCTCTAGAACAATGTTATTTAATATTCATACATTGGAATGGGATATAGAATTGTTAGAATTATTTGGAATACCAATTTCTATTATGCCAGAAGTTGTATATTCTAGTGGATATGTTTGTGAGGCTAGTGCCTTACAGATAATTGAAGAAGATTTGATTTTGCCAATTACAAGTATTGTTGGAGATCAACAGGCATCATTATTTGGTCAAGCTTGTTTTGGAAAAGGTGATGTGAAAAATACGTATGGAACGGGATGTTTCATGCTTATGAACACAAAAGATAAAATTGTTGATAGTAAGAATGGATTATTAACTACTATTGCGTGGGGAATTGATGGAAAAATTGAATACGCATTAGAAGGTTCAGTTTTCGTGGCTGGTTCAGCGGTTCAATGGTTAAGAGATAGTTTAAAAATGATTAAAAAATCAAGTGAAGTTGAAGATTATAGCAGCCGAGTTGAAGGTAGCGATGGTGTATATGTTGTTCCGGCTTTTGTTGGACTTGGAACACCATACTGGGATAACGATGCTAGAGGAGCTGTATTTGGATTAACTAGAGGAACCAAAAAAGAACATTTTATAAATGCTACCGTTGAATCAATTGCATATCAAACAAAAGATGTAATGGAAGTAATGAAAAAAGAATCTGGAATTGCAATCAACAGTATTGGTGTAGATGGTGGTGCTAGTGTTAACAATTATTTGTTACAGTTCCAAGCTGATATTTTAAATTGTAAAATAAGAAGATCAGGATGTTTAGAAACTACTGCACTTGGAGCTGCATATATGGCAGGTCTAGCAGTTGGTGTTTGGGAAGGTCTAGATGAAATTCGTAAACTAAATGATACAGATCAAATTTTTATGAGACGAATGTCGTTAGATGAAAGTAATCGTAAATATGAAGGATGGAAAAAAGCGGTTGCTGCTACTAGATTGTTTAAATAATGAGGTGTAAAAAATGGAATATCGTAAGATGGAAAAACTTAATGTTAATACATCATTACTAGGATTTGGATGTATGAGATTCCCTACCTTAGAAAATGGTAAAATTAATGAAAAAGAAGCCGAAAAAATGATTGATGAAGCAATTGCAAATGGTGTTAACTATATTGATACTGCTTATCCATATCATAATGGTGATTCTGAACCTTTTGTTGGGCGTGTATTAGATAAGTATCCACGTGAATCTTACTATTTAGCTACTAAATTACCGATGTGGAAAGTGGAAAAAGTAGAAGATGTAACGGAAATATTCAATGAGCAACTTACACGTTTAAATAAAGAATATGTTGATTTTTATCTATTACATTCAATGAATAAAGCATCATTTGAAAAAGCAAAAGAACTTGGTGTTTTGGATATTTTGGAAGAGTATAGAAAACAAGGAAAAATAAAATTCATTGGTTTTTCTTTCCATGATTCATATCAAGTGTTTGAAGAAATGATAAATTATTACAATTGGGATTTTTGTCAAATTCAATTGAATTATATGGATGAAAATGAACAAGCTGGTATTAAAGGATATAAACTTGCAGAAGAAAAAGGTATCCCAATGGTTATTATGGAACCAATTAAAGGTGGAACTCTAGCTTCTTTACCAGAAGATGTTGCTAAAAACTTTAAAGATTATAATCCTAATAAATCTATTGCCTCTTGGGCATTACGTTGGGTAGGTAGTTTTTCTAATATAAAAGTTATACTAAGTGGAATGTCTACATATGATCAAGTTTTAGATAATTTAGATACATTCAATAATTTTAAACCACTTAATGAAGAAGAATTTGAAT
>JAEIGA010018405.1_pt1 | contig 10640 bp, 5 predicted proteins | sample 9270691 | NCBI WGS metagenome assembly JAEIGA01 (sample SAMN17057246, study PRJNA624740) | gut metagenome | biome: biome; isolation source: fecal sample | host: Bos grunniens | place: China: Xizang | collected 2019 | reverse complement strand
CGGTTCCTGGCAATCTTCGTTTCCCAAAACTCCACATTAGTTTTAGGCTTAGCAGCATAGCGACAGCCCTTATGCCCATGCCAGAAACATCCATTGACCATAATTGCCACACTATATTTCGGCAGGACTATATCTGGACTTCCTGGTAATTTCTTGTTGTGCAAGCGAAAGCGAAACCCACGGGCGTGCAGTCCCTCCCTAACCAGGATTTCCGGTTTGGTGTTCTTGCCGCGGATAGACGACATGCAGTAACTACGTTGGCTTTGACTAAGCGTATCTGGCATGGGAAATATTTTCACAAAGTTGAAGAAAATATTGGAAGCATAGAACGATTCAATAATTTTTTCCACTAATGAAGAGAAGATCAGTTACGCTCATGGGCAACTATCAACAAAATATTGTATCTTTGGTGATGTTAGCGATTTAATCCAAACTCCATATGGCTACATTTCAATATGCAAGTACAATATCTGATTTCTTCTGCAAATCAGAAGAAGAAATTGTATATGCATTGATGGAAAATAGCGAATTCTCGTCAACACGACGCACTACTATAGATTCTTGGCATGAAGAAGTCCGTACAATACGTATTGCTCTTGATTCATATAAGGACCACCCTGGCTTTATAGCATTCGAATACACAATCCCAAGAGTTGGAGGAAGAATTGATTGCATCATTGGACTAAAAGGTATTCTTTTCGTCTTGGAGTTCAAAACAGGAGAAGAGCAAAGTGTCGATGCAGATAAAGAACAGCTTATACAATACGTTACAGATCTAAAAAACTTTCACTTCGAATCATACGACATACCTATTGCTCCCATTTGGGTAGTACCAAGTGCAGAACTTGACGTTTGTCATATCACAAAACCAAAAACGAATAAGCTTATCTTTTCAACTAGTACAGTATGTAACAACACAATAGCTGATTGCATTCACAAGGTCTTATCAAAAGACCTTGGAATCTTGGACGCAATAGATATGAATAATTGGCTATATAGTCCATATTGTCCAACAACAAGCATTGTTGACGCTGCAAGGAAATTATATGCAAACAACACTGTTGAAAACATCAATCGTAGTGACGCTAAAGGCGAAGACCTTATCAGAACAACAAATACTCTTCTTCAACTTATTGAACAAGCAAAAGCTCGAAAAGAGAAATATCTGTGCCTTATAACAGGAGTCCCTGGAGCAGGAAAAACATTGATAGGGTTGTCTGTTGCAACTATGTATCATACTGAAGATAATCTGAAGAAAGGTAAAGAAAACCGTTCCGTATATCTTTCTGGGAATAGGCCTCTTGTAATGGTCTTACAAGAAGCATTAGCCCGAGATGCATATGCACGAGAGTTTGCTCGTCTGACTAATCAATATGGGCGAAAACCGAAAAAATCTGAATTGAAGGAAGAAAATGTCACAAAAACAGAGATTCGATCAAAGATCAAGCAGTTCATCCAACTGGTTCCAGCATGGAGAAAAGAGTATCTTAGAGGAGTTCTAGTTGATGAATCGGGAGGAGAAGTTAAAATTTTAAAAAACGACAACTACCTATATAATGGAGAAGGAGACTACTTTATTCCATATGACCATGTCTCAATTTATGATGAGGCACAACGCGCTTGGGATAAAAAAGAGAACTCCTCATATATCCGTAAGAAAGAGGCTCATCTGAGGAACTTCCCAGAATGGTCAGAACCACGTTTCTTGATTTCATGCATGGACAGACATCCAGATTGGGCTGTATATATCTGCTTAATTGGCAATGGTCAGGACATAAACCACGGTGAAGCAGGAACAGTAGAGTGGATTCGTTCGATAAAGCACTTTTCAAACTGGAAAACTTTTGCGCCACTGGATATTATGAATGACCCAGAGGTTGCTACTATTTTACCAGAGATAAACATCGAGTATTTGGACGGGCTCCATCTCAGTACAGATCTCAGGTCTATTAGAGCTGAGAATCTGGCATGCTTTGTTGATGACTTACTAAATTTCAAGAGAGAGCATGCAATTGAACTCCTAAAGGAACTTCACCGATACCCTATCCGAATAACCAGAGACATCAATAAAGCAAAATTGTGGGTGAAAGAGCATGCGCGCGAAGACGAAAGATATGGTGCTCTTGCATCTTCAAAAGGACAAAGACTCAAACCAGATGCGCTTACATTACTACCTCCAAACTCTTCTGAGGTAGAGGTTACCCACTGGTTCCTTGGAGATAACAAAGACGTACAGTCATCTTATTACATGGAAGAAGTTGCCACAGAATTCCAGGTTCAAGGTTTGGAGTTAGATTGGGCTATTGTGGCATGGGATGCTGATATGAGGTTTGACAGCACGACTTCATCTTGGAAACAGTATTCATTCCGAGGAAGCAAGTGGATGAATATAAATAATGAGAAAATTAGAAAATACCAGATTAATGCCTATAGAGTAATCCTAACAAGAGCTCGTAGAGGCATGGTAATATACGTGCCAAAAGGAAATCCGGAAGACCACACACGGAATCCGAAATTTTACGATGGCACATATCAATATTTTAAACAATTAGGAATTCAGGAGATCTGATACTTTTCGCTATGTCACCACCTCCACTTTTAAGCCTAAGCCCAATGCATCTGATATAAGTTGTATCTGACTACATTTAGTTTCAGTATTTGTATAAGTATTCACATACCATCCTTCTCCAACTGGCTTACAAGCTACAGGGTATGTATCATGAGGCTGGCGAAGAATCAAATTCTTGTAGCAAACAATTATATTCAGTTTTTCTACCCTTTCCGGACCTGCATACTCTACAACTTCGACTAGCGTTTTGAACACTCGATTATGATTTATTACCTTACCGTTCGGGAAAGTCACTTTAATTGTAGAATGGCCAGGTCTTGGCTCGCGCTCCTTTAATGTCAAAGGTGTTCCATCAAGCGAAAGGAGTTCAATAGTATACCCTAACTCTAATTGCTCGTTGATAAACACAAGATCTTCATATTTCTGTTCAGTTGAAGAATTCGTCATCAACAAGTACCCACCGCCGATTGGACGTTGCGAGCTACTGTATCTTTCATCATATTCTTTTGATACGATATTAACTCCAGCATGGGTAATACCTAACTCCATAATGAGGTCAGGATAGGATTCCTTGATAATCTCCTCATAAGTATCTGCAACAAACTTATGCTGTACTACAGAACCATTAGGGCGTATTACACGTAATGTCTTCGTGCGGAATTTAGATGAAGACTTCTGTTCTGCATTACTTGGAGCAGAACTCTTTTTCCATGTCTCTGCCTTAAAAATCTTAATCCAGTCAGCGTAAGACATCTTTTCAAGAATCGACTTAGGATAATATCCATTGACGATATTAACCATCTCATCGTAATCGGGGTATTCCTCATCTTCCACAAAAGGATACAACTCTTGTCGCATCTTTTCATCCAAACAAGTAATCTTACCAAATTCATCAAGAGGATATACCTGCACAACTACCTCAGACTCTTCTTGTTTGACATCTTCCTCACAGGCTTCAGTTTCAACCTTAACCGACTGCTCGACGCCTTTAGTCAAGAACTCCAAGTAATGATTAAATCCAGTTCGGTAATAACCGTGAGCATTTTTGTCAATAGCAGCAACTTCAGGCTGATGAAGGAACTCACGAAGAGCATCCTTATAATCATTGAGAGATGTATATGATAAGAAGATTGTTTTATACTTATCAAGTAGTCCGCAGTTGATAAAATCTGAAACATGTCTCATGTAATCCTTTGAAGATTTATCAGACATGCCCTTAGCTAGCAGATACAATCTAAACTGATTCGGATCACTTATTCCTTTCTTAAAATCTTCAAATATTGAGGCTACTTGTCCTTCTGAGTTGAGCCTCTTTTGAATACTCGAGCCCTTTGGCACAAATACAGTCTCCTCTGGATAGTAAGATTTAATGTTTATAAGGTATTCACCTATTTTAGACTTAGGGATACAAACAACATCACCATCATTATTCAGATCCATTCGCTCAATTTCACCAGAATCGTGAACACGTTGCTGTAGTGATAAACGAGAGTATAACGACACACTCTTTCCAACATTAAGACGCTGTTTGCACCAATATGGATTCCAAGTAGTGAACACCTCTCTCTCCGAGTCGTAGCCAAAGAGAACAAATAAGTTGTCGGATTCTTTTATAGAATTGAAATCATCCCTAACCGGCAGCTGAATACGCCAAATATCAGGATTGTTGTTTGAAAGCTGAGCCGGAGATAAGTTCTTGATATAGATATTGACACTATCTTCGCCCACATTGACTACAAAAGGATTTGCACCATCAACATACTTGACGACCGTTGCATCAACGCTTGTTATAAGGGCAAACATCAATTGCACTGAAGACATTTTCTTATAATTCTCTTTCATAGGCTCTAATATAATGCGTGAAATAGAGTACTATCTTCTCTGCCATACCCCTTGTCACGAGCGTCAGTTAAATGGCTAAGGTCTGCACTAAACTTAACCTCGGTTACATGTTCAGGAATATATGCCTTTTCTATTTTCGGTATATCGATATGATCAAACAGAGACAGGCTGTCACAAGCAGTTGAATAATCGAAATACATTTTCTTCGCTGTATAGAAATCACTTCCGAGCGTCTCTAGCATAACATTATATACATGCAAACGAATTTCATCCGAAGAAATCTTATGGCCGATGCTATCATAAAGATCAAAGACAGACAATCCATTTTCATCCTTGGCAGATTCTCTTGTAATAATCGAACATACAAGGAGACGAGAATTTGCTGTTGGATTAAGTTGGTCCAAAGCGAACCTATGCACACGATTCTCTCCAGAAGTGCTTTTAACCTCGACTTTGTCACGTCCCATAGTAAAATCATACTTTGATTCTGGAGTACTATGCCATGCTTTCGCCACGATTGACGGATCGGCACTCTGCTCAATAACAAGCAATTCCGCCCATAGTCCTTGAAGTTTATGAATAGGTCTCTTCTTCAGTTTTGAGAATATAGACAACAAACTCTCAACCTTTGATGCAATCATCAAGTTAGTCGGTTTAGGAGGAAGCATTTTCAGCATCATCTGAAAAATGTCAATGAACGTATTCTGTAGAAGTTCATTTTCTGAACGCAAAGTTATAATAGTAAACCTAATATTATCAGTTTGAACTCCGCCTTCAAGAATGTTACACAGCGTATCGTATTCAACGGAAAGCAGCTCAGCATTAAGATTTCTCATCATGCTGTTAACCTCGCTTGCTAAAACAAAAAACTTGGGAAAACCTTCCTCAGAACATCCAAGTTTATGCGGCATATCAGGCAGAGATAAAACTGTATAACGCTTTTCATCGCTAACGACAGCGATGTTCTTCATCTCTTCAAATAATTTCATTGCACTCATGGCTTATTCCTCCAACAAATCAACCTCATTGGCTATAGTTGAACAATAAATAGTCTTCAGTTTCTCTGGGAAATGCAAAGCAATTCCATAGGTCTCTTTATTCTGCACCTCAGAGATAGGTAATCCTTCTACTGAAAGATGATGAATCTGAAGTGTAATATAATCGCTGCTAGTAATGTTGGTGTCACCACAATAGTTATCTGGTTCGTTGATATTACTACGTCCCTGGAAAAGCGGCACCATCTTGCCATCCTTATTTGTTGTATCTCGAAGCGTACGTTTTCTGATATTGTTACAGCTCATAAATACAACCATAATCTCAGCTTGGCCGAGAGTCTCAAGATACTGAATATACCTGATAGCCATAGACTTGCTCAGAGTCTCAGTAAACGACCCTGTAAGGTAATCTGCAAGCATCTCTATAACATCACATGCCTTCAGAAGAGCCATAGAGTGCTTTTTAATCTCGCCCGTCGGATACTTACTTGAATTATACCCAGCTGTTTCAAAATCCGAAGCTGTGCTCAAGAATTTATTGACAAAAGCAGATACAACATTCCTATTGTCTGCGATCATCTTGCTGCCGTTAATTCTTTCATACTTAGCCCATCCAACTAGTTTTGTTTTCACCAATTGTTTTGGTAAAACATTGAGGCGTGTCGGTCTAAGTGAAGGTGACAGCATAACCCTGTGTTCATAATCCTTGAGAGTGCTGCAAGTTGCAAGAAGTCCTCTAAGTTCCTCTTCATGCTTCACATAGCTGATATAATCCTCTTTTGACCTCTTCGGAAGATATACGCGACAAGACTCTATGTAATCCATCTTATATCCAAAGAATCGACAACGTTGTTCAATCGTGTCGGCATTAGTTATGCTTGTTGTATATCGAGGCATATATGTAGTTGCAAGTTTCTCAACCGTAAATCCTCGGTTAAGCATCTGTGCACCTACAAGAATATTCATTCTATGTGAGTTCCACTTAAGATTCTTACCATCGTCGTCACTCTCTCCAGTAATGCGATAAATTGCGCAATCATTCACAATGTCAGGAATCATTGATGCAACCTCATCGAATGTAGGACGGTTCTCCTCAGGATAGAATTTCACAGCTTCATCAAAGTATTTCTTAAACTGCTGAAGGAGCATTACTCTATCCTCATGCCACTCTGGCTTATCGAAGCACTCACTCCAGAGATTAACCTCATTCTTAACCCACTCCTCAAATGTCTTATTACCATCGATAATGTCAGTCGGGTGTACCATCATAGTCAACTGTTTGATACCTGGTCTATGATACCACTTGATGACTAGAATTACTGCCCAGACATGCGACATCATGGCTTCTCTAAGAGAAGCTGGCATTTGTTTTAAGACATTGTGCTTCTTATGATAAACTTCGTTTTCTGGTATCTCTTTGATTAGACCACCATTGAAAAGACTTCCGTCTTTCTCCTGTCCAAAAAACTTTTTTCCTCCTACGTAATCTTCTCCAGGTGTCAACAAAGTATGGCTCTTAGGCGATAATATATCAGCTGTCGTGATTAAGATATTGGCCTGAGGCGTTGCAGTATATTGTATATATGAGTTACCAGGTAATTGGGCTCTTAGATTATGGATAGATTTATAAATTGCAGACTCCTTCGCCACTTCTTCAGGATCTGTAATCCTGCTATTCTTATAGCCATAGCTATTCAAAGATGCCTGATCTGCCTCATCGTCTATTATTAACACCGTTTCATTTCCCATAGTCGACTTAACGATGTCAGTAGCAAACAACTCAGCAATGTCATTTATATATTTTGCATGCTTCAAAATAGGAATGATTATCATCGGCTTGTTGGATAATCTTAATGCCTTTACCAAAGCCAACGAATCATCCGAAGATGGATTATTTATAAAACGGAACCAGTCCTGTTCTTCATTCAGGTCTAAATCATTTTCTAGGCGATCCGAAGTTTGCACTAAAAGATTGGTAGTTACTCCTGTTAGGATTACGGCTACTCTATATCCATTATCCTTGGCCATTGCAAGAACACCGGTAAAAGACATAGTTTTTCCACTCTGCACATAACCAACAACTAGATGCGTTGTCTCAAGATTGGAAGACGCATCATGTGGATTACAATGGTTCAATATGTCTGCCGAGGATGAGCGCAGATTATAGGCTCCAATATCAGACAATCCCCTCCTGCTAGAAGTTGCCTTTTTGGACTGAAGAAACGCCTCAAATGTTTCTCCGGAAACAACTTCTTGAAGGATGTTATGCTTATTACCAGTATTTGCTATGACAATTTCAGTCATCACTTCAGAGTTTTAAGAATCGCATTAAATTCGTTCATCATCGATGTTATATTGCCGCCTGTTATATTGGCCTTAAACTTCGAAATTGACAATGCCTTAAAAAGCGAAAGCATTGCAGCATTAGGCCTACCATAGACAGCAAAGAACGGATGATTTGGATTTAGCTTGCAGATAAGTTTATTATTAGTAATCTGCGATAAGTCATTCCAGAAAAGCTCACTTGATTCAGAACCTTCCTGAATTGAGCAATAATATACATCTCCATTACATTCAAAAGAATCCTCCACAGTCACAGGACTTGCAGGTACGGTAAACGGCTCTGGTTTCGGAATAGTTGGAATCTCTGGTGTCGGAGGGATTGGTGTGATCGGCTGTTCCGGCTCAGGTGTAGCTGGTCTGACAGGTTGAACTGGCTCAGTAGGTGTCGGAACTGGTATCCTTTGAGTCTTTTTAGCACGATATTTATCAGCCTGTGCAAGCAAACTCACACCGTTAATTTTCAACTTACCTGCGGCACTTTCGCATAGAGCCTCAAGCAATTCAGGATCGTTTAGTTTATTTTTACCAAACGCAACAGAGAATCCTGATATTTCAAGTTCACCATATACTCGACGATATTTGAACGAACCAACCTGGCCACAGAACACTTTTCCGACAGTCCTGTCATTAGGGTCAAAGCCCATAACTACACGATTGTTTCTAGTAAATACAACTCCTCGTTTTTCTGTCTGTCCTTTTCCATCTTCGAGAATACCGATAAAGCCTGATAAGGTGTGGCCATTGTGATCATCTATGGCTACCTCCTTACGCCAAACAAGTGCTTCTCCATCTGGGTCTTTATATGAAGGAGCCCTCAAAGGAGTGTACTCTTCGAACGACAGTAATTGCTCGCCAAAAAATATCTGAACCTCATTGTTTCTGATAAAGTATCTGTATATACTTGCTATATTCTTAATGAGATCTTCTTCTTGTGTCTTTTTGATAACATTTTCGGGCCACAGTTCTGAGATAGTAATTACTGTGCCATGAGTTTTTGTTGAATCTAGCGTCTCCTGTGAATCAAGTTCCTTTATCTGCTTTGTTGCTACTTCAGTAAGATCTACCTCAATGATTCTAGTTATTTTATCATCTACAGCAGTGCTCTCAATCCTCCATTTATTTCCGAGCCATGCTGAAGCAGCCTTCATACCCACTCCAAACTCATTCATTCCTCTGCGGGACATTTCTCCGTCCGCAAGGTTGAAGGCGTGAGCGAAAACATCAGCAGTCATACCTGCAGCATTGTCTTGAACTGTAACTGATTTAGCTTTTACGACCTTATCAATAGGGTCTTGATACCATTCAACAGATATATCAACGCGCAACTTATGACCTGGGTTCATAGACCTCAGCATACTGATATGTTCAGTATTAGACTGAATTGCATTATCAATATACTCGCCAAATACCTGGGGTGGTGTATAGGTGTAGTTCTTATAAGTAAGGTACACACCTTGAGTCGCTTCTATACTAACCTTTGCCATATAGTTCTATTAATCGTTCTGCTATCTTTTTTACGACCTGAGTATTAACAGCATTGCCCAAAGCCTCATATATTCTCGTCCTTGGCAGATTGCCGAATTGCAATGTTTCCATTCCTTGAAGTGCTGCCGCTTCGCGTGTAGTAAGGTATCTTCCATACTTTACATCTTCTTGTGAGAGTCCGTATGTTTCAAGATCTTCTACCGTGTATTTAGGGATACATTTTTCAGGAATCTTAATCCATGGAAGAATTGGAACCTGTGTACCAACAAGATTAAGTGCTGGTGAAAATGTTGGTAGTTTAACCCTAATACCAGACGCACGGAATTGAACAATCTTTGTCTTTATCTGATAGTCATCGTTCCCTTTACAATTCCATTCTAATTTCTGATGACTATTATCCCAAGTCTCTATCTTATTACGCCACGATTTCAACCAAGTATGATTTTCATTCCAGAATTCTCTATTTTGAGCAATATACCTGATCTTCCAAGGTGGGAACACTTGCGATGTGGCTGTTTGTGCATATACTGGCAATTGTTCCAAACACTCCTCTACTGACATACCTTCAACAAGATGTCCTAGTTTGCCACGCGTATTTCTTAAATCATCGACAGACAGTGTAAATGGTGCAGCCTCCTTGTATGGATAATTTGCTCCAAATTCCATCGCCCAAATTGGGAATTTAGGAACATCACGATTTTTTTCTTTCAAATAATCCAAGAATACTTGCCAAACCTTTAGCTGCTGATGAGTTTTAAGACTTAATGTCTGTATATCTTCATCATTCTCATCCACTATAGTTTTAATATTGCAGAGATGCTCTTTATGCTCAACAGGAATCGCAAACTTTGAAATTATATCTTGGCTTACAGAATCCCTCAAGATACCGACAATATAAATTCTCTTTCTATGCTGTGGATATCCATACTGATGCGGTGAAACGACCTTACCTTTAACAGCATAGCCCAGTTCCTCAAGACGCTCCCTGATGATAGCCCAAGTTCTTCCGTTATCATGGCCTTCAAGGTTGGAAACATTTTCAAGGAGAAGAAGGGTTGGCTTGTCATTAACCTTTGCACGCTCTTCTATAACGCCACAGATATAATCAAACATATTACCTCTTCCCTTATCTTGGAATCCTTGACGTTTCCCCGCTTGACTAAACGGCTGGCAAGGGAAACCAGCGCACAAAATATCATGATGTGGGATAGATGCTAAATCTACTTTGGTAATATCACCTTCCACGCGTGGGGTATCAGGGAAGTTAAGTTTATACAATTCTTGAAGGTCTTTACGTAGTTCACTCGCAAACACACATTTACAGCCTAATTGAGCAAGGGCTACATGAAATCCTCCGAGACCAGCAAAAAGATCTATAAACTCTAATCCTGTCTTCATAACAAAAT
>JAEIGA010018404.1_pt1 | contig 10641 bp, 6 predicted proteins | sample 9270691 | NCBI WGS metagenome assembly JAEIGA01 (sample SAMN17057246, study PRJNA624740) | gut metagenome | biome: biome; isolation source: fecal sample | host: Bos grunniens | place: China: Xizang | collected 2019 | reverse complement strand
TCCATGATTTCTGCCTGAATGTCATCATTGATTTTTCTGCCATCCTCATAGTACTGTGTACAAGCTTCTGTTGTAACTGTGAAGCCCTGAGGAACTGGGAGACCGAGACTTGTCATCTCAGCAAGGTTAGCGCCTTTACCGCCGAGGAGTTCACGCATTGAAGCGTTACCCTCTTTGAAAAGGTAAACAAACTTTTTGCTCATTTTTATACCTCCAAAAAATTATTAACAATTTTAAAGTAAATGCATCAAAACGCTTTGACACACTTAACCTTATAAATAATAACAAAATTTATTTCCTTTTTCAATAGTTTTATGACATTTTTTTAACAGTTTCGAAAATTGTTTGTTTATAGACAAAAATACTTGTTATTTCTCATAGACTTTTGGTGTTTTTTGTGATATATTTTAATTAGTTTAGAACTTACAGGTGATTATTTTGGAACTATTGAATTATGAGATATTAAACGCAAGTGGTGAGGCAAGTAAAAGCGCAGTGCCTATGTTTACTTTTGACACTTATCCTTGCTTTATAGATTTGGCATTTCCCAAGAGTATGAGTGTTCACGATGTTGTTGTGGTTTTCCCTGATAATGTTGATGTGAATTACTCAGTTTATTCAAGCCTTGATGGTGTGAATTTTTATAAAAAGGGGAAGAGTGCAAAAATAGCAAGATACCTTCGTATTTTTGTTAAATATTACAGCGGTGAACAGGTTACAATCAACAATATTGAGGTGCTCGGTGAGGACTGCACATTTCCATCTAAAAAGGCAGTTTTCCGTGAGCCTGAAATCTTTGAAAATACTGAATTTGCAAAGCCTGTTACCGACGATGATATTATCGAGGATGTAATGGGAATTATCGGTAGAACTATCGGTGAGGAATACAAGGAACAGTTCGAATTGCGCCTTGACAGACGACTTCGTGATGAGTATTTTTCAGTTGCAAGTCTTAAGGATAAAATTATTCTTACATCCAATTCAGGTGTAGGTCTTGCAAGTGCATTTAATTGCTATCTTAAAGAGGTTTGTGGATGCCATATTTCAAGGTATGGTAATCAGGTGAAATTACCTAAAAAGCTTCCATCTGTCAATGGCAAAATTGACCGTACAACAACCTTTAAATACAGATATGCATACAATTACTGCACACATTCTTACTCAATGGCATTCTGGAGTGATGAACAGTGGCAGAGAGAAATTGACTTCCTTGCTATGAATGGTGTAAATCTCGTTCTTGACATACTTGGTATGGAAGAGGTTTACAGAAGATTTTTAACTAAGCTTGGCTATCGTCATCGAGAAATTAAGAATTTCATTACAGGACCTGCTTATTACGCTTGGTTCTATATGGGGAATGTCTGTGGTATCGGTGGTCCTGTACACGATAATTTCTTCTATGAAAAATGTCAGATGGCAAGACGAAATCACAGAAGAATGCAGGCACTTGGTATGAACATTGTCCTTCAGGCATATACAGGAATGGTACCTGGTGATATTAACAAAAAGGACAGAGATATTCCGACTATAAGTCAGGGTAAATGGAAGGGGATTGAACAGCCTTTAATCGTTTGTCCTGACAGTGCATATTATGTTAAGCTTGCTAAAATTTTCTACGAATGTCAGAAAGAGGTTTTCGGTGACATCACTCATTTCTATGCAGGTGACATTGGTCACGAGGGCGGAAATCTTGATAAAGGCAAGGCAAAGGACAGCTACGAAAATGTTATGGCAAGTATGCTTCAGTACGACAAGGACGCAATGTGGATTGTGCAGTGCTGGGCGTTGAATCCTAATAAAACCTTCACAAAGGCAGTTAAGGATTATCGTGAAAATCATATTCTTATGCTTGACCTTAATACAGAAAAAATCAACCATAATGCAAATGGCTTCAGTCGTCTTGCAAAATACGGAAATGTACTTTGCGGACTTCTTAATAACTTTGGTGGCAGACATGGTCTTTACGGTGACGTGAATAAAATCCCTGAAATGGTGAAAAATGCATCAAACCGACCTAATTTCAAGGGCATTGCACTTACATCTGAAAGCACACAGGTAAATCCTGTTGTCAATGAAATTTTCTTTTCAACTATCTGGGAAGAAATCACAGATGTTAAGGAGTGGACACGAAAATATACAATCCGTCGATATGGTAAGGAAAATGAGCATATTAATAAGGCTTATGACATTCTCCTTAAAACTGCTTACGGTAGTGATAATGGTCCTTTAAGCTTTGGCGCAACTGAAACAATGGCTTGTCGTCGACCTCTTGACCCTGAAACAAAAATGTTCACTGCACGTGGCACAGTTAAAATCCCATATTCTGAAAAGGATTTTGACGAAGCAGTTAAGCTTTTCCTTAAGGATTTTGACAAATTCAAGGATAATGAATGCTATATTTATGATGCAGTAGATTTGTTAAGACAATCACTTTGTAACAAGCTTACATCAGTTGTAAAGAAAACAGTTTCAGCCTATAAGAGTAAGGATTATCTTATTTGTCTTGAATATGGTGAAAAGCTTGTTGAATTACTCGATACGCTTGACAGAGTATTGCTTAACAGTAAGCATTTTATGTTCAGTTCATATATTGAGCCTGCAAAGGCTTATGCAGATAAGCTCGACGACTTTACAAGAGAACTTTATATGATTAATGCAAATGCCCTCATCACAACCTGGTATTGCAGACTTCTTTGCGATGACGGTAATCTTCACGATTACGCTCACCGTCAGTTGGGTGACCTTGTAAACTCCTTCCACAAAATGCGTTGGGAGAAATTTTTAGAGCAGGTGAAGGCAGAAGCAGATGGTCAGAAGCCTGCAGAAATTGATTGGTTTAAGATTGAATGGGACTGGGTACTCGGTGAAAGAAAATTCACTGAAAAAGTCCGTGAGGATAGCCTGAAAGCAATCGGAAAGCAGATATTATAAAATAATATAAATGAAAAATGAGTACGGAGTTCTAATTTCCGTACTCATTTTTATATGACAACAAAAAAGCACCCGTGAGGGTGCTTTTAAAATCTTATTTAAGTCCTGCTTTTGTAAGAAGCAAATCAATCTTATCAGCTGGGTCAAGAAGCTTGCTGACTGATTTATCGTGATTGAGTGTATCAATGATGTATGAAAGATACTTTGAAAGCTCAACCTCACAGTACCAGTCACGCTTTTTAAGTTCAGGCATTCTATATACAAGGTTTGTTGTGAATACCTTATCGAAAAGACCGTCACGATATGCCTTATCAAAGTTATCAAGACCTGCATTGAAAAGACCGAATGCAGAGAAAATGAATACTCTGTTTGCGCCAAGCTCTTTGATTTTCTTTGAAACGTCAAGCATTGATTCGCCTGAAGAAATCATGTCGTCAATAATCATAACATCCTTGCCTTCAACATTTGAACCAAGGAAAGAGTGCTCAACAATTGGGTTTCTACCGTCAACGATTCTTGAATAGTCACGACGCTTGTAGAACATACCAAGGTCAAGACCTAAGTAGTTTGAATATGACATACAACGGCTCATAGCACCTTCGTCAGGTGAAATAATCATTGTGTGTTCCTTGTCAAGCTTAAGGTCGTCAACGTTGTTTACAAGAGCCTTAATCATCTGGTAAGCAGGAGAAATGCTTTCAAATCCATGAAGAGGAATTGCATTCTGAACACGAGCATCGTGAGCATCAAATGTGATGATGTTGTCAACGCCCATATCAAGGCAAAGTTCCTGAAGCATAACTGCACAGTCAAGTGATTCTCTTGAAGAACGCTTGTGCTGTCTGCCTTCGTAAAGCATAGGCATAATAACAGTAATTGTCTTTGCCTTACCGCCGATAGCAGAAATAGCACGCTTTAAGTTTGCATAATGGTCATCCGGACTCATAGGAACTGTCTGACCATACATTTTATATGTAACACCGTGGTTAAAAGCGTCGATAAGAATGTAGATGTCATATCCACGAACTGATTCATGAAGTGAACACTTACCTTCACCTGTACCAAAACGAGGGAATGTAGCGTTAAGAATATAAGTATCTCTTTCGTAGCCTGAAAAAGCGATTGTTGCCTTGTGTTCTGAATCCTGCTGCTTACGCCATTTTACAAGATAACGGTCAATTTTTTCAGCCATTTCTTCGCATCCCGGTAAAGCGATAATACCGAGAGGCCCGTTTGGTATTGTGGTGATTTCTCTGTCTGCCATAATTTAACCTCCGCAAATTTGATTTACAAGATTGTGATAACCTACATATATATTCTACTATATTTTGTGGTTTTTGCAATAGCAAATCGACAAAAATTTTAAATTTAGTTAAAAGCGTGTTCAATTGTTATTACAACAAAATATCTTTCGTCTATTTTGCTCAATTTATCCTCGATTGTTTGGATAATTTTCTCATTTGAAAGATGAAATTTGTGTGGGGCAATCAAATCAAAAATCAAATTAGTGTGTGTCGGACCATCAACCACTCTAAAATCGTGAATAGACATTTCAGGAGAAATTTCCTTCACAATCTTGTTTGTCATGTCTTTTAGTGAGTCTATTCTTTCGTCATCTGTCACAATAGGGTCGGTATGTATGGAAATAATAAGGCCGAATTCATTCATAATGTCACGTTCTGCAAGGTCGATAACATCGTGTATTTCCATAATATCCTCAAGTGAAGAAACCTCAGCGTGTGCAGAGGCAAATTTTCTGCCGGGACCGTAATCGTGAATAATCATATCGTGAACACCGACGATTTTATCGTAGGAAAGAATTTTTGCCTCAATCATTTCAGTAAATTCCTTGTCAGCAGGCTTGCCTAAAAGGTCAGCCATAGTTTCCTTTAAAATATTGAAGCCTGCAAGGAAAATGAATCCTGCAACGATAATACCTAAATATCCGTCAATGCTTATATCTGAAAAGGCAGATACAACAATTGAAATAAGTGCTACACCGGTTGCAAGACAGTCGCTGAAGCTGTCCTTCATAACTGCCATCATAGGTGCAGAATTGATTTTTTCACCAAGCTTCTTATTGAAAAATCCAAGCCATAGCTTTGCTAAAATACTGACAGCAAGAATAATCAATGACAGAACATTGAACTTGACAGGGACAGGGTTGATAATTTTGTCAACAGAGCTTTTGAAAAGCTCAATACCCATAAGTAAAACAACGAAAGACACAGCAAGTGCAGAAATATATTCAACTCTTCCGTGACCGTAAGGATGTCCCTTGTCAGCAGGCTTTGCTGAAAGCTTGACACCAACAAGTGAAATTACTGATGAGCCTGCATCAGATAAGTTGTTGATGGCGTCAGCGGTAACAGAAATACTGCCGGAAATTATTCCGGCAAAGTATTTTGCTATTGCGAGTATAAAATTGACAATAATACCTGTAATACTGCCTAAGGTTCCGTATGATTCACGAACCCTGAGGTCACCTGTATTTTCATAATCCTTAATAAAATGTTTAATGAGAATTGTATGCATTTATAAGAATCTCCTTACCCTCATCACCAAGAATTCCCCATAGACCTAAGGCTGTAAGACTAAGCCATAATTCAGCAACCTTTCGTGGAGTCCACTCAGGATGCTCGGTAAACCAACAGTATATAAGTCCTGTAAGACCGAATTTACTGTAATTGTATGTAAAGTCATACTTTGTCTTATCCATATTAGGAAAAATAGATTTGAAAATTGAATATACCTTTTCATTCATAAGCTCACCGACTTTATATGAGAATTTTGCATCTCCGTTTTCGCTGAGCAGTGCTGCATAAATATCCCTATGCTCGTAAAAATGAGCACAGAAAGCCTCGCACACGTCGATAGGGGACTTTAAAAGCTGAACAGCTGTATATGATGAAAGCATTGCATCAAATTCAGCATAAAGCTCGTTTTCAATACACTCAATAAGATGAATAACATCCTTGTAGTGAAGATAAAAAGTACCTCTGTTAATTTCAATACGGTCAGTTAATTCCTTAACTGTAATTTTATTTATGCTTTTTTCCTTGATTAATGACACAAGACCCTCACGAATAAGCTTTTTTGTTCTTATTACACGACTGTCGTTTTCATTAATACTCATACTATCAGCTCCAAAATGGTTAATCTTACTAATTGTAATAATTTTGTAATTATTGTAGCACCTTCTTGACAGATAATCAACATCTGTTGATTAACTTTTACATTTGTTAACAAAAAATTAACATTTTAATATTTTTAATATTAGTGTAGAATTATTGATATTTATATGGTATAATAAAATGATTTATTATGTATCGTTGTGAAAAGATAGGCTAAGGAGTGACTCATATGTCTTTTATTGAATTTAAAAATGTGAGCAAAACATATAAGACGGGTGAAGTTGAAATCAAAGCAGTTGATAATATCAGCTTCCCTATAAACAAGGGTGAATTTGTAATTGTTGTTGGTCCGTCAGGTGCCGGTAAAACAACAGTTCTTAATATCCTTGGTGGTATGGATACGCCTACTTCAGGTGTTATAAATGTTGACGGAATTGATATTGCAGGTTTCAATGAAAAGGAGCTTACAACATATCGTCGTGATGATGTTGGCTTCGTTTTCCAGTTTTATAATCTTGTACCTAATCTTACAGCATATGAAAATATTGAGCTTGCAACACAGATTTGTAAAAATCCTGTTGATGCTGAAATTATGCTTGCAGAGGTTGGTCTTGCAAGCAGAAAGGATAATTTTCCTTCACAGCTTTCAGGTGGTGAGCAGCAGCGTATTTCAATTGCACGTGCTATTGCCAAAAATCCAAAGCTTTTGCTTTGTGACGAGCCAACAGGTGCTCTTGACTACATAACAGGTAAGTCAATTCTTAAGCTTTTGCAGGATATGTGTCGTGAAAGAGGTATGACAGTTATTGTTATCACTCATAACTCTGCACTTATGCCTATGGCAGATAAGGTTATTAAAATCAATGACGGTAAGGTGGAAAGAATTCTCTTGAATGAGCATCCTACACCTGTTGAACAGATAGAATGGTAAAAGGACAGTATAAAATATGACTAAATCGCTAAAAAAAGATTTCCGTAGAGAAATTAAAAAAAGCATGAGCCGATTTATCTCGATTATGCTTATAGTGGCTCTTGGTGTCGCCTTTTATTCAGGTGTCCGTTCAACTATGCCCGCTATGCATATGACAGCCGACTCAGCTTATGATAAAGAAGATTTGATGGATATCCGAGTTGTGGGTACATTGGGTCTCACACAAGCCGATTTTGACGCACTTAAAGAAATTGAAGGCGTTAAGGACATTGAGGGCTCATATACAACTGATTTTCTCTGCATTGTAAATTATAAGGAAATTGTTACACGTACAATTTCAATGGCAGAAAAAATAAACGGTATAAAAATTCTTGAAGGACGTTATCCCGAAAAGTATAACGAATGTGTTGTCAGTCGTGAATTTCTTAAGGAAACAGGACTAAAGGTGGGAGATAGTCTTACCTTATCAACAGGTACTGACACACCGGTTTCCGATACACTTGTTACTGATACATATTATATAGCCGGTGTTTGCTCATCAACATATTATCTTAACGGTGAGGTTGGTACAAGCAATATCGGTGACGGTATGGGTGACGGATATATTGTTATCCCAAGACAAGCTTTTGTCAGCGATATTTTCACTTCAATTTATATAACAGTTAAGGGTGCGAAGGAACTTAATTGCTACGGTGATGAGTACGACGACCTTATTGACAGTGTGGTTGAAAAAATTGAAGAAATCGCAGGCGCGAGATGTGAAATCCGTTATAATGAAATCCGTGCAACAAGCCACACAACTCTTCAGAAGGCGAAAGCAGATTATGAGGAGGCACAGCTTGTAGTACAGGAGGAAATTCAGAATGCTGCAGATGAGCTTGCACAGCAGGAGGCACTCATAGCACAGAGTAAACAGGAAATTCAGGATAACAAAGAGCTTCTTGCCAATGCCGAAACAAACCTTCCAATATATGAGCAACAGGTTGCTGATGCCGAAAAGCAGATTGCGGAAGGTGAAAAGCAGATTGCAGAGACAAGGGTAGCTCTTGAAGAGGCAAAATCATCACTTGACGATGCTGTAAAAGCTCTTGAGGAAATGAAAAATGACCCTGACGCTGACCCTGAACAGGTTGCAAGTATGACTCAGACTGTTACAACAATGCAGGAAGCGTATAACTTTATTCAGCAGGAGCTGACTGCCAAGGAGCAGGAGCTTGAGCAGGGTAAAAAAGACCTTGTTCAGGCAAAGGTTACCTTAGGACAGCTTAAGGAAGCTGTTGCAAATAAAGGCTCTCTTGATGATGCTGAACAGGATATAATGAATGCTGACCAGATGCTTCAGGAGGCTCGTGCAGAGTACGAAACATATAAGCAGGATGCTTTGGCTGAGCTTGCCGATGCTGAAGCAGAGCTTAAGGAAGCTGAGCGTAAGGTCAATGAAATGGAAACACCTGTCTGGCACGTGCTTGACCGTAACAGCATTGAAGCTTATGTAAGCTATATTACCGATTCTGACAGTATCGGTGCTATCGGTACTGTTTTCCCTATGATTTTCTTCTTTGTTGCAGCTCTTGTTTGTCTTACTACAATGACACGAATGGTTGAAGAGGAAAGAATGCAGATTGGTACTCTCAAGGCGTTGGGTTACGGTAAAATGGCAATTGCCTCAAAATACCTTTTATACGCTGCAACAGCAAGTGTTATCGGTAGTGTAATCGGTGTTTTTGTAGGTGAGCTTTCAATTCCACCATTGATTATTACTGCGTACAGAGCAGTTTATTATAACCTTGGTGATAATATTATTCATCTTAATGCTTGGTATGCTTTAACAGCAGGACTTGTTGCAACACTCTGTACAACTCTTGCAGCATTCTTTGCGTGCTATTATTCAATGCGAAGTGTTCCGGCTTCACTTATGCGACCTGTTGCACCAAAGGCAGGTAAGCGTACACTTGTTGAAAGAATTAAGTTTATCTGGCAACGACTTGACTTCGGACAGAAATCTGCCGTAAGAAACCTTTTCCGATACAAAAAGCGTTTCTTTATGACACTCTTTGGTGTTGGCGGATGTATGGCACTTCTTATTGTTGGTCTCGGTATCCGTGATTCGATTTCTGTAATGACAGAAAAGCAGTATGGTGAAATTTTCAACTATACAAGTATTGTAAGTGTTGATTCAAGTATCACAAGAGCAGAACGAAGAAATATGATTTCAAGAGTTAACACTGTTCCTAATGTTGAGGGTTTGATTCAGGCGAACCGTGCAATGATTTCTGCAGCTTCTAATCCTTCTGCAGAAAAGGATGATGAAAAGAGAGCATATCTTGTTGTCCCTGCTGACGTTGACCAGTTCACTGGCTTTATTAAGCTTCAGGAAAGAACAGGTAAAAAGAATACATTGAATCTCGCAGATGAAGGTGTTATCATTACTGAAAAATATGCCGATTTATTAGGGGTAGAAACAGGAGATATGATATACCTCAAAATCGACGATACAACAGTAACTCCAAAAGAGGTTATGGTTGTGGGCATAACTGAAAATTATATTTTCAATTATATCTATATGACACCGACACTCTATAAGTCGCTTTACCATGTTGAGCCTGAAATCAACGTTCTTTTTGTTAAGAATAACGGACTTTTAAATGATGCTAACTTTAAAACAGCACTTTCCCGTATTGACGGTATAAATTCTGTTATTACAAGTGCTGATGAGCTTGAGAGTATAAATAAGGTTGTTAACAATCTTTATTTGATTATTATTCTTATGGTTGTGTCAGCGGCTGTCCTTGCCTTTGTTGTTCTTTACAACCTTAATAATATCAACATCACTGAAAGACGACGTGAGCTTGCAACCTTCCGACTTATCGGCTTCTATAACAGTGAGCTTGCAGCCTATATCTTCCGTGAAAATATTATACTTACTGTTTTTGGTATTATAATTGGTATCATAATGGGTATAGTTCTTCACAGATTTGTTATGGTGACGGTTGAAACGGATGTTTATATGTTCGGCAGAGAATTAGAACCATTGAGCATCTTGATTGCAGTTATCCTCACAGTAATTTTCACAGTTATTGTTAACATTATCACATATTTCAGTCTGAAAAAGATTGATATGGTCGAATCACTTAAGAGTGTAGAATAAAAACACTGTGTCATTCTGAGCGTAAGCGAAGAATCTCTTGACAAATAATATGATGATAAATAGAGATTCTTCGTCATTTCATTCCTCAGAATGACCTCAATTATAATTTATAAGGAGATAAAAATTATGTTTCATCAGTTAAATAAGCCAGTTGCAGGTGATATGCTTGCAACAGTAAAAACAAATATGGGAGAAATCAAAATCAAGCTTTTCCCTGAATTCGCACCAAAGGCAGTTGAGAATTTTACAACTCACGCTAAAAACGGATACTATGATGGTCTTATTTTCCACCGTGTAATTGATAATTTTATGATTCAGGGCGGTGACCCTAACGGTACAGGCACAGGTGGTCAGAGTATCTGGGGACACGCTTTTGAAGATGAATTCACAGGCGAGCTTCACAACCTTCGTGGTGCACTTTGTATGGCAAATGCAGGTCCTAACACAAATGGAAGTCAGTTCTTTATTGTTCAGGCTAAGGAATGTCCTGAGGATTT
>JAEIGA010018403.1_pt1 | contig 10641 bp, 12 predicted proteins | sample 9270691 | NCBI WGS metagenome assembly JAEIGA01 (sample SAMN17057246, study PRJNA624740) | gut metagenome | biome: biome; isolation source: fecal sample | host: Bos grunniens | place: China: Xizang | collected 2019 | reverse complement strand
GTACTTTATTCGCAACCTTTACTTACTATTTTAATTAAGATTGTTACGATAAAAAGAATAAGCGAGGGATGTCTGTTCGGATTCCCTCGCTTTAATTTTATAATTATTCGTTGATTGATTCGTTTTTCTCTTTATTTTTCTTCCCAAGATAGAAACGGGCATGAAGGCTGGCACTATTAAAGCCAAATATAAATTGTTTCATATTGCTACTATAGGAAAAACCAAACATTTCACCATACATATAAGAAGAACAATATCCTAAATGTCCAACATTGGTTCCCAAAGCAAAACGATCAGACACTCTGAATTCAAAAGCTAAGAAATTCAAGTAAATAAACCATGGTCTTAGTTTTGTTTCGGCATTTGTATTTTCAGAAATTTGTTTTCCCATTGAAAATTCAAATCCAATTTCCGGAGTATAATGAAAATTATCTGTAATATGTACGTAGTAAGAGATATTTGGGTTAAAGCCAACTAAAATACTTCTATATTCATTAAAATCATTAAGAGCAGTTGCAGGATTAGATTGATAATTTCCGCTAAGGGCTAAACTTATTCTAAGGTGTTCGGCAGGAAAGTAACCAAACTCAGACCCAAGAAAAAACGAGGATTGTCCTGGTTCTACCTTCCCGGTTTCAACTATTTCTCCAACTTTAGTCTCTGTTTTTTCAAAACTGAAATTAGCACCTGCACTTGCAGAAACATACATTTCTCCTTTTTTAGCATACATTGAAATTGAAAGAGCTAAAAAGATTAGGGTTAAAACTTTTCTTTTCATAAAATTATTTTCTTTTTTTTGCAAAATTAGTGAAAAACACCAAAATTTATTTATTTTTCGCTAATTATTATTGCAAAAGGAGATTGCATTTTAGATGAGGTTGTTATTTTCAAACGATTAATTCCACTTTTGAGCCATTGTTTTTTAGAGTAGGTCAGAGCCCCGGAAATTGTGTAAATAGAAATTCGATACAATCCGGATTCTTGAGCAACGATAGATACTTCATCTCCGGTGAGCCGGATGATTTTCTTATCTCTCTTTTTTGTGAAGTTATCTGATATTAAAGTATTTTCACTTAGTCTGTTTTCTCCTCTTTCCAAATCAATTTCGAATGGTTCTGACAATGTTTCATTTCCCCATGAATCAATGAAAGATACTTGGTATAGTCTATTCTCAGAATCTTTAAATCCGGGGTATAAGATATAATCAGGTTCATGAACAGAATTTCCACTCTCAGCACGCGTACTTGTTCGGTAAGCAACACAATTTCCGTTTAGCAGAAGACGTACGCATAAAATATCATTCTCATCATAATAGTCATCATCCCAGCTGATTTTTAGAATTGGAGAACTTAATTGTGTATAGTTGTTTATCCCCGCTGTCATTTCAAACCTTATGGCACTAGGGAGGGTAGGGTGTGTACTATCAATCTCTTTATTATTTAAATACTCGATTAAACTTTCGTGAATTCCGGGTAGGTTATTGTTTGGTGATTGGTAATGAGGGTAAGCGAATGTATAAATTTTCTCTGCATATTTTTCCGCCAAGTTCAGTTGCTTTATAAATCGTCCTAAGGGAGCACTTCCCCAATAATTTATTCCGTACAATGGAGTCTTTTCTGTATCGTATAACAATGAATCTGCTGGTTGAACAAAACTCTCTATGTTTGCAAAACACTTTGGCTTTCCATTGTTATTTTCGATAACCTTTGCATACATTGCAGACCAAGGTTCAACTGTTTCTAAAGTTTGTCCACCACCACCAATATTATCCATAGGCAACATACCATCAATTTCTCTAAAATGGCATTTTTGAAAAAACTCTTCGTAGAAGGCCTTTGTGTTTTCTATATCTGCACACCAATCCGCTTGAGTAGAAAACGGGCTGAATAAAAGGGGCATTGAAGGATCAATTGCATTGAGTGTATCAATTAGACGATTGAATTGTTCTGCCATTCGATCTGCGTAGAGAGAACGACCTTTAGGATTATTCCATTCTATGTGATTCCAAATTTCATACACACTATAAAATCCGGAAAAAGTCTCTCCAAATTCATTTTTGTATAGTGAATATAATTCCCGAGCTATAGAGCAAGCCATACTCATAGCTTCTGAAAAATCTTGGTAGTCATTATCATTGCATAAATTCCAATTCCACCATCTGTTATCAGAGCCCAAGCCGAGAAATAATTTCATATTGTATTTTTGAGACTGTAACAATATTTTTCTTGTTTCGTCTGTTATGCGAGTTGTGTTTGGAAGCGAAGAGGGGTATGAACACTGCCATGTAGATTCTCTACTACTTTTAGAAGCAACGTCAGCCATAATAATTTCATCCATTCCCACCTCTTTCATATACGAAATTTCTTCCTCCCATCGTTCATCATTCCATGAACTATAGAGCCAAGATTGGATAAAAGTGCCATTAATCTTTGCATGGCAAAATGTAGCTGATAAAATTAGTATATATGTAAGAAATAATCTTTTCATAATGATTATGTTTATTGATAAAACTATATTCTACAGATACTTATTTTCAAATACAATAAACGAAAAATCAGTTTCTAATGAAGAAGAGTTTGTTATATTCAATAAGAGGAAAATTTTTTTAGAACTAAAAACAAGAAGGATGTATTTTTCTTGTTTCCAATCCAAATACATCCTTAAATTTTTGCAGAAAATTACGAACCTGCTTATAATTTTTAGATTTATTTATCAGTTAAATCTACAACTTCAGCATCAGGTGCATTTTTCATAACCGAAGCAACTCCATTTTTACAACCAGCTTCGCTAGCATACATTTCGCTAGTTCCAATAACTTGTCCATTAGTTGCTTTTAAGTTAAAGTGGAATTTTCCATTTTTTGCTTCTTTGATTTCAAATCTCTTTTCTTCTTGGCTATTTCTCTTTACAGATTCTACACCATTTAAGCAAGAAGCTTTTGTTTTGTACCCTTCGCTACCTAAAATAATTTCACCATTTCCTGCTTTCAAATTGAATTGGAATTCACCGTTTTTTCTTGTTGTAATTTCAAATTTTGCCATGTTTATTAAATTTATTGTTAATTCTACATTCTTTATATTGTCTTTTCAACAAACTCTAATGTTATTTTAGGCAAATTTATAAAACTTTGTGATATTAGCAAGAATTTAACTGTTTTTTTGCGATTTTTTGTTCTTCAGGTGCGTTTATTTTATAAAATTTTCTTTGTTCGAGAAACAATAAAAATGCTGATTTCGTAAAGTAGTAGGAGAGGGGTTGATACCAATGCCAAAGTAAATATATCTGAAGTTGGTGTAATTATTGCGGCAATTATTAATATAGCAATAATACAATGTCTTCTATACTCTTTCATCATAGGGGCATTTATCACACTGAATTTTGCCAATATCCAAGCAAATATAGGAATATTAAATGCAATTCCGCAGAACAAAGTGATGGATATGAAATTGTCTATGTAGGATTGCAAACTAATTAAATTTTCAACTAATTCACTCACTTGATACGTACTTAGGAATTGGTAGGTGAATGGAAATATGATATAGTAGGCTAAAAGGGTACCCAAAGCGAACATTATGCAAGAGCAAATACTAATAGAAATTACATATTTTTTTTCTTGTTTATGTAGAGCCGGAGACACAAATTTGATTGATTGAAAAAGTAGGTAAGGAAATGAGAGCAAGAACCCCACTTGAAAAGCCAGTTTAAAATGAATCATAAATTGGCTTGCCAATCCTGTGTTAATTAATTTTATTTCATCACATTTAATAGTAGTACTATAATTTAATAGCTCATTTAAATCCACCATCAACTTATAAGTGATAAAATCTTTTCCACGAGGAGCAAATACAATTGAAAAGATCTCCTCTTTAAAGAAAAAAGCAATGACACTACATAAAACGAAGACTACGCAAATCCGTATAATGCATTCACGCAGTTCGTCTATGTGTTCCCAGAATGTGAGTTGATTTTTATTCCTCATTCTCTTTTTTAGCGTCCTCTTTCTTCTCTTTTCCCTCGGTGTCGTTCAAACCATCTTTGAAACTTTTAACACCTTTCCCCAATCCACGCATTAGTTCAGGAATTTTTTTTCCGCCAAATAAAAGCAAAACAACAAGAGCAATAACCAATATTTCTTGCATTCCTAATCCCATAAACAATAACTTCATAATTAGTTTATTTTGAAATAAAAATCAGTGTGTTCAAATAATTTATAATTATCATCCCACACTGATTTTATGTTGTTAGATATTTAAATACTCACACACATCGTTGTAAACAGATTCACCATTAAATCCAAATTTTTCATCCAGCACTTTGAAAGGAGCTGAATATCCAAAATGGTTCAATCCGTGTATAAATCCATTTGCACCCACTAAATCTCTCATGTTTAAAGACAATCCAGCTGTCATACCATAAGTAGGAAGATCTTTCGGTAGAACTTTTTCTTGATACTCCTTATCTTGAGATCTGAAAAGTCCCTCAGATGGAGCAGATACAATTCTTATTTTTAGATTTTTACGTTCTTCCAACAATTTTGCCCCCTCGAATAAAGTAGTTACTTCAGAGCCACTGGCAACCATTACGATGTCTGGAGTTCCATTACAATCCTTAACAATGTATGCACCTTTTTCTGCGCCAAGAGCTTGTTCATAATTATTTCCCGACTCACAAGGCAAGTCATTAATATTTTGGCGAGAAAAAATCAATCCTGTTGGAGTATCAATATTTTCCATTGCCATTTTCCAAGCTACAGTTGTTTCATGAACATCAGCAGGGCGAAGCACTAACATACTATTTTTCCCCTTATGATTTTTCACATGTTCCATTAAGCGAACTTGAGCTTCCTGTTCAATAGGTTGATGAGTAGGACCATCTTCTCCCACGCGGAAAGCATCATGCGACCATACATATTTAACAGGAAGACGCATTAGAGCAGACATTCTGTAGGCAGGTTTCATATAGTCAGAGAAAGCAAAGAATGTTCCGCAAGCAGCAAATACACCACCATGCAAAGCAATACCATTCATAATGCAAGCCATTGTTAATTCAGAAACACCTGCATTGAAGAAAGCACCGGAAAAATCACCATTCGTGAATGGATGTGTTTTTTTCAAAAATCCATCTGTTTTATCAGAATTAGAAAGGTCTGCCGAAGCTACAATCATATTCTCAACTTGTTCTCCTAAAACACCCAAAACAGTTGCAGAACCAACACGGGTTGCTTGATTCGGTTTTTGTTCGATTTTTGAATAGTCGATTTCAGGAGCTTTACCACTGAAGAATTGTTTCAATTTTTTAGCTAATTCAGGATTTTCCCTTTCCCAAGCAGCCTGTTCAGCTTTCTTTTTAGCTGCAATCTCGATAAGTTGTTTTTTCCTGTTTGCATACAACTCTTTTACCTCATCAAAAATAACAAACGGATCGTCAGGATTACCTCCTAAATTTTTGATGGTTGAAGGAATACATACACCGGCATTTGAAAGAGGTTGTCCGTGTGTTGATACTTTGCTTTCCATAGATCCTCCATTTGCATCCAAACAACCAACACCCATTGTTGTTTTTCCGATAATCAACGTAGGTCTTTTTGTCTCTTTATTTGCACTTTCCAATGCATCATATATTGCTTGAGCATCATTTCCGTTGATTGTGATTACATTCCAATTCCATGCTTTATATTTCATTGCAATGTCTTCAGAGTCAACCTCATCAACCTTTGTAGATAGTTGAATATTGTTGGCATCATAGAACATAATCAAGTTGTGCAATCCCAAGTGTCCTGCAACACGACCTGCACCTTGAGAAATTTCTTCTTGGATACTTCCATCCGAGACAAATGTATAAATCTTATGGCTCATCCATTCGCCGAATCTTGCAGCAAGGAAACGTTCAGCGATTGCAGCTCCAACAGCCATTGTATGACCTTGACCCAATGGTCCGGAAGTATTTTCAACTCCCAACTCAAAATTCACCTCTGGATGTCCGGGAGTTCTACTTTGCCACTGACGGAACGATTTGATATCATCCATTGTCAATTTATCGCTTAGTAAAAGAGCCGAATACAACATTGGAGACATGTGTCCCGGATCTAAAAAGAATCGGTCTCTGTTAATCCAATTAGCATCTGTTGGATCATAGTTTAAGAAACTAGAGTAAAGGACGTTGATAAAATCAGCACCACCCATTGCACCTCCGGGATGTCCTGATTTAGCTTTCTCTACCATAGCAACAGTCAAAATACGAATGTTGTCTGCTGCGCGATTTAGCGTTTTAATGTCAACCATTTTTTATTTGTCGTTTTGTTTATGGAAAAAATAACTTATCGTATACCTAAATCCCCACTTCCCATACTCCTTGTCTCCATAACCGGGAGCATAAGATTGGTGATAAATATTGTTACCATCTCTTTGGACTTTTGCGTACATTGGAAGTTTGTATATAACTTCCCAACCTAAGCAAAACCCATTTACAAGAGGTGTTTTCAAACCTGCAAAAATTTCAGCCCATTGTGCGGTAGTTTTCCCTTTTGATGAAATCTCAATTGGACTACCACTCCAATAGTTGTTATTAATCGGATAATTTTTTATTTCATAACTGTACTGAGGGGATATTGCATAATTTATACCGATATATGCTGCCGGAATAACCATTTTATTTGGGTCTTTTTTCCAAAGATTATAGGCTGCCCCTATTTTAAAATAAATTCCTTCAACCTTATATAGATTGTTTGAAATTGGCTCGCTATAACTATACTCATCCGATGCATCAAAACGATCATATCCAACAACAATTTCAGGATATAAATGATGGAAGAAATCAGCTTGAACACTTGCATTTAATCCAAATCTATCCTCTTTGAATATATGCAGAATCGGTGAAAATATATCCAAATCAACAGATATGCCATAAAATGTCTTTCCATCCCATCTTTTTTTCTTTTCAGAAGCAAAGAGAGTTGAGATGGAATTTATTAAAATCAGGATAGTTATCCATTTAATAATTCTCGAGAAATATTTCGACATTTGCATTTGCATTATTGTTTCTAATCAATGGATTAACTATTTGTGCTATACCTATATTTCTATTTTTAAATTGGAAATCAAGTAATATTTGTGTTGCTAAGCATCCGCATTCCGCCGATACAAATTCGTATTGATTGGCGTATTTTACGGTAAGAGTATCGAATTTTACTGCTCGTAAAAACAGATATGAATCATCGGTGTCTGAATCGTCTGTCATTTGCCAATATCGATTAAAATCTTTTTCAAAGTAAATGTCATCTATTTTTTTTCTGATAACAATTGTATTATCTGTACTATAAAAGGTAGAGTCGTTGATTATGAGATAAGGAACATAATTGACATCCTTATCTGCAATAGCAACAGCATATTCTGAAATATTTGATGTCATGTTTAGAGGTAATTCCATTCGTGTTTTGCCAGAAAAATCGAGAACGGAATCTGTACCAATACCTATCGCTATAAAGTAGGACGGTTGAGCAGGTGTGTCATCGTATTCAGTGAAAAAATCAACAATTAAGGGAGCATACATAACTTCGTCGCAATGTTCATTACTGCAAGAAGTAAGGACAATAACGAAAGAAACGAAAAATAATCTTATTTTTCGAAATATTAAACCACTCACTATGTTAAATTTTTTCTTTAGCATCAAATAAAAGATATAATTTCGTTTTTACCTTTTCTTTTTTTCTCCTGACGATTATCATCTTTTGCATAACCAATTGGTAAAATTACAATTGCCTCTTCGTCAGAATTTAATTGGAGTATCTCACTACATTTTTGAGCATCAAAATTACAAACCCAACAACAGCCTAATCCTAGTTCCTCTGCTGCTAAAACTATATGTTCTGTAGCAATAGCAATATCAATGTCGCAGTGGTCTTTATTATCAAAACCTCTCTTCCATGATTCGGTATGATTTCCGCACACTACGATGTAAATAGGAGCCTCTTTAAACCAATCACGATTGTAACAATCGCGCAAAGCAGTTTTCTTTTCATCTGATTGCACCACCACAAATCTCCACGGCTGTTTATTAACAGCAGAAGGAGCCAATCGAGCCACCTCTAACAGATAGTCCAACTTCTCCGGTTCAACAGATTGGTCAGAATAAGAACGAACAGAATATCTATTTTGGGATAAACTAAGCAAATTCATCATTCAATTAACCAAGAGATTTAACTTCGTTTTTCAAAATAGATAGAGCAATGTCGATAGGACTATTCTCCAATTCTCCATATTTTTCGATGATAACTTTTGCCAATTCAATCGAAGGTAACTTGTTTGGGATTTCAGACGCACATGTATTAACCAATTGTAGCATTGATTCTTTTGCGTTCTTTGTAACCAACCAAACCTCTTTCCCAACATAAATTTGTTGAGTAACATTATGTTCAAACTCCTCTCGTATTGTAGTTAGCAGCAATAGATGCAATTCTCCACAAGTCATATTGGCAGTTTGGACTCTCATAATAAGAGAATCGGGACGAATACGTTCCAAAAACATTGCCAAACGTTCGTAAGCTGTCAATTTAATAGGGTTCAAGGTCTTTGCTGTTTCTCTCCGCATTTCATAATAACGTTTTCTTTCCTCATTTTTCAGCAAGTCCCGTAAAACATAATAAGCAGCCAACAAAACCAATAAACCGGGAATTGTAACTTTTGCTAATTCAAGAATAAAATCTTTCATATAATTAATCTAAGTTTATAGTTTTTTCTAATTTATAATCATTTCTTTCTGATGAATTTCTCGCAATCATTTCGCCGATGAATCCCGATAAAAATAGTTGAGTACCGATAATCATACTAGTAAGCGATAGATAAAAATAGGGGGTATCCGTAACCAGTGGAGCATTGGATCCCTCATAAAGGTGATATAATTTCAGACCACCTACAACACACACGGAAACCAATCCGATGAGAAACATTAAAGAACCAACAATTCCAAAAAAATGCATAGGTTTTTTTCCGAATGTAGAAAGGAACCAAAGAGAGATTAGATCCAAGTATCCATTAAAGAATCTATTTAGACCAAATTTAGAAGTGCCATATTTTCTTGCCTGATGTTTTACCACCTTTTCACCAATACGTTTAAATCCGGCATTTTTTGCCAAGTAGGGGATATATCGATGCATTTCTCCATATACTTCAATGCTCTTCACTACATTTTTGCGATAAGCCTTCAGTCCACAATTAAAATCGTGTAAATAGATTCCGGATATTGCTCTTGTGGTAGCATTGAATAATTTAGAAGGAAGATTTTTAGTCAATTTAGAGTCGTAGCGAATTTTCTTCCAACCCGATACCAAATCGTATCCCTCTTTAGTAATCATATTGTATAATTCAGGAATTTCGTCAGGACTATCTTGAAGATCTGCATCCATTGTGATAACAACGTCACCATTGCAATCTTTGAATCCACAATATAGTGCGGCCGATTTTCCGTAATTTCTTCTAAACTTTATACCTTTCGCCTCCGGATGGTTTTCTCCTAACTTTTCAATGATGTCCCATGAATTATCCGTACTTCCATCATTGATAAAGATGACTTCGTACGAAAAACGATTTTCGTCCATCACACGTTTAATCCATGCGAAAAGTTCCGGTAAAGACTCTTCTTCGTTATATAGAGGAACAATAACCGATATATCCATTGTTTTATTCATTTAAATGACATTATTTTTTTTTGACCGAAAAGAGAACGATGTAAACAAAGTTAATATTGTTCCCATAAAGAAAAAACTCCACAAACTAGATAAGGCAAAATTAGTAGCATTCATACTACTTAAGCTACTTTGCATTGTGAATCTTTCACTTTCGGTCAGACTCCCATTCGATTGGTTAATAATAGCAATCGAAGATTCAATTGTTTTTTGTAGAACATGAGGATTTACAAATTGGAAGTAGAAGTAGAAAAAAATAGCCAAAATCATTGATGCAAAGAAAAAAAGGTGCATTCCAAAATTGACTGCTTTAAAATACGTGATCGAACCATTTAATAAATTCCTGTTGTAAATGCCTGTATAGTGATAAACACAATAAATAGTTGTAGCAAAAATTATGAAAGATAAAAATAGGGATACTGCGGGCAAGTTGGAGCAGAATTGTAGTTGTAAAAAATAGATACAAGCCAAAATTCCACCCATTACTAAGCCAGCATACATGGCATGAGTGACGATATTATCCTTGTTTTTATTCTCCTCTTTCATTATTTTCTCTAAAAAAAACGATGCAAATTTAGCGATTTTTTTAGTCTGATTGAAAAAAAAAGTCGAAAAAATTTTGTAATTAAAAAATTATATCTACTTTTGCAACGGGTAAGTCCTATACGACCAGCTCCCTTAGAATCCCCCAGGGTTTGATCGCAGCAAGGGTAATTTGGTTGTAGCGGTGCGATGTAGATTGCTTGCCCGCCTGCCTCTTTAGCTCAGTTGGCCAGAGCACGTGATTTGTAATCTCGGGGTCGTTGGTTCGAATCCGACAAGAGGCTCGAAAGAAGGGATCACCGTAAAATTTCGGTGGAGATGTAAAAAAAATTAGGCAAAAATAGCTTTTAGTCTAAAGAGGAAGAAAGGTATATCGCTGACACCTCGGAATTGATTTCTAAAAGCCTTTACTTTTGCAT
>JAEIGA010018402.1_pt1 | contig 10641 bp, 7 predicted proteins | sample 9270691 | NCBI WGS metagenome assembly JAEIGA01 (sample SAMN17057246, study PRJNA624740) | gut metagenome | biome: biome; isolation source: fecal sample | host: Bos grunniens | place: China: Xizang | collected 2019 | reverse complement strand
TTTGGGTATTGAAAACGATATTTCTGGACTGCGATATAACAAGATTATTATTGCCACCGATGCCGACAATGACGGCTTCCATATCCGCAATTTGATGCTCACCTTTTTCTTGGGCTTTTTTGAGGAGCTGGTAATGAATGGCCGTATCTTCATTTTGGAAACACCCTTGTTTCGGGTGCGGAATAAAAAGGACACTCGCTATTGCTACACCGAGGCTGAGCGAGATGCTGCCATGAAGGAGCTGGGAAAGGGCGTGGAGGTAACGCGGTTCAAGGGATTGGGTGAAATTGGCTCCAAAGAATTTGGCCAGTTTATTGGACCAGACATGCATCTGGTGCCAGTGGAGGTAAAGGCTTTGAAAGAAGTACAACCGCTCTTGGAATTCTACATGGGCAAGAACACCCCCAGCCGTCGGGAGTTTATCGTGAACAATCTGCTGGAAGAAATTGACGCATAGGGAAGAACATGGCTTATATACAAAACATTTTCGACAAAAACTTCATTGAATACGCCAGCTACGTTATCCGTGACCGTGCCATTCCCGACATTGAGGATGGCCTTAAGCCAGTTCAGCGGCGAATTTTGCACACCATGTTCGCCATGGATGACGGCCGCTACAACAAGGTGGCCAACGTGGTGGGTGAGTGCATGAAGTACCATCCTCACGGTGATGCTTCCATCGGTTCGGCCCTGGTGGTGCTGGCTAACAAGGAATTGTTTATAGACAAGCAGGGAAATTTCGGCAACCTGTACACGGGGGATGGAGCCTCTGCTCCCCGATACATCGAATGTCGCCTGAAATCCCTGGCCAAGAGAGTGCTCCATAATCCTGCCATTACCCAGTTTGTGCCCTCCTACGACGGCCGCAATAAGGAGCCTGTGGTGTTTCCTGCTAAGCTGCCTGTGGTGCTGGTAATTGGAGCGGAGGGAATTGCGGTAGGAATGTCCACCAATATTCTGAGCCACAACCTGAAGGAAGTAATTCAGGCAGAAATCGCTTGTCTCAAGGGGGAGGAATTCCATCTCTATCCTGACTGCCCCACGGGAGGCCTCATTGATGTGTCTGATTATCAGGACGGCTTGGGAAAGATTATTACCAGAGCCAAGCTAGATACCAAGGATCCCAAGCGGATTGTCATAACGGAGCTGCCCTTTGGCTCCAATTCCGAGCGACTGACAGAATCTATCGTGCGGGCTGCAAAAAATGGCAAAATCAAAGCCACTTCTGTAACAGACTTTACTGCAGAAAAGGTGGAAATTGAAATAAAGCTGCAACGTGGAGTCTATGCCGAGGATGTAGTGCAAAGTCTCTACGCCTTTACCGATTGCGAACAGTCTATTTCCTGCAACCTGCTGGTTATTAAGGACAACATGCCCCAGGTCATGACCATTACCGAGGTGGTTCGCCATCATTCCAATCAGCTAGTGGGGATTTTACAGCAGGAGCTAGAGCTAGAGCGTTCCCAGCTACATGACAAGCTCCATCTTCGGACTCTGGAGCGGATTTTTATTGAAGAGCGCATCTACAAGCGTATCGAAGAAGAAAAAACTGAGGCTGCAGTCCACAAGGCGGTTATATCTGGTTTTGAGCCTTTCAAGGCGGAGCTGATTCGGCCCGTAAGCGATGAGGATGTGGAGCATCTTTTGAAAATTCCCATTCGTCGTATCTCCTTGTACGATATCAACAAGAATCGGCAGGAAGTGGTGGCCATTAACAAGCGGTTGAAAGAGGTGGCTAAGCTGCTGAAAAATCTAGTGGCCTATGCCATTGCTTGGCTGGAGGAAACCTTGCAGGAAGTGGAGCCAGAGCTGGCTAAGCGGCGGACGGAAATCAAGAAATTCTCCGCGGTGGATGTGCGGGAAGTGGTAAAGCGGGATATGAGTCTTCGCTATGACGGCAAGACAGGTTATCTTGGTACCAGTATTGCTACTGGAGAGGAGCAGATGCAGGTGACACCTTACGACCGTGTGCTTTTTGTGAGAAAAAGCGGGATGTATACCGTGTGTCAGTCGCCAGAAAAAGTCTTTGTGGATACTGGTATGTGGTGGTGTGGCTTTGCAGACAGGGAAACGTTGTCCAAAACCTTGTTCACCATTGTGTATCGAGATCCAGCCACTAAATTTTGCTCCATTAAGCGGTGTCGCATTGAGCAGTTTATCTCCAATCGAGATTATCCTCTGGTACCCGATGGCATGGAGGTACTACATATCAGCACGGACAAGAATTTCCGATTCAAGCTCCATTATTTGGAAAAGCCACGGATAAAGATTCGTGAGGAGGAATTTTCTGCCAGCGATTACGAGGAAAAGGGAGCTCGAACTTTGGGAGTGCGGCTTTCTAGTCGAGAAACAGAGCGACTAGAAGTGTTGAAAGCTCGGAGTCGTGTCACAGCAACAAAATCAAAGCCTATATCAAATGAAGATACATCAAAGTAGGAGAAATAAGATGGAAGATACAAGAAATTTACTGGGAAAAATCAACAATAGCTTAAAAAAGAATTTGGGAAAAATCATTATTGCCTTGTTATTAGTATTTCTTGTGAGCGGTTTGCTGGCTCCAATCAGCGTGGTGATTATTTCTATTGGGGGAGCTCCAGCATTTATTTTAGCAGGTCTGGTGATGTTTCTTATTGCAGTTATTTTATTCATGCTGCAAATTAGCTTTGCCCAAATGTGTGGTAAAATGTATCGAGAGGACCCCTGTGTTTTGGGAAATTTGCTGGATTCCTTCCGTGACTGGCGACGATGTAGCATCATGTCTTTAGGCTATGCTGTTAGTGCCATTGTTATTTGTATTGTAATTGTGCAAGGTGGGATTATGGTGACTTTTCTTGCTTCTGGAGGGAACGCTGCAAATTTTGATAGCGAAGCTGTACTTGGTTCCATGATTAGCTTTATGCCTGTGTTGGTAATGGCCTGCATGGGGATTTTCTTTTTGCTAGTGCTTTTGCCCACTGCTTTTGTTCACTTAGTCTTGATGGATAATCGGGAAATGCCTTTGCTTACTGCAATTCAAGAGAATTTCCGCCTGCTGAAGGGAAAGAAATTTCAGTTGGTAAAATTCCTCTTTCGTGTTGGCGGATTTTGGCTTGTAGGTGCTTTTATTTTCTTAATCGGAAGTTTCGCCATAGTTTCTGCAATGTATCTGCAGCCTGAAACAGCAGAAGGGACACTGGGAGTATTGCAGCTTGCCGCTCAAATTTGTGACATGGTTTATTTTATCTGTGCCTATACTACCTTGATTCGGCTGGTAACAGGCGTGGCAGCTTTTTATCAGGCAGTACGAGATGAGGCTGCGGGAAAGGAGCCACCTTTGGAGATTGCATCTTCTCAGGATAGCTTGTAGTGGTGAGCCTTTATGGAAACCCTTGTTGAATACGCCAGTGCAGAGCTAGAAATCAAAAAATCTCGCTTTCTAGCAGAGGTTTTTCCTGTATTGAGCCAAGCTGAGGCTCGCAGTTTACTCAAACAGCAGAAGGAAAAGTATGAGGATGCCACCCACGTGGTTCACGGCTTTGTGCTGGGGCCTGCTGCAGAGGTTTTAGGTATGTCTGACGACGGAGAGCCAGCGGGAACTGCAGGGCGACCAGTGCTAGATGTGCTGAAGGGGAGAAATTGTACCAATATTTTGCTGACGGTAACTCGTTGGTTTGGAGGAACCCTGCTGGGAACAGGTGGTTTGGTAAAGGCTTATGGTGATAGTGCTAAGGCGGTACTTAATGTTGCCTCTTTTCATGAACTGGTAGTTCGTCGCTCCTTTTCCTTTGCGGTGGATTATGACCAGTACCAGCTGGTGAAGCGGTATGTTCAAGCTCCTGAGTTTACCAATCTTACGGAAGATTTTGGTGCACAGGTTTTGTTGTCTGGCTTTGTGGAAGCTTCCGCTGCCTCAAACTTGGCTTTGTTTGTAAAGGATTTGACCAAGGGTGCCGTGGTGGTGGAGCTAGGCGAAGAAGTTTATATGTAAAGGATAAAAGGAGAGGGTAGTGGGGCAGCCAAAACTATTTAGAATCATAGACAAAGCGATTTTTGAATATAAAATGATTGAAGAAGGAGATAGAATCCTCATTGGAGCTAGTGGTGGCAAGGATTCCACTGCTTTGGTGGAGTATTTTGCCCACAGAAAAAGACAAGGACGGGAAAACTTTGATTTTACCGCCCTCCACGTGTCCACAGAAATTGCCCCTCCCTTTGATCCTGGTTTAAAGCAGCTTTTTGCCAGCTGGGGAGTGGAGCCAGTAACCATTCCTGTAGGAGTGCTGGAACGACTTAAGCCTGGTCGTTCCATGAATTGTTGGTGGTGTTCTACCCAGCGTCGTACCGAGCTGAATGAATACGCCATGGCTCATGGCTACAACAAAATTGCCCTCGGTCACCATCTTGACGACATTCTCGAAACCCTGTTGATGAATGCCTTGGGAAAGGGTGAGCTTTCTACCATGCCACCTCGGCTCAAGTATGAAAAATATCCTGTGACCATTATCCGCCCCTTGTGCTTTGCTGACGTGGAAACCATTATTGCCCATGCCCAGGAAAGCGGCTATATTTCTGCCACCTGTACCTGCGATTATCAGGAAAATTCTGGCAGAAAGGATGCCCGCCGCCGCTTGGAAGCACTGACGGAAGGCAATCCTGCAGAAAAACGCCGCCTTTTTCAGGCTTTGCGAAACATCAAGACTGAGTATTTGCCATAAACCTCACCACAAGGAGTCCACCATGAAATACATTTTAGCCCTAGACCAAGGAACCACCAGTTCTCGTGCCATTCTCTTTGACCAGAACCAGCAGATTGTTGCCCTTTCCCAGAAGGAATTTCCCCAGATCTATCCCCAGGAGGGCTGGGTGGAACAGGATGCCATGGAGATTTGGGCCAGTCAGTACGGAGTGATGATGGAGGTGGTGGCTCAGTCGGGAGTGCATCCTCAAGATATTGCTGCTATCGGCATTACGAACCAGCGGGAAACCACGATTTTGTGGGACAAGAACACAGGCAAGCCTATTCACAACGCCGTTGTGTGGCAGTGTCGTCGTACGGCTTCCTTGGTGGACCAGTTGAAGCAACAGGGACTGGAAGCTCATATTCGTCAAACTACAGGCTTAGTTCCTGATGCCTATTTTTCTGCCACTAAAATAAAGTGGATTCTAGACAGTGTGGAGGGGGCTGGGGAAAAGGCTCAGCGGGGAGAAATCTTGTTTGGCACCGTGGATAGCTGGCTTTTGTGGCGATTGACGGAAGGCTCCGTTCATGCCACCGATGTAACTAATGCCAGTCGTACCATGCTTTTTGACATTAATAAGCTTGATTGGGATGGAACCTTGCTGTCTGCCTTGGATATTCCTACTGCCATGCTACCCAAAGTCCTTTCCTCCAGTGAAATATACGGCTACACCAAAATTCTCGGTGTTGATGTTCCTATTGCAGGTATAGCTGGAGACCAACAGGCTGCCCTTTTGGGTCAAACCTGTTTTGAGCCAGGTGATGCCAAGAATACTTACGGTACTGGTTGTTTTTTGTTGATGAATACAGGAGACAAACCCTGCTTCAGCAAAAACGGCCTTATTACCACCATTGCTGTGGGCTTGAAGGATAGGGTGGAGTATGCTCTGGAAGGTTCTGTCTTTGTAGGAGGAGCAGTAATTCAGTGGCTTCGGGATGAGATGAGATTTATCGGTAGCAGTCAAGATGCTGAATATTATGCTTCCAAGGTGGAGGATAACGGCGGAGTGTATCTGGTACCAGCCTTTACTGGATTGGGAGCTCCCTACTGGGATATGTATGCCCGAGGAACCATTGTGGGGCTTACTCGTGGCACCCGTCGTGAACACATTATTCGGGCTGCTCAGGAATCTATTGCGTATCAGGTGGTAGATTTGGTGGAGGCTATGGAGGCAGACACTGGTATTGCCTTGAGTCAGCTGAAGGCCGACGGTGGCGCTAGCCGAGATCAGTTTTTGATGCAGTTTCAGTCTGATGTGTTGAACCGCTGTGTTTGCCGCCCTGTAATTCGGGAAACAACGGCCCTTGGTGCAGCCTATCTTGCAGGCTTGGCTGTGGGACTGTGGCAAAGTCGTGATGAAATTAAAAACTTGTGGCAACGGGACACCGTGTTTACCCCTACCATGGAGGAGGCTAAACGGCAAGAGCTGCTGGACAAGTGGCACAAGGCGGTATCCCGCAGCCGAGATTGGAGTTAGGGGATAGGGAGGTTATTTCACCTCCCATCTGTAGGTTTTATTTAATTTTTTTAATGCTTTCGTTAAAGTCCACCCCAGACATTGGTTGGTCTGGATAAAAGTTCATGCCGTCAGGCAGGTCTAGGAATTCCTTTTCGATGCAGCCTAAGATGGCGTCAAAGTCGGGGGAGTCAAGGGGCACATCAAGAATGGGGCTTGTGCCACCAACAAATTGGTGGGAATACTTGGGAGCATTTCCCAATGTGCCCCGCCTGTCGTGGTAGAGATTCCACAAAAAACGAGCTGCCAAGGAGCGGGTAAGAATGGTGTCCTTGGAAAGCTGGTTTACATCGGTCCAACTATTGATGGAATAAAAAAGTCCCTGACTTTTCAGCTGACGAAGAACTTGGTTAGCTTCCAGTTTTTTTGCCCCAGTATATTTATACAAAAGGTCTCCCTGGCCTTGAATTACACCAATCATCTGATAGAGGGTGATACTGTCTTGTTTTAAAAGTTCTCGATATTCCTGTTCCCCACCACTGGTGATGTTTCTCAGTCTCCAAGCATTTTCCCGTAGCTGTTTGTAGGCTTCTCGGTAAGATGCATCCAAGGAGATAAAGGCTTCATCAAATTGAGCTACAGCTTCAAGATAATTCTCTTTTTTGTAGTTATTTAAGGCCTTTTCTAAAATTACATAGGGTTGCTGGTGCCTGCCGATGACTAGGTTTCCGATATCAGGAATCAAGCCCAATCTCACACCAAGAATTTCTGCTTGTAATTCACTTTTATTGAGAGAAAGTGCTTCTTCATAGTCGGCTTTAGCTGCCTTTTTATCCCCTAAAATCAGATTCACTCGTCCTCGAAAAGCCGTTAACTGGGATCTGACTGCTGCAGGAAGATTGGCATTTTCTAAGTTATCCTGCAATAGTGCCATTAAGTGAGTGGCTGTTGCAACATCGGTATTGCCTAAAAGATGATGTGCATCTAAAAAAGCTAATTGCTGGGCAGCTTCTTGTACCACCTGCACTTCCTCTGTAGCTACCGTAGAAATCATAGTGTCTTCCGGTACGCTGGCACAGGAGACCAAAGAAAAAAGCAGGATACTTCCCGTCAGAATAATGGACCAAGCTTTAACTTTCATCTATTCCTCCTATCGTAAATTCCATCCGTTGAGCTTGTTGTCTATGGTAAGGGCAAGACAATCTTCTTTGCCGTCGCTGTTGGCATCTACAAAAACAGGAACTCCACTTCCTGCCAAGGGAAAGCCCTGTAACAACTCCAGATTTTCGTTAAAGCCATAAATCACGTTACCGTCTACTCCAAGATAAATATTTTGAACTCCCGTTGTTTCATTGGGGATGATGGTAATTGTGCCATTACGGGCGGTAACATTGGGAATCTTAACAGAAATAATGTTTCCATCAGTAGTAATACGGAACAATTGCCCCTCGGAAGAAAGGGCAAAGAAATAGTTTCCATTGCTTACCAGGTTGGTAAAGAAGACTCCTTTCAGGGTGGAGTCTAAAACCTGTTGTAGCGTTGTTTCCTTTTCACCCTTGTTTTCTACAAGCTGCCATAGGGAAAGGCGGCCAGCTTGGGTAATAAAGCCCATATATTTTGTTTTTTTGCTTTCCAAAAGGGCTGGAGAGCCATAGGCTATACCAAAAACTTGGTGACGCAACAAAAGGGTTTGCTGCTTTGTATCCACCAACAGGAGTCCACCAGAAAATCCCTTGTCGTAAAAGGCTGCATCAGTTTTTAACATGTTGGGAGGAGCCATAATGGAGCCTGCCAATTCCAGCTGCAACTTGTTCACCTCTCCTTGGGGGCTAATAAAGCAAATGCTGTCATCGTCCATGGGCTGCATCAAGCCCCATTCTGTGGCTACTGGATAGGTAACTGGTGTTCCTCCTGTGAGTTGGGGGAAATTGGGTACATCCGCTAAATTGCTTGTCAAAAGGTAGGCTGCTCCTTCGGCTGTTACAACCCAGATAACTGCATCTGAGGAATTATCTGTTGCTGGAGCCACCAGAATAGGGGAGCGGAATTCCTTTTTTGTAATATTCATGCTAGCTATATCAAGGATTTTCAGGGTATTGTTGTTTTCTACCCAAAACAGGTGCTTGCTATTTTTGCCCTGTACCTTGTGGATTTGAGCTGCTCTTCCTTCTAGCTCCAGAGGGAAGCCTGGCAGGGCGCGTAGTTGACCAGAAGGACGAGCTGCGGCAGAAAGTTGGCAGATGAGGGTATTGTCTTGAATTTGCAAATCAAGCAATCCCATGGCATATAATTCCAGAATCTGTACCACCACATTGTCTCCCCGCAGGAAGAATGGTGTTTCATGTTCCAGATCGTAGAAGAGACTTACAGAGGTTTCCTTCTTGTGGTTTTCTGCTACAATTTTCCAGCCCTCGTTATTGGAAAGTCGTTGTCCTGCCTGCATGGAAGTAAAGAGAGCGGATAAGGATTCTGGGGATTCGGAAAAATAGATGAAGCCCTTGTGTACCATGTAGTAGGGATTGGGGAGGTTCAAATTCAGGAGTCTGAGAATTCCTTGGAGAAAGACAGGGAGCTGTAATCGTGGGAGTCGCATCCCGTTTAAAATCAGGCTTGTATCGTCTTGAAAGATAATAGAAGCAAATAATTGGTCAAAAATAAATTGACGCATATTTTCATCTTTTACTTCCAGGGCAATGACAGGATCTTTTAAGCCTTCAATTCCCAAAACGGCACATTCCTGTCCAGTCCAAGAAAAAACAAGTTCTTCTAGATTTACTCCAAAAAAATTAGTACTCAAAGAGGTTCCCGTAGTCCAGAGATTTGGAGCATCGAGAGAGGCGGGTAACAGGGGAAAGGCTGCATCTTTCAGCTGTTCCAGAGAACCAATGTTCAAGATGGTGTAATATTGAATGTTGTTTCCCAGTTGGGACAACAGGAGGGGGAGGCTAGACTCTTCTTGTAACAGGGCCTTTGTGCCTTCCAACTCTGAATTTATAGTTTGGATATCGGTTACATCTAAAGGAATTTGCAGTTTTAGGTTGATTTCCTTGTCGGTGATACCAAAGGAAACGTGGGCTTTGGAGTCCTGATGAATAAGCTGGGTAATTTTTTTGAGGGTAGGAGAATTTTCTGTGGTAGAAAGGGCCAGTGTATTGGCATCTGCAATGATTTGAACAGGATTATCTGTTTTTTGATTCAGTAGGGCCAGTTCTTGGGGAGTGTACATCACATCGTTGTTTCCCTGTATAGCCTTTTGAAATAACTCTCGATTAGAGCTGATGATGACAGTATTATAGTGATTCTTGAAATAAAGAGATCCAAACTCTGCGGCAAGTTCAAAATAATAACCATCTGATCCTTGCACCATGGTAATACCTTGAGGAAAGTTTTTTCCCATGGGCAATTTTCCAACCCACAATTTAGCAAGACGAGTAGCTGCAGATAAAAAGCCCATATCCACCACTGCAACAAAGTCAGTTTTATTTCCAGCGGTAAAATAAATGCCCAAATCCACAGGTCGTGCCGCAGCTATGGCTAGAAGTTTATTCTCTCTCAGCTGGGATTGACGCAATTCCATAAAAAGAGCACGGAAGCTAGAAAATTCTTCTGTTGCCAGCAAAATATCTGCTGCTTGTAAGTCTAACAAGGGATTCAAGGCTTCCCACACAGAATCGGTGTGAAGATATAAGCCATAATTGGCTGGTAACAAGGAAAGGGATTTTTTCTTGTTTAAGCCAGAATACAAAATCCAAGCGGCCAAAGCAACAATAGCTACCAGAAGAATAATTCCCAGGACCTTCATAAAAGAGACAAAGGGAGATGACTTCTTTTTACTTTTCTGTTCTTTTGGTTGAGCTTCTGTTTCTGTAGGTGTTGTGTCTTTTTCATTCGGCTCAAGTTCTTGCTCTGGGGGATTTGTTTCTGGTACCATATTTTCAATGTCATTAATTTCTGTTGTATCCATAGAGAATTACTCCTTTTGTTTTCAGTTTAGGGTAAAAGGGGTTTAAGTCTTCATTATAAAATATTACTTTGGCTTTTCCTAGCCTTATTTGCTTAACTTCCCAACAGTTGTTTGCGTTGTATTTTTTTCTTATACATCAGCTCGTCCGCAGTTTTAATGCATCGATGATAATCGATGGGATATTCTTCTGCTGTGGTGGTGCCAACAGAAATGTTGGTGGGATAATGCTTTTGAACTTGTTGGATTTTTTCTTCAATGCGATCCACTACCTTATTGGCCATTTCTCTGGTTGTATTACTCAAAATTACTAAGAATTCATCTCCACCAATTCTGAAGATATAATCTGTGTGGCGAATGGAAGACTTGATAATATCATGACACAAAAGAATATACTCATTTCCAGCACCATGACCATAGGTGTCATTGACGTGTTTTAATCCATCAATGTCACACATAATAAAGCTCAAAGGCAAATGACTTTCCAGAGAGTCGTCGGGGTTGTT
>JAEIGA010018401.1_pt1 | contig 10641 bp, 5 predicted proteins | sample 9270691 | NCBI WGS metagenome assembly JAEIGA01 (sample SAMN17057246, study PRJNA624740) | gut metagenome | biome: biome; isolation source: fecal sample | host: Bos grunniens | place: China: Xizang | collected 2019 | reverse complement strand
TGAAGATAAGCAAAGTCCATGGTGGGGACCAAGAGTTGTGCTTATGATGCAATCTGAAGGTGAAGAAGTAAATATTACAATGCAGGCACAAGATACTGAGAAACAAGTAGCTAAAATTTACACTTTGACAGCGGCAGAGGCTAAAAAATACAAAGAAGAAGGCATAAATTTAAGACTAGTAAGACAAGGTTTGACGCTGGCGTTGTATCTTGAGAATAATAAGTGTTATTTGACGAATGATACATATAATGTTTGTTCAAATGGAGAGATTGTATTAACTCAAAGTGATTATATTAGTGCGGAGAAGAAAGTTGCATTAGTATTTACTTATTATCATGGAGCAGGAGCGGAAGTTAAGTTCCCATTTGATTTAAAAGAAACTTTCACACCGGTTACAGTTAATGCTACAAATGATAAAGAAGCAGATCATGGAACGATTGCGACCCAACATTTGAATTATCTTGTGGGTGATACAGTAGTTCTTCGTGGGGATGCAGATGAAGGATATTACTGCAAAGAAATGAAGGTTGATGGAAAAATTGTTGAAATGAACTGGGATGGTTCTTGCAGTTTTACCGCTGAAAAGGATAGTTACGAAGTAGAAGGAGTCTTTGTAAAGAGAGTCTTTAAAGAACCGGCAAATAAGAACGCATTATGGAACCTAATTCAACAGAATCAAGGTAGCATCAATTTAACAAATGGAAGAACTGGAATAAAAGGTGTTGTATCAGTATACAACAATACCGGAAATACTCCACTAGTATTCCAAGATAACTATAAAGACATCGATTTAACGATGAAGGTAAAAGACAATACAGACGTTTCAAGTGCAGCAAGAACGGGTGTGAAGTTTGACTTTGCAAATGGAACTACAGTATCGTTTACAGTCTTAAAGGATGGTAATGACGCCATTATTCAAACAATGAATAGCACTGGCGATGCATTGGATTGGCAAACACTTGGCAAATTTTCTTGGGTTTCTGCTACTGCAAAAGAGAATTACTATAATGGAACGGGAGCAGACTTTAGAATTGTCAGAAAAGGCACACAGTTCTTCTTTGCAATTGATGGAGAAGTCTGTGGAGATGGTATTGATATAGCAACTTATGACGGATTCATAGATATTACAGCGGAAACAGAAGCAACAGTATCTATGTTGCATTATGATGATGCAGGGGTGTGGATTGATATGCCGTTTACCGTGACAAATACAGTTACGGATGTATGGAGAGCATGGAAAAGTGGTGCATGGAATTACTCAAAACGGTTCATTGACCTGCTGAGTCTCGATGCTGACGCACAGCAAGAGAACATCACTTATATAGGACAGGGTAATGCATATACCACTTTGGACTTTGCGATCAAGGTAAAAGAAGAGAATTCTTCGAAAGCACAACTTGAAATCAAGTTTAAAAATAGTGATGCATGGGGGGCTATCTATCGATTTAAGATTCAGTCTCAAGGTGATGAAACATACATCACAATGGCGGCAGAGGCCACTGATAGAAATGAGGTCAGAGTTTATACCTTAACAGCGGCTGAAGCAGCGAGGTATAAATCAGAAGGTGTCAATTTCCGTTTGATAAGAGACGGATTAAGGTTTGCATTATATCTGGATAACAATAAGTGTTATTTAAGCAATAGTACATATGATGTATGTAAAGATGGAGAGGTTGTATTACCAAGCAATAGCTATATAGATAAGGATTGTGCACTGTCACTGATTTTCTATTACTACCGTGGTTCAACAGGAAAGGTTAATTTTCCATATGTTTTAAAGACTACACTTGAACCAGTCACTTTGACCCAAGAGCCAAGCAAATGAACTCTTTCAACGAAGCATCAGAACTACCTTGTAGGTGACAAGGTAGTCCTGAGCGGGGAAAATGCGGACGATTATTATTGCCGCGAGATGAGAGTGGATGGAAAGACCGTTGCAATGAATTGGGACGGTACATATAGCTTTATAGCACAGAAGAATGCTTATACAGTAGGTGGAACCTTTGCAAAAAAGGTCTTTCAAGATAGCACCAATGAATATACATTGTGGAATCTGAACAGGCAGAATGAGGGAACGCAAACCCTCACCAATGGCCGAATCGGAACAAAGGGTGTTGTATCAGCCTTTGCAGAACAAGCGGCTACATTAGGCAATTATACAGCTCTTGAGTTTAAAGATATGTATACGGATCTAGACATGACATTGAATATCAAAGATGCGTTGGCAGTAGACTTTGCATTTGCTGATGGACAAAACGTTGGCTTCTGTGTTACAGAAGCCAACGGAAATGTGTATCTTAAGACCATGGCATCCGGTCTTCTTGGAGAAACAACGATCTATACATTCTCTGCTGCAGAGAAAGAGAAGTATGCTACAGAGGGCGTGGATTGGCGCATCATCAGAGATGGCAAGCAATTTAGTTTCCGTATAGATGGAGAAGTACGAGGGAATGTCGTTAACTTAGGAGATGCAGTGGCTGCGGATGCAGAGGCGACTGTAAAACTGATTCATTATGGTGCAACTGGTAAGTGGACTGATATTGCGTTTGCAGTAAAGGGAGAGACAGTCACCATATTTGACGGATGGAAAACAGAAGATCTTTGTTGGGATACAACGAAGCAATCGTTTGATATTTTGTCTTTAGATGCGAGTGAGTGTAGTAATGCAGCACATGCAATTTATGTAAAAAATGGCGCAGCATTCCATGATGTTGATTTTGCAATCAAGGTCAAAGAAGAAGGTTCGTCTAAAGTCATGCTCGAATTGAAGTTTGGCGATAAGAATCTTTGGTATGATTCTATTGCAGAGATTATGTTACAGTCTGAAAACGGCGAATCATTTATTACGTTGAGAACACGAGATACAGGTAAGCAGGTATGTAGAATCTATACATTGACAGCAGCGGAGGCGACAAAGTATCAAGCTGAAGGTGTTAACCTGCGTCTTGTAAGAGAGGGATTAAAAATATCTCTCTACTTGGATGGTAAAAAATGTATGTTGACAGATACAACATATAATGTATGCAGAAGCGGCGACATTGTCTTACAGGAAGGTCAATATATTAAAGCAAACAGCGCAGTTTCCCTTGTGCTCAATTACTATCATGATGCAGGAGCACAGGTGGATTTCCCATATGAACTTTATGTGGAAGAAGGAAGCCTGGGTAAAGATGTAGAAAATGACGCAAGTGTATTCTATACAAATAGCAAGAAGACAGGAATCGCAGACCCATTTGTTTTAGATAATACAGCTAGAGATGGTTATTATTATATGTATGGTACACAGGGTGTTTGCTACTGTTATCGTTCTAAGAACTTGATGGATTGGGAAGCAGTTGGAAATGCGTTTGATAATAACAATGAGCCTGCTAAGAGTGTGATACATAAGGATATTTGGGCGCCTGAGGTTGTTTATGATAACGGATGGTATTATATGTTCTTTAGTGCGACTCCGGCTGTAGATGAGAATAATTTGGAGAACAATGCAAAAGAAGTTCTTTTTGTTGCTAAATCACGGTGCCCATATAAAGATTTTATATTAGTAGATTTTACAGATGAAAGTAGCTGTGGAACGGGTAATACGAATCCTTATACAGTACATGGAATATATAAGCATTATTATACAAAGTATTTTCTGCTTGACCCAGCAACATATGCTCAAAAATCGGGTAAATCCTATGAAGAGTATTATTATCTCAAGGCAATTGACCCACATCCATATGTTGATACAGATGGAACGAAGTATCTGTTCTGGGTGGATTCTGCATATGAGGATTGTATTTGTGGTGTGAAGATGACAAACTGGCTGAAACCGGATTGGTCAACTTTTACAGTGCTCACTTATGCAAGATATTACACCACAGATAAGACAAGTACAGTGCCTTATGAAAATGCAGATATTGCAATTAATGAAGGCCCAACAGTTACCAAACATGGTGACAGATATTATTTAACATTCTCGGTGAATAGTTATAAGAATAGTTCATATCAGGTTGTCCAGGCGGTGACAGGTGCAAATGCAACTAGTCCATTGGCTAAATATACAAAGTTGACAGAAGAAAAAGGTGGACTTCTTCTTTCGTCAACTGCGGCAGCGAGTGAAAAGGTATCCGGTGCAGGACATCATACATTTGTGACAGTCGGAGACCAGATGTATATTATCTATCATCGTCATAATGATTCTGTAGTGCAAGGACCAGCGCGAAATCATGCAATTGACGAAGTGAAGTGGGTAAAGAATAGTGATGGCGTGGATGTCATGTATGTCAACGGACCTACAAGCACGATTCAGCCAAAGATTGAGAAATATAGTGATTACAAAAATATTGCAACTGAGGCTACACTGCAAGGTGGAGCATCCGATGCAAAGTATCTGACGGATGGACTTCTGTCTATTAAGAGCAAAGCTACACACGCACAGAGTCTGGAGACAGTGATTAGTAGCAATACAACATATACCTTTAATTTTGCATCAGCAAGAACGGTGCGCGGAATTATGGTATACAACTCTAAGAATGCAAGTACTGCATTCGTAAATGCACGAGTGGAATATGTGTGTGAAGAGAACGATAATCAAGTGACATATACAGAAACGTTGTCATTTGACGAAAGTGCTTCTCATACAGAACCAGGTGCAGCAGCTTATGCAAAACTTCGCGGATATAACGTGGTATCTGTGAAGGTAACGGTAGAAGTGCCAGCAGGACAGAGTCAAGTTGGTATTTCAGAAATCAAGATTCTTGGAAGGTAAGAATCTGAAAACAAGATGTTTGGTGGGGCGTAAAACGCCCCGCCTATACTTGCGAGAAGGAGAAATATAGAGATGAATATTTCAAACACAGATAAACTTAAGCTGGTAATGGCGAAGGATTGGTGGGAGACAGAGGATCTTGGCGGGAAAATCGGTAAGGTCAAAGTAAGTGATGGGCCGGTAGGTCTTCGTTGTCTGGCAGTCACAGATAGTTGGGCAAATGACAGTATTTATCCTTCTGTTGCATATCCTTGCTATCAGATGTTGTCGCAGACATGGAATCTTTCTATGGCATATAAGATGGGTAGAGCGATTGCAGATGACTGTATCGAGCACGATGTAGATGTCCTTCTCGGACCGGGTGTGAATATTAAGAGAACCCCACTTTGTGGGCGGAATTTTGAATATTTTAGTGAAGATCCATATGTGGCAGGAATGTTTGGCAAATTTTTTATTGAGGGTGTGCAGGCCGGACATGTGGGGACTGCTCTCAAACATTATTGCTGTAATAATCGAGAGTATTCTAGATATTGGTGGTCATCTGAGGTGGATGAGAGAACCTTGCGGGAAATCTATTTAAAACCATTTGAGATTGCAACGCAGGCAAAGCCGTGGACAGTTATGACTGCTTATAATCTGGTAAATGGCGTTCGTATGAGTGCCAATAAGAAGCTCAATGAAGTTTTGAGAAACGAGTTTGGTTTTGAAGGTGTAATTGTTTCTGACTGGGAAGCAGTGCAGGATTCTCTGGATACACTTCATGCAGGACTTGATTTGGAATTCCCACACAATGCAAAGCATGCAGTCGAGATGCAGGAGCATTTGGCGGCAGGACGTGTGGATTTAGAATCTCTGGACAAGTGTTCAGAGAGAATTATAGCTCTTGGTGAGAAAGTAACCAAAGAGAAACAACTTAGGACAATTCAGTATTCCGTGGAAGAACGTATTATGATTTCGCAAGAAGTTGAGGAGGAAGGCATTGTTCTTTTGAAAAATAATGGAATCCTTCCACTGAAAGAAGGAAAAGTATATGTAACTGGGGCACCGGCTCATATCTATTATCATGGTGGTGGAAGTAGTGCAGTAATTCCAAACAGACCATTCGTTCCACTTGACGAATCGTTACGAGACCAAGGTATTGATGCCTATTATTCTGAGAGTATCGGGAAGATATACGGTGCCAATGTTGCTATGGGAAATATCAGACAAGCTTGTGTCAATAGTGCACAGAGTGATGTTACGATTCTGACTGTTGGAACAGGAGTAGGTGCAGAGGTGGAAGAAACTGATAGACATGACATCAAACTGACACCGGAGGAATTAGATACCCTTCGTTACCTACGAAAGTATGCAAAGAAGCTAGTAGTAGTAGTGTATGCAGGTTCAGCAGTTGATTTGTCTGAGTTTGAAAAGTTGGCAGATGCAATTGTACTTGCAGGTTTTGGTGGGCAAAATGTATCGCAGGCAGTCGCCAATGTATTGACCGGAAAGATAAACCCATCCGGAAAACTCACAGAAACTTATGCATACTCACTCGATGACATTCCTTCGGAGCATACCTATCGTGACGAGGCAGTCATTGTGTATGAAGAAGGTTTGAATGTTGGCTATCGACATTTTGAAACCAAAGGAGTAGAGGTGCTATATCCGTTTGGTTTTGGTCTCAGTTACTCGGATTTCGAATATTCGGATTTGAAATGTGAGGTGAATGGAGACTGTGTAGATGTAAGTCTGTGTGTGGAAAATATCAGTGACGTGGATGGTAAGGAAGTGATTCAACTTTATGTGCATGAAGAATCGCCTTCGGTATATCGTCCGATACGTGAACTGAAAGCGTTTGACAAAATATTGATAAAATCGCATGAGAAGAAAACAGTTTTGTTTAAACTTCATAAAAGTGCGTTCTCATATTATTCCGTTTCAGAAAGTCAATGGGTAACCAATAAGGGAACATTTGTAATCGAAATCGGAAAGAATGTACATGATATTGTATTAAAACAAAAAATAGATATTAAACGATAAAGAGAAGATAATATGGTTGTTAAAGAATATATAAGAGATTTTGAAAAACTTGGTTTTGGTATGTTTGTCCACTATGGTTTATACAGTGTACTTGGTAAAGGTGAGTGGTCTCATAAGATATTAGAGATTCCATCTAAACAATATCAAGAATTGACGAAAAAGTTTTACCCGAAAGCGAATTGGGCTGAAGAGATTGTGCATACGGCTAAAAAAGCAGGTGTAAAATATATTACTTTGACGACAAGGCATCATGATGGCTTTTCCCTGTATGATACTTGTGGTTTGTCAGAATATGATTCCATACATACATGTGGACGTGATTTGGTGAGAGAATTCGTGGATGAATGTAATAAACAGGGAATTCTTCCGTTCTTTTATCACACGTTACTCGATTGGTATGTAGAGTGTTACGAGAATGATTTCAAATCGTACTTAAAATATTTGAGAAGCAGTGTTGAACTCCTATGTAAGAATTATGGAAAAATAGGTGGCATTTGGTTTGATGGTATGTGGGATAAAAAAGAGGTTGACTGGGAAGAAGATGCTTTATATGGACTTATCCGTGCATATCAACCGGAAGCAATGATTATCAATAACACAGGTTTAAGTGCGTTAGGTGCCCTTGGTCACATTGAACTTGACAGTGTAACATTTGAAAGAGGAAGACCCAAACCAATTAATAAGGAAGGTGCACCTAAGTATATAGCGAGTGAAATGTGCCAGGTGTTTGGTGACCATTGGGGATATGCTTCAGACGATTTAAACTACAAGTCTCCGGCAGATATGATTCGAGACTTGGCTTGTTGTCGTCGTTATGGGGCGAATCTTCTGATGAATGTAGGACCTATGGAAGATGGTTCGCTTCGTTCTATAGACAAAGCAATTTTTGAATTGATGGGACAATGGATGTTTTACAATGAGGAGGCAATTCATGCGTTGCCAGCTGATATCATAGTTGAAAATAGAGAGGATGATTTTCTCCTCAAAGGAGGGAATACATATTATTTGTTCTGCCACAATTTGCCTATGGTTGCCGACATAAATGTCGCACTGGTGAATGAGGCGGAATATATAGATATCTTTCCATTGGATGAATGTGTGCAATCTATAGAATGGTTAGACACAAATGAGCCGGTATCGTTCGAACAAGAAAATGGCAAGGTAATCGTTCATACAGAACCATATCGATATGGACGCAATCTTGTGGTTCGAATCGCAAAGATAACGGTGAATTAAGGAAGGAGAAGAGAAAAATGCATTTAATACCTAGTGTAAAAGTACTTGAAATAAAAAATGGTGCATTGAAGAAGAATGCAATATGTTACGAGGCAGGAACATATGAAGCAAGATTAGAACTGGCCCTGCAAAAACTTCCTTATGATGCGCAGGGAGCAAAATTTGACATACATATAACAGGAGGAGACGGAGAAGGATATGAGCTCCGCATCCAAGAGGACAGTATCTGCATAGATGCACAAAGCGAAAGAGCTGCCTTCTATGCGATACAGACTTTAAGACAAATCTTTAAGCATGGTGAGATTCCGTGCTTGTATATCAAGGATGAACCGAGTTTTGCGTACAGAGGCTTCTATCATGACGTAACGAGAGGAAAAGTTCCTACAGTCGAAACAATAAAGAAATTGATTGATGAGCTGGCTTATTACAAAACAAATTCATTCCAGTTATATATTGAGCATACGTTCGAATTTGATGAGTGCAAAGAGCTCATTCATAAGACGGGTTATCTTACAAAGGAAGAAATCAAAGAAATCGGAGAGTATTGTGAGCAAAATTATATGGAATTCATTCCATCTATAGCTACATTTGGTCATATGTATGAGATTCTTCAGCAAGAGCAATATCAGCATTTGCGTGTCTTAAAAGACTATGAAGAGCAGCCGAATTTTTGGTGGGAAAGAATGGAACATCATACGATAGATCCTTTGAATCCAGATAGCATTAAACTTATAAAGAGTTTGATAGACCAGTATTATCCGTTGTTCAAGTCAGATATTTTTAATATCTGTTGCGATGAAACATTTGACTTAAAAGTGTACGAAAAGGACGGATACGATGCAGGGCAATTGTATGTGGATTTTGTAAAACAGATTATTGCTCATTTGAAACAAAATGGCAAAAAAATCATGATGTGGGCAGATATCCTGTTGCAACATCCTGAAACGATTACGGAACTTCCGGAGGACACAATCTTCTTAAATTGGGATTATACGACGGAACCATCGGAAGAAAAGATTATGAAATTCAAAGAATTAGGCAGGAAACAGATTGTCTGCCCGGGAACTGTCACATGGAGCAGAATGTGCGAGGATGTACAGACATCTGAACCAAACATCATAAGAATGGTGGAGTATGGATACAAGCATGGTGCAGTAGGTGTGCTTAACACAAGCTGGGGTGACTGTGGCAATCCGTGTAGTCTAGAGCTTGGGATGTTTGGCCTTGCATTAGGTGCAGAGAAATCATGGTCAGCGGAGTCCAAGATTGATCATAACTTCTATAATGCAGTCAATGCATTGGTATATGAAAGCGATAAAGGAGTGGAACTGATCACAGAACTCAGCGCAATGCAGAATAAAATCGATGTTTTGAAGTTCTGGCAACAATGTTTTGACTATCAATCGGGTAACAAACAGGATATTTGTCCGATATCAAAACAGGATGTTGAAATTATTCAGGAAAAATGTGCAGAGATTATGAAAGCATTGGCGCGCGAGAAAAGTCTACGAGAGGATATTCGCGAGGAAATGTTTGTGACTGCTGAGGGAATCGTTTTGTGGGCAGAGTTATCTGCTAAAATGAGCGGATTCTCCATAGACAGACTTACAAATGCAGAAAGATGGTTACCAAAATACCGCAAATTGTGGATAGATAAAAATAAAGAAAACGAACTTGGAAATATTGAAAATCTTCTTTTGTATTGTGAACAAAATTAAGTTTTTCTGAGAGAAGGAGAGTGTGACTATGGCAAATACAATAAAAATTGAAATCAAGAATGGTGTTCGTGTGGTTGCTCATCGTGGACTGAGTGGCTTAGAACAGGAGAATACCAATGCAGCATTTATTGCTGCAGGCAACCGAAGCTATTACGGCATTGAGACAGATGTACATAAAACAGCAGATGGAAAATTCGTTATCATGCATGATGGAAACACCCTTCGTACCGGAGGCGAAGATATCGAAATCAATAAGGTGACCTATGACATATTGCAAGGTATTCGTTTGAAAGAGAAAAATGGCAATAAGAATAGAGCCGATCTTAGAATCCCGACATTGGAAGAATATATCAGCATTTGTAAGCACTATGAGAAGATTGCGGTGCTTGAACTAAAGGATGAATTCCAAAAAGAGGATGTGAATGCAATCTGTGAGATTATTGAAAGCATGGATTATATGAAGGAAACGGTATTCATTTCCTTTCATTTCGGTAATCTTGTGTTTGTGAAAGAGAGAAATCCAGAGCAGGCAGCACAGTTTTTGGTTGAGTATATTGATGATGAACTTATTCAAAAATTGGCAGATTATCACATGGGTATCGATGCATATTTCAACTTATACAATGAAGAAAATGTGCGGAAATGCCACGAAAAAGGAATTGAAGTCAATGCATGGACGGTAGATAATCCGGAAGATGCGAAAACTCTGATTGAGTATGGCGTGGATTATATCACAACCAATATTTTGGAATAACAGGAGGAAGAGTTTATGTGTAAAATTTGTATCATAGGTGCAGGGAGTGCAATCTTTTCGCTTAACTTAATTAAAGACATATGTGTAAATGAAAACTTTAAAAATGCTACAGTTTCACTTATGGACGTAAATGAAGACAGACTGGAAGCAATCTATGGTTT
>JAEIGA010018400.1_pt1 | contig 10641 bp, 5 predicted proteins | sample 9270691 | NCBI WGS metagenome assembly JAEIGA01 (sample SAMN17057246, study PRJNA624740) | gut metagenome | biome: biome; isolation source: fecal sample | host: Bos grunniens | place: China: Xizang | collected 2019 | reverse complement strand
TTGACCTTCCGTTATATCCTCACAAGGTATTCTGATTCAGTACAACAGCATTGTAAAAACAGTCTTTGTTGTGTATGGATTCTCCTCATCGGTTTTCGGCATATCCGAAGCCGGTGCTGGCAAAGTCCTCTATGTCATAGGTTTCCATTCCCTTGCCGTTGTCGAGCTCTTCGCTCATCACGCATGCCATCTTGTATGCCACAAGCAGTTTGTTCTCGTCAAGGACCATCTGTTGTGTCGATGGTCTCAAAACAAATGCATTGCATTCCACACCTTCTGCAGGTAAACGGTATAACAAGTTGTTCTTCAACAATGGATAGCGTAGAGTCTGTTTGGCGGCTGATATACCGAACTCTTTCTCCATCTCTTTGCTGAAACTGTCGAACAGTCCGTCAAAAACATCAGTGTCTCTCACCGTGGGGCGTGAACACTCCTTATTGTTTGACGAAAAATGGAAATCCGTAGTGTTGTAGGTGTTCTTTATGTGGTCAACAAGTACAACAACCCATGAATTTTCATCTTTTACAAGTCGTTTGATGTCATTTAGGAAATCTTTACGGTTCTTCGCCTTTTTGTTTAGTACATCAAGTTCGCGTCTGTTCTTTGCCGAATATTCCGAACGTGGTTTTTTGTTGCACAGCGGCTCGGGCGACATGTTGTAGAACGAGTCCAGTTCGTCAACGTCAACCTCAATATCCTTGCATACATAGTTGAAACCGCCGAATTTTGCCAAGTAGTAGCTGAACCAGCCTGTTCCAACCTCGGAGAAACCTACAGGACATACAATTGTCACGTTCGATTTTCTGTCGATGCAACAGCCATACGAAGTGTTGAACGGGAAATGGCTTATAACAAAACGGTCCTCCGGGTTCTCTGAATCGTCCTGTGTGTCCGCAAGGTTCTTTATGCGGAATCCGCAGAACTTGTCGCACACATCGTACACGTCCTTGAAATCCAGTCCCTGGCGTATCTGCAGTCTCGACAACGGCACATACTGAGGCACAAAGTTCAGTCTCGCCATGCTCTCGCCACCTTTGTCGGGCAAGGTGTTCAGGTAGGTACGCAGAGCCTTGTTGCTTCCTCGGCGGAATACCTTGTGTAGACGTTCATGGTACTCCTGCAATCTCTTTTCGTACCTTTCCTCTTCCATAGCATCCATCAGTCCCGAGCCGATAAGTCCGGCAGGAACAGCAAAGATTGCGATTCCGAGCACACCTACCATCGTACCTACTATCTGACCGAATATAGTCATCGGACTAGTGGTGACATCTGCTGGGTCCTCAACGTATTTTACAAAGGTCCATACCAATGCGTCCCAGAAGCTGTAGTCGCTGTTTGCGCTGCTCTCGGCAATATACAGCAATACGGAAAAGCCAAGAGTAACCAGTATCAGCATTCTTATAGACACCCATATCTGGTGTTTCGTTGCATTGTATGCCCTTCCAAAGAGATTGAATCCAGAAAACAACCTTTTCATTTCAAATCATTTTAAATTATCAAGTCTTTCGATTATTCTGTCCAATATAAGGTCGCTGTGTCTGAACCAGTCAGGCGACCATATATGCATAAGGTTCCAACCTAACATTTTCAGCACTGTAGGCTGCACGATCTCACGGTCACGTGCAGTCTTGAGCTTGTAGTATCCTTCGCCGTCGCAAATAATTCCTAATATATACCTGTCTGGATTTACAGGGTCAACAACAGCAATGTCAACCTTGAAGTCCGAAGCTCCCACCTGTGTATTCACCACATATCCGCGTTTCCTTATTGTTTCGGCTATCTGCGCCACTATATGAGGAGTGTCCGCTTTCTTGCGGGCAGTGGTATTGTCGGGCAGCGCAATGTTGCCTTGCTGTGCAAACTTGATGAAACTCTTCAGTCCCAGCACACCGGTAGCCTGAGTACGGCGTTCATCTATCTGTTCCGGCAACAGTGTCGAGAATACCTTCATCTCATATCGTGCACGCGACACAGCTACATTCAGTCTTCGTTCTCCACCGTCTTTGTTCAGCGGTCCGAAGTTCATCGAAACATGACCGTTCTTGTCCGGTCCATAACCTATGGAGAAGAGGATAATATCTCTCTCGTCACCCTGTACATTCTCCAGATTCTTTACAAACAGCGGTTCCTCGCTCTCCCTGTTCTCCAGTTCAAGTTCAGGATACTTCGCCAGTTCCTCGTACAGCAGGTCCTCTATCAGGTCGCTCTGTGTCTTGGAGAAGGCCACAATGCCTATACTTCTGTTTTTCTGTTCCTTCAACCGTTTCACGGTCTCAGCCACTATAGCCTCCGCTTCGGCGCGGTTGGTACGTGTCTTGCCAAAGTCATAATATCCCTCCACATGTTGCCAAGTGACGTGTGAAACCATATCGTCGGCCGACGGGAATGTCACCAACTTGCTGTCGTAATAGTTCTTGTTGCTGAAGGCAATAAGGCTCTCATGTTTCGAACGGTAGTGCCAGCCAAGATAGCGTGCCGGCATTGACAGCGATATGCAATCGTCAAGAATGCTCTCGAGGTCATCTATGTCGGCATTTTCGTCGTCGGTAATGTTCATATTGAAGAAACTTGTCGGTGGCATCTGTTTGGGGTCACCTACAATCACAGCCGTCTTTGCACGCGCAATGGCACCGATGGCTTCGCTTGTCGGCATCTGGCTTGCCTCGTCGAATACCACAATGTCAAATTTTGGTGAGTTTATGTCAATATACTGCGCTACGCTCAACGGGCTCATCAGCATCACCGGTGCAAAGTGAGGCAACAAAGCAGGCATCTGGTCCAGAATATTCCTTATACTTACTCCACGTCCTTTGCTTGCGATTCTCTTTCGCAACAGAGTAAGCTCACCGCTTGTCTCCGGGTCGTGGCTGTCGAGCGGCACCTCGGAAATCAGCTTGGCAACCAGTTCCTTGCGTGTCAGTTTCTTGAATTCGTCGGTAAGCTGTTTGTATTTGTCGATCACATGCTCGAACATCAGGCCGTTGAATGTCTTTAATGTCGACTCCTTTAGAATCATCGCCATTGCTGTCTCCCTATAGTATGCAGTCATAAAGGCATTGACAATTACGACAAGCTCAGTGCCTCTGTTGTACATGTCGACAGCTGCCTTCAGTCCGTTCTCCTCAAGCTCATGTAGCATGTCGGCATATTTTTGCCATTCTGCCATTCTGCCTACATTGGCGTTCCATCTTTCAACAGCTGCGTCAAGAGCGTCTATGTTGTCGAACAGTTCATCGCTCACCGTAGCCACAGACAGGAACTTTTTCCATTTATAGTCGTTGTCAATATACTGTCTTATGCTCTTTATCGGCATTGACATTCTGCTTGCACGCTCTATCTGCTGTTTGATTGCGGTGATAGAGGCTTTAAGTGTCGGCAACAGTTTTTCCACCGAGTCACCAAGTTGGAACGACGATGAATATCCATTCTTTTTCTCTTCTTTTTTCTTCGGGAACATACCGTACAACGGATGTTCCTTCGGTTCAACTCCGATGAAAGCCGACACAGCACCAAGAGCAACTATTTTCTCTTTCAGTTGCTCTGCCTCGTCAATGCTCAGCCGTTCGGCAAATCCCTTTGGCAGGTCGAGTGGAGTTGTGTTCAGCGATATATATTTCTCAATGCATGAGTATAGCGATAGTCCGTTCTGTTGTATCTTGTGCAGTGCCTCGATATAGCTTATAAGTTGCAGACGCTGCATGTACAGGCTGTTGGCAATGCGTCTGTATTCCTCGGTATTTCCTTCGGTACTAACGCTCAGCACCTGCTGAAGCTGCGAGATAAGATGGCTCTTCTCCACCTTGTTAGAGTGTAGTTCAAGGCAAAACGGTGCAAGTCCAATGGCATCAAGCCTTGACTTCACCACGTCAAGGGCAGCCTTTTTTTGTGCCACGAATAGTACACGCTTGCCGTGATATACGGCATTTGCAATAAGGTTGGTGATGGTCTGCGACTTTCCTGTTCCCGGTGGGCCATAAAGTATGAACGAACGTCCACGTTCAGTCTCCACCACAGCCTCCAGCTGCGATGAGTCAGCATCAACCGGCAGAGCTATGCAGTCGGGTGCAGCCTCCATATCCAGTCCTCTCGCATCGGCAGGCGGTGTGTTGTCTTGGAGTAACAACTTACCCTCGACAAGGCTGCGTACAATGTCATTGGCAACAATTGCCTGGCTATGCGTGTGTATGTCGTTCCACATTACGAATTTTGTAAACGAGAATATGCCAAGTACCGAATCCTCAACAACCTCCCATTCCGACTTCTCATGTATGGCTTCGCGAATGTTGTGCAGCACAAGGTTCACATCAATTCCATATGCATCTTGCGGCAGTGGAGCTAATCCGTGTACGTCAATGTCAAAGTTCTGTTTCAGGAACTCCATCAATGTGATATTCAGCATTGTCTCCTCGTCTCTACGGCGTATGGCATATCTATCCTTGCCAAGCGGAATCATCTCCACCGGCACCAGCAGTATAGGGGCGGTATATACCTTTCCACCCTCCTGCTCACACCATTTAAGTGAGCCGAGTGTCAGGAACAGAGTGTTGGCACCGGTCTCTTCAAGGTTCGTCCGCACTGTACGGTAGAGCTGTTTCAGCTCCTTCTGCTCAAGAATAAACTCCTTCTTCAGGAACAGTTCATCTTCCAGTGTCGATATGTCCGAACTGATATAGGGGAGAGCATTCTTTCCTATGCGCATGTTCAGCATATTGTTACGCAGTGTAAGGTCGAGCAGTTTACGCTCCCATAGGCGCATCTTGGCACTGTTCACCTCAACGGCGAACTCATCGCACAATCCTTGCAATATATCCTCTATTGCATCAGTCTGCAGCTGCAGATTCTCGATAATCCTTTTTATTCTCACCTCGTCGGCCTTGTCGAGAGTATGCATGCACAACATGTTTCCCAGCATTTTTGCAAGTTCAACACAGTTGTCAAGTTTCCTGTTTATGCTTTTCATATATGTCTGTCAAATTTGAAATGGAACGGAAGCGGAGATTTGCCGTTCTATCAATATTCAAACCCTCATAGGCCGTCATCTCCGTTCTTGCCTATGAGGGTTATGACTTCAACCATTAATGCCCGTTTGCTGAAGTCTTGATGGCATCGCATACTGTCTCATCAGCAGGTGCTTATGGTATTCTTCTCTTTTGGATTCGTTTATTCCTCGTCGAATTCGAGATAGTTATCTTTTATATCGGCAAAGGTATAAGAGTCGTAATGAATGTCATAGTCCTCAGCCTCAGTCTGGTATATACGGTTCTTGTATTTGATTATAGGCAGGAACGAATCCATGAAGTATGGGAAGTACCCGTCATAATCGTGTACAGGGCATTGCAGTTCGTTGATGTCGAACTTCTCGCCTGCTGCCAATTTGATATTGTATGAATAATCCGTATCATCATTACCGTATAGCTCACCTGTATGTGCCAGGATAGGACCTGTTCCATCTTCTGCCAGTTGTGCAATAAGTGACGACAGATATTCATTGCCGATAATGTAATAATATCCCTCATCCTCAAGGTAGTTCTCGAAGAATTCTTCGTCGTAGCTCTGGCCTGTTTCCTCGAGGCACGCCTCCTCACATTCGGCATAAACCTGCTTCATTTTCTCTATTCCACGCTTTATTGAGTCGCTTACAACACTTTCATCAAGTTCCCATTCTCGTGGATCGCCGTAAAGGTAAGAATTATCGAATTCGCCCTCTTCGGTAGAAAGAATCTCCTTGCCGTTTTCATCATAGACCATGACCTGGCAGTTTTCGACAGAGTGCATGAAGTACTGAAGGTCGCAGCAATCGTCGAACTCCGCTTCGATATAGCCTGACAATTCGTATGAATCCATCTCGCCTGCCATCACTTCACCTCTCAAATTTATAGCCTCATTGTTGCCGGTACAGTTGAACAGCCTGCAAATTCTTGCACCACGGCCTGATCCAAAACTTACAGTCACACTATTTTCACCGTTGTCCGGGCAATACTCTTCGTCATCTTCATCACAATAATAAGTATCCTCCGAGCCGTTCAAGGCAGCCACGTCATAGCAGTTTGAACCGAAAGCGTAGCTGTATATCGACTCAAGGCATTTCTTGACAGCCTCGGTACCATATCTCTCAACAAGGTCATCTATAGCCTGTTGCTCATATTCTCCTATGGTATTCATATCGCCGTCCATAGTCTCCTGTACCTCCTCGATGTCGAACAGCAATTCATCATCGTCAACATGTATCTTTCGTGGTGCAACAAAATTCCTCGTTTCACCAGCATAGGTTTCCGACATGCTGAAATAGAGTTCAAGGCTTACTGTAGAGTCGCCTACTGCTTTTTCAACATCTTCCCAGTCCAAGTCGCCACAATAATCCGATGTGTACAGCACGAACTCGTCAACGCCCAAATTCTCAATATCCTCCTTGATGCTATCCGCAATTTCTTTGATATCGTCCATCGGGTTGTTTGCCTGCTGTGTGGCGTTCCCGTCCAATCTGTTGCCACACTGTCCGCAAAATCTGGCATCATCAGTAACCATTGTACCACACTCGGGGCAATACTTCACATTGCCGGCAGGTTGGCTTGCAGCAATGTTGGCGTTGGAATTGATACCATTATTGAAACCGCCTCCTGAGTTCGTGTTAAAATTGGTGTTGAAGTCTGTATTGAAATTGGTGTTGAAGTCTGTGTTAAAATTGGTGTTGAAGTCTGTATTGAAATTGGTGTTGGAACCGCCTCCTAGGTTCATATTGAAACCAGTGCTGAAGTCCGTATTGAAGTTACTGTTGAAGTTCGTGTTGAAACCTGTATTTGGCGACTGTGCATTGTCTTTGATTCCATAACGGTTCATCAACTCGTCGTTCTTCTGCTGAACCTTGTTCATCTTATCGTCGAGTTTACGTTTCAACTCTTCCATTTTTTCATCGAGATTCATGGTATATCGGTTTTATAGGTTCATTACTTTGTTTGTATAGCATCACGTATGTTTCCGGCTTCGTCAAGCGACACCTGAATATGTGTTCTTACATTATAAGTCTTCTCCTTATCGTAGTGGTAGAGATAGCCCTTCTGCAGGTTGCCCTCGATGTCTGTTGTTGTGTATTTTTCAACAAGGAACAGCTCGCGCGGTGTAACATCCAGCGCGTTGTACAACTTGTCTACAATAACCTCATGTATCTGACGCAAGTTGTTGTCTACAGCACCACGTACAGCGTCCAGTATAGAACCACCCGGTTGTGCTTTATCTCTGCCACCCATGACAACCTCCTTCTTGCGTGGACGGAACGGTATGCGGTACATCTTTGAACCGTCCTCGTTCTGGATCTCGGCAAGTGCGGCTGTGTTAGGTATTGTACGCAATGCAGGGCAACCGTAGAGGTTGAACATAAGTACTGTTGCAAGTGTAATCTCGTCTTCCTCAACAGCACGGCTGGTATTGTAGTAGTCGCATTTTGCCTTCAGGAAAGCCTCGCCGGCTCCCATAGTGCCAATGCACTGGTATTCTGCAAAACGTGCCATGAATGTTTCCGAGTATGCTGCAGGCTGTATACGCCATGTGCTGTCGTGCTGATAGTTACCGCATTTACCCATCGCTGGCACGCATGCTCCCGAATAGAGCATTACTCCGTTGTTGTATAGTGCTGTAAGCAGCATACTCTGTTCACGTTTGTACTTTATGTATCGTGCACCCCAGCAGGCAACTGTATTGAAAATCTTTGCATTTGTCTCGGCAAGCATATATGTCGAGAATGCGAGTTCACTGCTGTAGAATCCCGACATATTCGGTTGGCAGGCACCGTGCAGGTTGAATACCAACATGTCGGCATCGGCAAGTGATGAATAATATTGTTCGCGCAAGTCGTCGTTCATTTCCGCTACGACATCAGGGCTAATATACATATTGTCAAGCACCTCGTCCTCGCTGTCCTCGAGACATTCTGTAGGCAGGTTGCGAGACATCTCACGGCTTGCAGGAATCCAATCCACATTCGAAGTCATTACCGCACGGCCAATGTCTATACCATTGTTGTCCATGCATTCCAATACCCTTTTCAGGTATCCGGCAAGGTCGTGTTCTGCGGTTGATCGCATCTCACCGCTTTCCAACGGCAAGCGAGCCACGTTGCAGCGTGCCTTGTTGTAGTCAAGGAAATCGAGTTTCAGTTTGCCGTAGAAACAGTAGTAGAAGTCGGAATAGACCTTCTCCTGATACTCATCCCCACCCCAAGTACTTGGTGTGTAGCAAGGGTTATCCTCGCATGGTTGTGGAATCACGTCGTTACCGCCAATGATAAAAAGAGAGAGCTTAGGTCCTTTTTTCAAAGCGTTACGGTTGCAGAATTTCTCGAGCACATCGCTGTAGTCCATCCATGTGGCTTCACCAATCTCGTTCTGGCAGTCGGCAATATCAAGCATGTGCCATCTGAATCCCATATTGTGGCACCCGTCAATGAAGTCCTCTATTATGCCCTTGATTTCAGCACTGTTTGTCTTGTACTTCAGGGCAAGCAGGCGTGTGTCTGTCATTATGATACCGACTCCATCTTCGCCACCTCCTGCCGAATATACCTCCTCGCAGTTTTCGAGGTCAAGACAACTGCCACATTCCGGACAGAACTTGGCATCTGCTGGCACAGGCTTGCCGCAATCGGGGCAAAAAGATGTCGGTGACGCACACGGATTGTTGTCAGGCGCAAATGTGTTTTGCAACGGGTTGAACTCTTGAAAAGGCATTTGTGGAAATGAACCAAACGATATGCCTTTGTTCTCATTTATATTCTTTAGCCTGTTGTTGAGTTTGTTCTGTAGGCTTGCCATTCTTTCGTCGATATCCATAATGTGATATTTTAAAAAATAAGCCGGCTTTATAGCCGGCTTACTGGTTTGTATGTTTTATCTCTTTAAACCGGCAACTTTGAGCAATGATTTCTCAACTGTATGTTCATACCAATCGGGACCTTCTCCGTAACTACATATTTTTGGGGTCATGCCCTTGATGTATGCGCGTATTCTTACCTCACTTACATTGTTCTCAAGCATATGAACAATACAGTCGTTGGCAAGCGCCATAAGATTAGCAGCACTTGTATGCGTCAAATATTCACTGGTTTCAGAATATTTGCCATCCTCCATGAGAGCTTCAATAATCTTTGGACACAAATCGAGATTGCAACTTTTGGCAGCCTTATAATCCTTTGCTGCAAAATAAGCATCACCTAAAAGGCTTTTGCATGCACTGTCATAAAGTCCATATTCGTTATACATTGCCTCAGCTTTCAGTATATCCCCCTCAGCTATAGCCTTTCTCATCTCTTCGAGGCATATCTGAGGATTATCCTTGTAAGTTTCAGGTGTCAATGCGTCTTTTACCGATGAAAAAATCTTTATGATAGCAATAATCACGACTGCTACAATCATGAATGTCAAAAACTTATGCTCCTTGCACCAGTTTGTTCTTGCTTGATTACGGCTGCTCTTTGCAGCTTTTTTAAGTTCGAGGTCAATGTCGGCAAGCAGCTTTTGAATTGTTGGGTTATTGCCATAGTACATACCTACCTTACGCTGGTAACGCTCTACAGTAGCTTTGTTACGTGCAATGTCCTTGCCCGATTTCATTTCTACAAGCGCATCTTCAAGTGCATTGATAATCTCTTCTACCTCCTTGCTGGCCTCAGGTTTGATTTTTTTTCCACACTTCTCACATGTGTCTACAAAGTCTGAAATGCTTCCACCACAGTGAGGGCAACGACGGCCTTTCTTATCTTCTTTAATGTCTTCACGTTCTTTGTAAATGTTGTTAACCATTGATTCAATGTATACCTCGAACTCTTTTGGGTCAACGCCTAACTGGTTTGCCTTTTTGAGCAAAACCTCTTTTTCTTCATACGAAATTTTACTATCTTTTAAAAAATCCTGTAGCAGGTCGGTCAATTCTTTTGGATAATTAGCCATAGTTCTATTTAAATTTAAATTATTGATTGTTATTGTTTCTTACATCATCTGTGGCATTCCAGGCATTGATGGTGCCATGCCCTGGAACAGCGGGAGAAGCTCCTGAACCTGTCCGGCTGGCAACCATTCAGTCATTCCGTTTGTAACCACAAATGTTTCACGGGTCAACTGTCCAGCCTGTACAAGCTGTTGTAACTGCAGCCAATTGTATGGCCCTGCCTGCTGGCCGTTTACAGCTACCATATAGTTTACATTAGGCAGCATTCCGTCCATCATAGTTTTCTGGCCCATCATGCCTCCCATCATAGGCTGTTGCATGCCTGCGTTCATTGGTTGGTTCATTGGCTGCTGCATGCCTGCGTTCATATTCATTGGGTTGTTCTGCCACTCATACGGATTATAACCGTTGTCCATGGCATTGTTTACAGTCTGTGCATTGAGGTTCGCCTTGTGTGCATCAATGAATTTGCTCTCGGTTGACAAGCGTGATGCGCGTTGCATCTCCTCGCGCTGTATGCGCATTTTCTCGTTCTGGTCGTTGAGCTGTATGTTCATCTGCTTCTGCTGCATCTCGAACTGCATCTGCTGCATCTTCTCCTGACCGCCAAACTGCATTTCGTGCTGGCGTTGCATTGCATCAAGGTTTAGCGCGCTCTGCATCTTCTGCTGGTTCTGCTGCATCTGTTGTTGCAGATTGAAGTTG
>JAEIGA010018399.1_pt1 | contig 10642 bp, 8 predicted proteins | sample 9270691 | NCBI WGS metagenome assembly JAEIGA01 (sample SAMN17057246, study PRJNA624740) | gut metagenome | biome: biome; isolation source: fecal sample | host: Bos grunniens | place: China: Xizang | collected 2019 | reverse complement strand
TGCCGTCGAACGGATTCTGGGGAGACATCGGTTATGTCGTATTCAGGGTTAAAAACGAAAACGGCCAGAAGTCGGCCGTCGCGGAACTGAAGCTGAAGGACTTCCACCTTCACGGCCTCGAAGAATCAAGCCCGCGCCCCCAGGCGTGGAACGCGCGATTCAACGACCTTAAAGGAAGCCGCTGCACGTTTATGATTTAATTAAGACGGACTGCCCTTTCGATCAGATTCATAATGAGTGTGAGCGAAAGGTTCGAAAAAGCGAGTCTTCCGATTACCGCTTTCTGCGCAATGTAATAACGGTAATCTCGCTGTCGTTAAAAAGCCTAACGGGAAATCCGGCCCACTGACCTGCCCCTGGCGAGACATAGACGGCCGAACCGTCGTCTTTTCGATAAAGGCCCTTGACTAAACCCTTGTTGGCCCTCGCGACCAAATAATCAAGACCTGGCATCACACCGCCGTGGGTATGGCCGGAAAGCTGGAGATCGGCACCGTATTCATAGCCGTCGCCGTGAATCCTGGCGTAGTCCGGAGCGGGACGATGCTGAAGAAGAATACGGAATTCGCCGTTCGTGGCGACCTTGAAAACTCCCGCGGGATCAGGCTTCAGGTCGTGCATCCTTTCACACTCCGGATCATTCACTCCGCCAATCGCCAGATCCGCTCTCGGGAAAACGCATCTGTTGTCCAGCATTCTCAAGCCCCACTTAGCAAAAGTCATTCGCCAATTGAGATAATCGAAATAATATTCGTGATTGCCCGTTGAAAAATAAACGCCGTCCTCGGCTTCGAGATTCCTGATCGGTTCGAGATCTCTCTGCCTTTTAGAGCTGTAACCGTCGGACAGATCTCCCGTGACGCAGATCAGATCAGGCTTGGCCGCGTTTACGAGCTCAACGATTTTTTCCGTTCTCCAACGTCGCGAGGCGGAACTGGCGTGGATATCGGATATGTGCACAATTCTGTAACCGTCGAGGGCTTCGGGCAGATTCTCATATTCTATCTCGACCTCCTTCACCTCGGGAACTTTATACCCGTTGTAAACACCAATCGCGGCGACGGTCCACGCCAGCACGGGAAGAGCGACAATCCATCCCGTACGCCAGCGTTCGAACGGATAGCGCCTGGAAACCAGAAATCTGACGGGAAGCGCCGCCAACGTAAACGCGAGCAGCATGCACATTCCCGAATAGGCCCAGTTCCAGAACCATATCACCTTCTCGGGCAGCTCCGGCGCAAACGCGTTGCCCCCGAGCGCTTCAAAGCAGACAAACTTGGCCGCGCAGAAAAGAAACACCATAGTCCAGACCGCCTGACCGCGCGTTTTAATCTTGCCCGCAAGAACAAACGCGGGTATCAGAAGCCCGGCAAAAACGAACGGCAGTATCGTGAACAGCGTTTTAAACATGATCCGAAAATCAGAATTTCAGTCTGTCGCCGGACTTGTCGAGTCTGACGCGGATGCGCGATTTGGCTTTACCGGCGAGCACCATATCGGCGAGAGGATCTTCAAGATATTCCTGCACGATTCTCCTTAACGGTCTCGCGCCGAGAGCGCTGTCGTAGCCCTTCTCTACAAGGAAGTCGGAGGCCTTCGGATCGAGCGAAAGCGAAATGTGGACATCCTTGAGACGTTCGCACAGTTTAACGACCTCAAGATCGAGAATTCCGGCAAGATCCTTCTTCTCCAGCTTCCTAAACACGACGGTCTCGTCAAAGCGGTTAAGGAGCTCGGGACGAAACGTCTTCTTCGCCTCATCGATAAGTTTTTCCTTGAGCACATCGTAACCGCTTTCGCTCGTCTGGGTCACAAAACCGAGCGAATGGCCTTCACGCGCAAAATCAAATCCGAGATTCGCCGTGCAGATTATGATCGTATTCCTGAAGTCGATTACTCGTCCCTGTCCGTCGGTCAGTCTTCCGTCATCGAGAATCTGCAGAAGCACATTGCAGACATCTCCATTCGCCTTCTCAAACTCATCGAAGAGCACGACGGAATAGGGCCTGCGGCGAACCTTTTCCGTAAGCTGTCCGCCCTCATCGTATCCGACATATCCGGGAGGCGCGCCGACTAGACGCGAAGAGGAATACTTCTCCTGAAACTCACTCATATCCAGCGTGATAAGAGCCTTGCTGTCGCCGTAGACCTTTTCGGCGAGCATCTTCGCGAGATGGGTCTTGCCGACGCCCGTCGGACCCAGGAAAAGAAAACTTCCGATAGGCCTTTTAGGGTCTGAGAGAAACGCACGCGAACGTCTCAACGCGCGCGAAATCGCATTGATCGCGCTCTCCTGCCCGACAACGACCGATCCGAGGGACTTCTCCATCCCGAGCAGTTTCTCGGCCGTCGTCGCGTTCATCTTTTCTACCGGCACGCCGCTCATGGAAGAGACCGTTTGCGCCAGATCGTCCTCGCTGACCTTGAGTACCTCTTCAGAATGGGTTTCGCGCCACTTCGCGAGCTCCCGGGCGAACTCGGCGGAAGCCTCCTTTATCGCGTCGCGATAGTTGGCCGCGGAATCGAAGTCGCCCTCTTTAACCGCGACATCCTTCTTGCCGCGCAATGTGTCGATCTTCTCCTGACGCTCGACGAGACTCTTCGGTCTCGCGCTCGCCGCGGAGCGCAACCTCGCGCCCGTCTCGTCGATTGCGTCAATGGCCTTGTCCGGCAACTGCCGCGACGGCATATAACGCGCCGTCAGTTCAACTGCGGCTTTCAACGCCTCTCCGGTAAATCTTACGCCATGATGCTCTTCGTACTTTGAAGCGATCCCTTTTAAAATGTCGATCGTATCGGCAACGGTCGGCTCGTCGACCTGAACCGGCTGGAACCGGCGCTCCAGCGCGGCGTCCTTCTCGATAGACTTGTGATATTCCTTGAGAGTTGTAGCGCCGACGCACTGCAGTTCGCCACGGGCAAGAGCGGGCTTGAGAATGTTCGCCGCGTCCATCGCGCCCTCGGAACCGCCCGCGCCGACCATCGTGTGGATCTCGTCGAGAAAGAGAATTATATCACCGCTGCGCGATGTTTCATCGATGATCTTTTTAAGCCGCTCTTCAAACTGTCCGCGATACTGCGTACCTGCGACGACGCGCGCCATATCGAGCGCGACAACGCGCTTCGACTGCATCTTCTCTGGAACTTCACCGCGGTGAATCGCCTGCGCAAGACCCTCGACAACTGCGGTCTTGCCGACACCCGCCTCGCCTATCAGCACGGCATTATTCTTAGATCTGCGGGAGAGGATCTGGATTATCCGCTTAAGCTCCTTCGAGCGTCCGATTACGGGATCAAGTCTGTTAAGTCTGGCAAGTTCCGTCAGATCGCGTCCGAACGCGTTAACCGTCGGAGTTTTGACAGGCTTTCGGCTGGGCTCTTGAGAAATCTCATCGTCCTCTTCGCCTCTGTCACCCCCCTCGTCCTGACCTTCACCTTCGCCTTTACCCAATCCCCCCTGAGTCCCCGCGGCCATAAAATTGTCAAGCGTAACGCCTGCGTTGAAAAGCAGCTGAGCGGCGGCGTTCTCGCCTTCGCGCAGCATCGCGGCGACAAGATTCACCGTGTCGACGGCGTTTCCCTTGCCCGCGAGCATTTCGGATATCTGAAGAACCTTCCGCGTTCTCGCCGTAAGCGGCAAGGCACCGCGCTGCAGAAGAGCGTCGGACGGCGTCGAGATCATCGTCTTCAGCGACTCCGATAGTTCCTCCAGTTTAAGATCGAGTTTTTCAAATCTCATGCATGCCTGACATTTAGGGATCGCCAGAAGAGAAAGCAGTATATGCTCGCAGCCTACATGATCGTGCCCGAGCTGTCTGGCGCAGCTTTGCGAAGCGTTAAGCGCATCCAACGCATTTTTTGTAAACATCACATTCACAGAAACCTACCCTCCGCGTCTTCGCTGATAACAACATCCTCGAATCGGCTGTTCATGTCATCGGCGCGCGCGGCATCGATTTTATCGCGCTGGCGCTGATCCAATGTATCTTCCTTGTTGTAAATATCGATTGAAGCGATAAGAGACTCCACACCCCTTAACGTTATCCCGTCCAGCATTTTCTCCATAGCGGCCAACCTGAGAGGGGACAAAAGATCAAAGAGTTCTCCGGACGAAAGAAGCCTGGCGTTCTTCAGGATGGCGAGCGCGCGGCAAAGTGAATCTCCGAAAACGCGCGGCATCTCCTCGAAGAGCCTCGTCCTGGCGTTAAGCTCCTGGGCGACGATCTCATCGCGGATGCGCTCGGCCCGTTCAGCGCTGCCGGAATACTTAAGTTTATAGACATGGCCGGCTTCATTCACGCCGTCGATCATATAACCGACAAGATCCATGTCGAGCGCATGAAGAGCCCGGCGCACAGCTTCTATTTCGCCGATCAGAAAAAGCCCCTCGAGCTGAATGCCCTCCGCGACGCACAAACGCCTGTCTACACCCTTCAGAGACAGACCGGTCATCTCGGGCGCATTGCTTTTCATGGCTTTAGCGGCCCTGTCGATACCTGAAACGACTCCGCTCATTGCATTCATTATGGCCTCTATGATCTGAGGCGGAGGCTCATCCCCTCCGATCTGGGTAACAGACATCGAAACACCCGGCGGCAGCGAAGGCAGCTTTCTGGTCCGCTGACTCTTTTTCTGGCGACGCAGCCTCTCCGCCTTGGCGCATTCGCGACAGACGTACAGCTCATCCTCGACACCGTCGCGCACTGCCTGAATCGCGCTTTCGGCATCCTTTTTATGGCACATTTCACATTTCATTGCCGTAGATTATATCATTATTCACCGCTTAATGGCTATTGATAAAACACGTCCCTCAAAGTCCGTTTTTCTCGCGGTGCCCCCAGGCGTTCCGCATGAATTTCACGGAACGCGAGAAAATCTGATCGACATTGGCAGACGAGGAAATGTCAAGAACATCCCTGATCTCCTCACTTGAAAGATGAAAGCGCGTTTTGAAGAGCATGACGTACGCGCGCTCAGGATCGGCGTTCCACAAATCCTTGAAGCACAGATGCGTCATGTGCCAGACTTCGGAGAGTTTCGCCTTTTTGTCTTCGACGGGAATACTCATCGCCGTATCTCCGTCCTCATTGTCGGCATGGGCGTTCTCGATTGAAATCTCACCGTGCTTGTTCGGATCCGCGTTCCTGATGAAGCCTCGCACGTAAGATCTGAGCCATCCTTGAAAACTCCCGCCGTCGTTGCGGTAAAGTCCGATCTTCCCACGTCCGATCATCTCGCTGTAAAGCATCCCCATCAGGTCGCCGTCGGTAATCGAATAGCGCGTCATCATTTCCCTGTTCTTCTGAACCTTGGCCTCAACGGAAACAACCTTCTCCCAAACGAGTTTCCACCCCTCGTCGGAACCTGACTTAACTGACTCGTACCATTCACCGTCGGTCATGACCGAATCCCCCTTCTTATGCGAAAGTCAACAATCCCGGAACCGGCTCCACTCCGGGGCGTTTCAGCCATACGCCCCTTTCGTGTTTCCCCTTTATGAAATCGTCATACGATATTCCGCCCTCGCCGTCCCTGATATCGACAAGCGTCCCGGAAAACTCGAACACGGCTTCGGGGATCCTGTTGCCCTCGGCGTCCTCGGCCTTCACCTTGAAGACGTCTCCGGACGACGCGCCGCCCGAAAGGATCACGTTTACCGCCCAACGCTTCTCCTTCTCCTTGCGGTTGGTCGAAAGGAATGTGAGCGTTATCGTTTTACCTTCGGGAATTTTCATCTCGCCCGCCTTTTCGTTTACCGTTTAAGCCGCACCGTCGCCGACGCGGAGCGAAGACCCTCAATCGCCCCCGCTTTCGTAACCTTGAGTTCAACCGATATTACGGCCTCGTCTTCAAGACACGTTTTCGCCGCGATATACGCCGCGCGCTCGATCATCATGCACTTCGCCTCTTTAAGACGCGCTGAAATCTTTTCGGCCATCACCGCATAATCGGCGGTATCGGCCAGATCGTCGCTCTCGGCGGATGCGGGCGAAATCTCAAATTTCGCGTCAATCACAAGACGCTGAAGCCTTTCGCGCTCATCGGGACGCTCGCCGATCACACAGTCGACTTCAAGCCCGTCAAGAGAAAGGATCATTTTTTCAATGCTCATAACCTGAGTCTCTTCTTTTCGGCTTCAATAAGTTTCTCGCGGGCGTTAAGCGCCGCCTTGCGTCTGGAGTTCCAGAATTTCAGAAAGTCGGCCTCGACATCGCGGCTTTCGACCGCCGCCCAGGCGCGATCGGTCGCCTCATCCGCGGATAGCCCCTCGTTCATAGCCTTCAAATAGGCCGCCGGGATGCCGCGATAGTCTTTGAACTCGTCCGACGTGTAGGAGCCTCTTTCAAGAAAATAGATTACCGCCCAGGCAGTCACGTAATGATCATTGACCTCGCCGGAATAAAACTGTTCGCGCGGCATTTTCAGAACAGCTTTTATCTGCCGCGCATAACGGGCGGGATCGCGCGCAACCCATTCCGAACGGCTGCCGGTGTCGAGAACCGAGACGAAATTCTTTGCCGAATTATAGCGGACGTTTTCAAAGAACGTCGCATGCCCCTCGTTGAACCACATGGCGTGATCGCCGCGCCCGGTAGCATAATGAAGATACTGGTGGAACGACTCGTGACGCATCGTAGCCATTGCGCGCTTCTGATCTTCGGCCACGATTAAAAGCTCGTCTCGCGACGGATCCCAGAGCCCGCACGACCAGCTGTCTTCGGCCCCGGTGGAACTGCGGTACTCGCGGTATTCGCCGATGTTTGAAAACAAGCGGACGGTGCACGTTGAAATATCGCGGCTCGGCGGAACATAGAATTCGAAACCTTTCCGCAAAGCCCCCATATACTTAAGAGCGTCCTTGATGAATTGCCTGCCGCGCCCGGGCGTAAGATCGGTAAGGAAACGATACTTCCCGTCCTTCATCTCCCACCACTTCGAAGTCTTTTTAACTCCGTACGTGCCGCGCGTATTGGCGGCGAGAGAACGTTCGAACTCCCGAAGCAGCTTCTCCAGGTCGGAAGGCCTCGGCGCTCTCTTTAACCGAAACTCGATCCAGTAATTGACGCCGTCGGAAGCCTTTATGAATTTCCCAGTGCCCTTGACGCCCCACGCATCCTTCCATGCGGAGAGTTCTTCATCACTGCCCGTAAATGCGCTCTCCATTTCAGCGAGCTTCTTCTCAAGCGCCTCCCTCGTGCATTCGAAACGGTCCATCTCGGGGACGAGGGAAACCGCGCGGGCAAGCTTCATCACGTTGCCTTCGCGATCCTCCCAGGTTCCGATTTCGGCTCGCTGGCGCCATATATCGACAGGTTCGAAAATCTTAATCTCTTTATATTCGGCACCGCGCGTCATGCGATATGTTGCGCCCTGAGGCGTCGCCGCCGGAATGCCGCGTGAATTGTCGAGCACCTTCGCCTTAAGCGCTCCGTCCACGATGACTTCGGGTCGGTTTTTAAGGCGCGGCAGAGCCGCCGCCGAAAAAGCCGCCGAAAAAATCATCAGAGAAAGAAGCGCTTTACGCATAGATCAGATCCTTCGAGGCGTCGCGATTCCCAGAAGATCAAGACCCGTCGAAAGAACCTTGCCGAAAAGTTCGCACAGTTTGAGACGCGAGCGCTTTACGGCTTCTTCGCTCTTAAGAACGGGCGAGTTCTGATAGAAACTGGAATACAGCTGCGAAGTCTGGAAAAGGTAATCGGCGAGGACGCTCGGTTTGTACGCCTCGGCAGCGCGGACGACGGCGCCGGGAAACTCGAGAAGCTGGAGAGCGAGACGCTTTTCGCTCGGAGTCGAGATATTGAACCCGCCAGACTTGAGATCGATCTCGCCGGCCTTGTCCATAAGCGAGCAGACGCGCGCGTAAGCGTACTGGAGATAAGGGCCGGAATTGCCCTCGAGCGCAAGCGCCTTGTCCCAATTGAAGTCGATCGCCGTGCCGGGATCGTGCGAAAGATCGGCGTACTTCACGGCTCCGTAGCCGATAGCCTCGGCGAGAGCCTCGTCTCCGCCGCGCTCCTTTACGATATCGAATGCCCTGCGCTTGGCCTCGGCAAGCAGTTCCTCGAGACGGATGAGATTGCCTTCGCGGGTCGATATCGCCTTCCCCTGGAAGCTCATAAGGCCGAACGGAACGTGAACGAGCTTCACCGAATAGCCCATCTTCGCGGAAATCGAGAAGAACTGCTTGAAGTGAAGCTGCTGACGGTCGTCGGTAACGTAAATGATGCGTTCGGGATCGTAATCCGCGACGCGGCTGCCGACGCACGCGAGATCGCTCGTCGTGTAATTGTAGCCGCCGTCAGACTTGCGGACGATCGCGACGCCGAGCTTCTCGGCTTCGAGATTGACGATGAGAGCCCCCTCGGATTCCTCGGCGAGTTTCATCTCGAGAAGCCTGTCGACAACGCCGGGCATCATCGGATTGTAGTAGGATTCGCCGCGATAGGTGTCGAACTTGACGCCGAGTTTTGAGTACATACGCTCGAACTCGCCGATAGAGATTTCGATAAACTTCTTCCATAGTTCGAGATTTTCGGCGTCGCCCTGCTGGAGCTTGACGAGTTCTGCACGACACGCGTCCTTCCAGACTCCGTCCTCTTCCTTCGCCTTCGCGGCGGAAAGAACGTAACACTTCTCAAGATTCGCGACGGTGAGGTTGTCGCGCTCCTCCTGCGTAAGGCACTCGCGATAACCCTTGATGAGAATTCCGAACTGGGTACCCCAGTCGCCGAGATGATTGTCGGCGATGACATCGTAGCCGAGCGCGCGGAAAATGCGGTCGATGGCGTTGCCGATGACGGTCGAGCGGATATGACCGATATGCATCTGCTTGGCTGCATTGGGAGAAGAATAGTCGATCACGATCTTCTTGCCCGCTCCGGACTGCGGAATGCCCGTTTTGCCGGCTGCGGCGAAATCGCCGAGACGCTTCGCGAGCCATTCGCCGCTGACGGTAAGATTGAGAAAGCCGGGTCCTGCAACTTCTACCTTTTCAAAGCAGGACTTGTCGAGCGCTTCAACGACTTTAGCCGCCGCCTCGCGCGGATTCAGACCGACCTTCTTCGCGATCTTGAGCGCGTCGTTGCACTGATAATCGCCGAACTTCGGATCGGTCGCGGGGACAACTCTCAACGCGGCGAAATTTTCGCCGGGGAACGCGGCTTCAAACGCCGCCTTTACAGTATCTGTCAATGTCATTTTATTTTCCAGTTTTATGTACTTTAAATCTGCCGGTTGTAAATTCTTCACATCGGGTCAGCGGCGCATACTGAATACGAATGCGGTTTTCGGATTTGAAGTGAAGACGCGCCGCTACAGACGATGTACTTGTTCACAATGTCTACATTATACCAAATTTCATCCGCCGGCTACCAAGCCTAAGCCAAACGCGAAGAAGCTCGCTCACGCTCCAGGCCTGGGCGGTGCAGCCCTTCTGGGCGTGGGGCGCATCTCCGTCGGCGTTCTCGCTCATGTGGGCGACAGTCCCGGCGTTGATGTTCTCGACGGCTCCCGCAAGAAGCTGCAGAGCGACTTCTGCGGATGTCGACTTAGTCATCCAGAGAGCCTCCGCAAAAAGCGCGAAAGGCCAACCCCAGACCGTGCCGTTATGGTACGCGGGTTTGCGGCTCGTATCCTCGTCGCCCTCGTAAACGCCTTTATAAAGCGCGTTGCCCGCTTCGAGCGATCTGACGCCGCCGGGTATCAGAAGTTCTTCGGTCTCGGAGAGAATCGAAACGTCGTCGAGAATCCCGAGCGTGATCAGGAAGAGCTCGTTCGGTCTTATCGTCGGCTCCGCAACGGCATCCGCCGCTGATTCGCCGTTGGGCGCGGCAAGACAGTCGTAATAGCCGCCGTAAGGACGCTTGAAATACTTTTTGACGCTCTCGAGCGCCATCTCCGCCATCTCGTCGCGTCCGAGATACTTTAGCGCCGAAATCCACAGAGCCTGAATCTCGACGGGATAACACTGACGCGGAGTGCAGGCGGGATAGTTCGTGTCCATCCACGTAAAATGTGACGGCGAATAAACGAGCGCGCTTTCCTTATCGACCCGGATGCCGTTGGGAGTACCCTTGATATAGTTGTCTACGATGCTCTCGCACGTCTTCTTAAGCGCCGCGATTTCAGCCGCCTTCAGCCCGAGCGCATCAATCTCCTGGACACAGCGGATAAACCAGAGCTGCGCGTCGGTCGTGTCCCGGTTCCCCGCAGTCGTCCCGTAAATGATGTTCGGCAACGTCCCGTTCTCTTCGAACGCGGCGAACGCCTTCAATATCGCGATCGAGTCGTCGATCTTACCGGCGGCGATCATGCCGCGCATAAAGATAAACGTGTCGCGCCCCCAATCGAGGAACCACGGATATCCCGCGATCACCGTCTTAAGGTCGTCGCGCTTCACGATAAAAAGATCGAGCGACTTTTCAAGCGTCTCGGGTACACCGAGCGATCTCGGAGAATCTTCGCGGGAATCGGGGAAATCGAGTTTCTCGTCTCCGCGTCTCACGGCTCCGACGCCGACGGTTTCGCCGACGATCGTCACCGTCTCGCCGACCTTGAAATCGGCGGAAATCCAGCCGGGACTGAAAAGATCGCCCGAACCGTCCTGGCCGCGGCGCTCCTCTTCGATGTGGGAAACGTT
>JAEIGA010018398.1_pt1 | contig 10642 bp, 6 predicted proteins | sample 9270691 | NCBI WGS metagenome assembly JAEIGA01 (sample SAMN17057246, study PRJNA624740) | gut metagenome | biome: biome; isolation source: fecal sample | host: Bos grunniens | place: China: Xizang | collected 2019 | reverse complement strand
GGAAATCAATTACGATGTTGAAATTAAAGAGCTTCCCGACAATGTAAGGGTTGGCGATAGAGTAAACATCGTTGATGAAGCCGGTAAATTATATTTATCTTCGCGCATTCTTCAGCTTCAAACATCCGAAGCGGACAAAGAATATAGCGCAGTATTGGGCGAACACCTTTTGAAAGGGAGCGGCATTCATCAAAAAGTCGCAGACCTTGCAGCCCAATTTGCAAAAAATTCTGCTTCGGCAGCAAGGGCGTTAAGCATAGCGCAAAACGCAAAAAAGGAAGCTGATGAAGCCAAAAGCGCGGCAGAGGATGCGGCGAAAGATGTTGAAACCGCAGAAGGGCTTGTTTCAGAAGCGGAAAAAGCAGCGAGCGATGCAATGCAATCGGCAAAAGCGGCGCAAGATGCTGCATTGTTGGCAGAAAACGCGGTTGATAGCGTAGAGCAAAGCGTTCAATCTATCCAAAATACCGTAGAAACGGCACAACAGGCGGCACAAAAGGCAGAACAAGCCGCAGAAGCCGCAGAGATAAAAGCAAGTGAAGCACAGACGGCGGCTCAAAATTCAGCAAAGAACGCAGAAGATGCCAAAACTGCAAGCCAAAGCGCACAATCGGCAGCCAACAACGCTGTAGATAAGGCGGGTGAGGCGGAGAACGCAGCCGAAGAAGCAAAAGCGCAAGCGGCGGGAGCTTCTGCAACGGCAGCAGCGGCAAAGGCTGATGCAGAACAAGCCAAAAAAGATGTTGATGCTTTCGGCGAAAACCTTACAACGCTTTCAAATACGATGCAAGCGGACTACGCGAGAAAAACTGATTTGACGGAAACGCAAGTAAGTTTGCAATCGCAGATAACCCAAAACGCTGCTCAAATCACGCAAACGGTAACAAGGGTAGAAAGTATTGACGAAACCGCAAACAGCGCGCAGGAGCAAGCGCAGGCGGCTCAAAACGCGGCTACTGCGGCACAGTCAAAGGCAGACCAAGCAACAGCGGATGCACAAGCAGCCCAAGCAGCTGCAAACAATGCAGCCCAAGCGGCAACAAACGCTCAAAGCGAAGCCGATAAGGCAAAGGCGGCAGCCGATGCGGCGCAAGGCATTGCAGATAAAGCAGAAGCAGACCTTGAAGCTGCAAAGGCAGACCTTGCAACGGTATCTTCCCGTGTTGATGCAACCGAAGAAGAAATCATTGCGGCTCAAAACGCTGTAAACGCCGCTCAAAGCGCGGCAGACAAAGCGAAAGCTGATGCACAGGCAGCAGCGGAAAAAGCGAATACAGCGCAATCTACGGCGAATACGGCGGTGTCTAATGCACAAGCGGCACAGAACAAAGCAAACGAAGCTGCAAGCGCGGCAAGTTTGGCACAAAAAACTGCCGATGAAGCAAAAGGCGATGCTTCCGCAGCACAAGCAAAAGCCAATGAAGCTGCAACGGCGGCAGCCGAAGCGCAAAGAACGGCAAATACTGCTGTTACAAACGCGCAAACTGCACAAGCCAAAGCAGACCAAGCGTTCGCGGATGCAGCAACGGCTCAACGAGCGGCAAACGAAGCAGATGCAAAAGCGGCACAAGCTGCATCTGATCTCGCGACAGCTCAACAAAACCTTATTGATGTTACATCAAGGGTGGATGCAACCGCAGAAGAGGTTGCGGCGGCGCAAGCGGCTGTTGAAACCGCCCAAGCGGCAGCAGATAAAGCAAAAGCAGATGCGGCAACGGCTCAATCTACGGCAGATACGGCAAAATCGAATGCACAGGCGGCACAAACTGCTGCTAATGCTGCTCAAAAAGCGGCAGATGATGCACAGGATGCGGCGGATGAAGCGAAAGCGGCAGCGGATAAGGCGCAAGAAGATGTTGATAAACTTGCGATTCGCGTAACAACCGCTGAAACAAACATTTCGCAGAGTGCAACCAAGATCGAACTGAATGCCTATAAGCAAGAGGTAACGCAAACGCTCGGTGGTTATTACACAAAAGAGCAAGCTGATGCGGCGTTGATTGTTAAAGCCGATGAAATATCCGCGAGCATAAGTCGAACCTATGCTACAAAGCAAGAGGTAAATAGCATCGAAATCGGTGCAAGAAATTTTATTCGCAATAGCGAAACAATGATTTTTGCAGATTACAATTTCGCTTCTGCATCCGCAGCGGCAGCTACTTCGTTGCTCGGTCGCGGCGTTCTCGGCGAAATGGTAGTCGGAGAGGGGTAATTGAATGGCATATTACGAAAAACAAAAATTTGTTGATGGCGAAACTGTATTGTGCGCATCACATCTTGAATATATCGAAGATGGCATTGTCGATGCTTTTTCGCAAATCCCGCGTTTCGGTGTCAAGACATTGGAAATGCCCGCAAGCGAATGGACGGGCGAAAACGGAATATATTCGCAGGCTGTTGCCGTTGACGGCGTAACCGAAAATACGAAGATAGACTTGCTTCCTTCGCCCGAACAGTTGCAGGACTTGCTGACAAGCGAAATATCACTTACTACCGCAAACAGCGAAGGTTCAATAACCGTGTTCGCTATTGGTACAGCTCCAAGCTCTGATCTCACAATGCAAGCACTTCTTACAGAGGTGGTTGCAGAATGATTTTTGGCAAGGTTATTGGCGGCGCGGGAATGATGCAAGCTGTTGACTTAAAAGACAACAACGAAAACGAAACCGCAACACCAATGAGAATGTCATTCGCACGAACCGCAAGCGAACCGCTTGTAAGTAAAAAGATTTACGGCAATGCAATCGCTTGCGTTGGAATGGCACAAACCTATGTATTTGAAGACGAAGAAGGCAACGAAGTTTATGGCGTATTAACGCAGAGCGAAAACGAGCTAACTGCAACCGAAGACGATATTCGTCTTGGTAAGTTAGCCGTTACTGGCATAGGTCTTACAAGGGGGCAGCTGAATGTCTGAAAAGAAAATACAAATATACGGTAAACTTGCAGGCGAAAAAGGTGCTGACGGCAAAGATGGCGGTTATTACAAACCGAGCTTGATGAATGACGGGACTTTGATGTTTGTCCCGTCAAATTCAAATATGCCGCCCGTTGGTAGCGTTGGCAACATCAAGGGCAAGGACGGCAAAGATGGCAAAGACGGTAGCAACGGCAGCAATGGTTACACGCCGCAAAAAGGCGTTGATTATTTTGACGGCAAAGACGGTGTGGACGGCAAGTCTGCCTATGAATACGCGCAAGACGGCGGTTACGAAGGAACTGAAACTGAATTTGCGACGAAATTAGCTTCGCCTTATGAATTTACTTTTAGTGTTGAGATTGACGAACAAGGCGCAGGCACAGCAGATGTCAATGTGCAATCTCTTTATAACGCTTTTGTGTCGGGAACGCCTATTGTATGTTGGGCTAAATTTTACGGCAGCGATACATTTCTTCGCCTGCCTTTATTGGCTATGCCCGAAGACGGCGCGTTTCAGTTCTTTGCGAACGCGGGTGGTGAGATTGCCGTGGTGCAAGTGATGGTTGTCGATGGTGCGGTTATAGCTTACGGTATGGTAATGTCTAATGACATAACAATAGGCGATACCACTTGGTACGGCGAAAGTATCGATTTTACCGATGCTGTAAATCAATTGATTACCGACAAGCTGCCTACCGCGTTGAAGAATCCTAAAGCTTTGACCTTTACCGGCGCAGCTACGGGAAGCTATGACGGCTCAAGTGCTAAAACGGTTAATATACCCAACAAAACAAGCCAACTTACAAACGATAGTGGATATATAACCGGATATACCGAAACCGATCCTACTGTTCCTGCGTGGGCTAAAGCATCGACAAAGCCTACTTATACCGCAAGTGAGGTGGGTGCAGCACCAAGCTCACATACACACTCTTACTTGCCCTTGTCGGGTGGAACTATGAACGATGGTTCTACTATTAAACTTTCCACCTACGGGAATAGGTTCTTGACTATTTCCGGCAACTCTATCAATGCTGATATGAGCAATACAACGGGCGGTTGGGCTGGCACTTTTGCCGGTGTAAAAGACCCCGCCGGTGACACAACCACTATGCTTGGATGGTATGGCGGGACAGGCGGTCTAACACACCTCTTTATGGGTGGAACATATTCCGACCCGTATATGAAGATGACAAAGGCGGGCGAATTTGGCTTTAAGAATGTTCCCAAAGTCGGAACGACAAATGTTGCACTAACCACCGACATACCGTCTAAAACAAGCCAACTAAATAATGATAGTAATTTTATTACAAAGGCAGTTTCAGACTTAACGAATTATTATACAAAATCTAACACTTATACAAAGACAGAGGTTAATGAATTAGTATCGGCTATTCCGAAATTTTCGATTTCGGTAGTGTCGGCATTACCCACTTCCAATATAAGTAATACTACAATATATCTTGTGTCAGGCGGCGAAGGTTCTAACCTTTATACCGAATACATCTATGTTAATAATAAGTGGGAAATCCTTGGTTCACAGCAAGTCGATTTAACCGGATACGCCAAGACCACCGACATACCTACATCTTTGAAGAATCCAAATGCTATAACATTTACTGGAGCTGTTACCGGAACATACGATGGTTCTTCTGCAAAGACTGTGAATATTCCAACACAGCCGACCAAAACAAGCCAACTTACGAATGATAGCGGTTACGCTGTTTATGCCGAAGTTGAAGCGGTCAATAGTAAGGTTAAGCAAAAAGGTGTTCATTATATCGTTGGTAACAGCACAACGGCGGGCGTTTGGACGGGTACTTGTAATGATATTGCCGAGTATTTCGACGGCTTGACCATTGCGTACAAAACCAACATCGCAGGCGTTTCGGGTGGCACAACACTTAATATTAATAATCTTGGTGCGGTTGCTGTTAAAAGAAACGCTTCTACTGCTGTCACCACAATATATCCTGTCGGCTCTGTAATTGTATTGACTTATAGCGCAGGATCGTGGCTGACTGCTGACTATGATGCTAACACCAAAAACACAGCAGGCACTTCTAATAAAGCTGACACAAAGCTGTATTTGGTGGGTGGAGCTTCGCAATCATCGAGCGGCGTAACAACATATAGCAATAGCAAGGTCTATATAGGTACGGATAATTGCCTTTACAGCAACGGTAAGAAGGTAACAACTGCGGATGATGTAAATACATTAATCGATGCAAAAACGCCTGTGAGTCTGCAACAATACGGCGCAGTAGGCGATGGATCTGACGAAACATTGTTATTTATAACCGCGCTTGCGGAAAATCGCAAGATATATGTACCAAGCGGCACTTATACGCTCTCTGAAGGCATCGTAATTCGTGATAACTGCGAATTGGAGCTTGCACAAGATGCGGTGCTTAATTTCACGCAGACAAGCGGAAACTGCATCACGCTTAATATGTCAAGCTCGTTAAAAGGCAATCACGCAACGATCAATGTGCCTTATGCCTTTAGTGGTAATGTTATCTATGCAGATACCGCTACAGCTACCGATGTAAATACAGTACCACCGTTTGCAAAATGGTCGCCGCAATGGAAATCCGGCAGATATATTACTGACATTAATATTTGCAAAGCGGATTCAAGAGGTTTTCACTATTCCGTCAACGGCGATACCAACGGCACGGCGGTATATCTTTCCGCAGACGGCAACAAAACGCTTACTTATATGTGGGGCGTTAATTATTCCGGCTTGCGTATAGCAGGTGGCTTCAAATATGGTATTCGTGCCGTCAACTTCAACGATGGTTGGAATCACGAAATGCGTATTGAAGCGTTTATTGATGCTTGCGAAATTGGTGTATCGCTTGAAAAGTGCAACAACGCTTATATATCGGCTGCTATACAACCGCGCAGAGCGTACACAATGGCAGAGGTATATTTGCCCTATGCAAAACACGGTATTGAATTGATAAATAGCCGTAATATCGATTTAAGCGGTTCTCGCGTTTGGGACTGGAATGCAACCAATACGCTTTGGACTAACGGTGGCGAATATCAACACATCGCATTAAAGGGCAATTGTAGAGGTTTGATTCTCAACGATTTTCTTTACTATGAAGAATCTACGATAGATATACGCGACCTTATATACACCGATACTGCAAGCAATCTCGAAAAGTTAACCATTCTTCAAGAACCGTTTACAAGATGGTTTAAACCCATTGCGGGCGAACCGTATTTCTACAACGGACTTGATAACAAAAAAATACTTATCGAGGGCGACCTTGATCCATATTTCCAAACAGATGCTATCAAAAACTATACAGATGTTCTTGCAACAGCAACCGATGCGAGTGGCAACATATTCAACGGAATTGGTTATCAGCGCGGAGTAAGATTTACAAGCTTGGCTACAGGAACGGATGTAACCGCATCGACTTATTATATGGTAACAGGTTATATGGCGGTAACACCGGGAACAACCATATATGCAAAAGACTTGCGCTTTACTGATACCACGCAAAGCTACGCAGGCATTGTATATTACAATAGCGGTAAAGCAAGGTTTAACAGTATGACCATTGCACACGTTGTTAATGGAAATGACAATTTTGTTACAAATTATACCGAAACAGCGGACGGATGTTCATTTGTAATACCAAATTCGGTGACATTAAACAACAGCGGATTAGCGTATATTCGGTTATCGTTCCCTACATCAGGAGTTGGCGCAAATCCTGCAATATCCATCAACAAACCCATTAGCGAAACGGAAGCGGGTTTTCTTGCGGATGGCATAAAAGTCAAGGACGAAAATGTAATTGGCTTGTCAGACTTGTATCAGCAATCTGCAAACAAGGTAACATCTATTTCCGCATCTTCTACGGATGCACAGTATCCTTCTGCAAAAGCGGTTTATACCGCTTTACAAAGCGCGTTAGGAGAATATGTTACGGATATTGCATCTTTGGTAGGGGGTGATGCGTAATGTCTACACCAACAACAGTAAAAAACGCATTACAAGCGGCTATTACAAAGGCAAACTCCACCACGGGCAAAAACGATGCGAATGTAACTAATGCTGTTAACTCTCTTATAGAGGGGTACGGAAAAGGCGGCGGCATTACTCCTTCGGGTTCTTTAACGATAACCGAAAACGGGACTTTTGATGTTACTTCTCTTGCAAGCGTTACGGCAAACATACAAGGTCTTAACGCAAGAGTTTACAGCGCAACCGTATCATCGGACAAGACCGGTGTTACCGATTTGGTGCAAAACGATTGGTTAAAGTCCATTTATAATGATCCAAACGCTTTTGCTTTGGTGCGTTATGTGGGAACATTGCCTTCCGTAGCTGCTGTTCATCTATCGCTTACGGCTAATTTCCCGCTTTTTTGTTCCGGCGCTACTGTGTACTACTCGATGGTTTTGAGAAGCTCGGCAACCGCTATACAGCTTAATTCAGATGCGCGAAATTTGTACACAACGAGTTACAACGGACACATTAACATAAGCAGCGCGGGAAAACTGCAAATATACGGTAATGCGACATACCCAGTTAAAGCGGGACAATATCAAATTATAGCAGGCATCGCAGAGGGGCTTTAAAGAGGTGATTTATAATGAATGCGATTAGCGCATATTCTTTAGCAAACCCATTTGGCGAAACGAGCGAATGTGCAAGGTTCGTTATCGATGATACGACAGATGCTTTTGTTATGGCGAATATTGCAAAGGTCGGCGAACGATATACTTTAAGCTTTTGGTTGAGATCAGATGCAGCGGGTACAGTATCGGTTGGCAGCGCGAGCTTTGCTTCTTCGACAACTTGGCAAAAGCACAAAACAACCTTTGTTGCCACAAACGCAAACTTATCGCTGATTTTCGGGGCTGTCGGCACATATTACCTTTATCACGCGCAGCTTGAACTTGGCAATATGGCAACGGACTGGTCGCCTGCGCCCGAAGACATCGAAACCGAATTGGAAAACAATGTTTCGGTTTTGAATGAAACAATTGCGGAGCAAGCATCGGAGATTCTTGCAAACGCCGAAGGCATAACGCTTTCACATCTTGAAAGCTATGTTACCAAAGTCGAAGATGGCTTTAATGAGCTTAAAGGAAACATTGCGAAAATCGAAATTGATGCGCAAGACGGCATCAATATTGTTGCTTCGAGCGTTGATTCTGTTAAAAGCGATACCGATGCGTTAAACGATAAATACAACGAAGTTTCTTCTGCTTTGAAAGTTGAAGCTGACGGCGTATATATCAGCAAGTCGCATAACGGCGTAGAAAGCCCGTATAAAGTCTTTATCGATGATAACGAGCTTTCTATATTGGCAAACACAAAAAGGGTTATATACTTTGAAGCCCAAGAAGATGAAAATGTCGGACACATCCCTTCATTGAATGTCAACGGAAGATTCGTCTTGTTTGGACTTGAAGGAAAAAAGGATGCTAACGGAAATGTCAATTTCGTGCCGATTGGGGGTGTCTAATAAATGGCGGTTAGTATAGTTATTGATGTTACGCAGAATAGCCAAAACATCGCAAACAACACATCAAATGTTACTGTCAAAGTAAATGCAAAGTGGACGGGCGGTTCGTATAATACGCTTGAAAAATCGGGCTACTGTATTATTGACGGCACGAAATATACCTTTACATCGCCGTTTAACACAGGACGAACCACAAGCGGCACAGGCAACCTTTTCACAAAAACGCTTGATATTACACACGGATCAGACGGCACAAAAATACTTGCCGTTTCTGCTTCGTATACATCGGGCGTAAGCTCCGGCACGGTTGCAGCTTCGGCAAATGTAACGCTTGACACGATACCGCGACAGTCTACGCTCTCGGTATCGAATGGCACACTTGGCACATCGCAGACCTTAACCATTACGCGACATTCAACAAGCTTCACTCATTCAATAAAAGCTGTGTGCGGAAATTCTACATTGTATATCAAAGCCGATGGTTCAACGCAATCATCGGAAAGTATACACAATGATACAAGCATCTCGTTTACGCCGCCTTTATCGTGGGCAAGCCAAAACACAAGCGGAACAAGTGTTACGGTAAAATATACGGTAACGACTTACACAACAGGTCCTGTAAAGGTAGCAACGGCAATATATCCAGTTAATTATTCAATCCCCGCTTCTGTTAAACCTTCGTGTTCAATCACAATCGAAGATGTGGGTACAACGATTTCCGGCTTGCACCTTCAAGGAATGGCGCGGCTTAAAATAACGGTCAATCCGACACTTGCATACGGCTCACCTATCAAGTCATACAAGACGGTAGTCAACGGCAAGACATACACAACTGCTTCGTTTACAACCGATGTCATAAACAAGCCGGAAAATCTGTCTATAACATCAACGGTTACTGATGAGCGAGAACAAAGCGGAAGCAAGACAGAAACGATAACCATAACGCCGTACCACAAGCCCGTTTTTGAAATTGCGAATGCACACAGAGCAAGAATGACGGGCGAAGGTCCTGTGCTTGACCATCAAGGGAATTTTATATATGTGACCGTTGCGGCTTCGGCTTCGTATTTATCGGGATTGAATTCGGCGGTTTTTCAAATCGATTATAAAAAAGCAACCGATTCACAGTATACAACGCTCCAAACCGTAACTATTCCTGCGGAAAGTATGGAATTGTGGTCGAGTGGATTCGCCTTTCAGGCAGACACATCATCCTCGTATGACATACGACTTGTTCTCTTTGATACTGTATCAACGATTGAAAATCCAACGACAAGGATTATACCTGTAAGCACAGCGGCGGTCTTTATGAGTTGGCACAGTCCTGACGGTTCAAACAATTATGACGGCATTGCGCTTGGCAAGGTTGCCGAAGAAGGCGATTTGCTTGATATTGGTTTTCGAACGCGTTTTTATGGCGGCATTCTTCCCGTTGTACTTGAACCGGGATCAGATTTAGACAGCGTGTTGTTACCAAACACATATACTGGCGACAACACAGCAAGCAACAATTATACGAATTGTCCCGTTTCAAGCGGCACTTTCACCTTGCTTGTGGAAAGCTGCGGCGAATCAGGTCAGGTCAAACAAACTTATGTAAGTTGTAGCAAGTACAAGCCGGAACGGTATTCGCGTTTTTACTACCAAGGAGAGTGGGGCGCGTGGTTTTGGGCGAATACGGAGGAATATATCTTGTATGAAAACGAAGCAGGAGCAGCCGGAACGGTTACTTTGGCAGCCGCTGCAAGTCATTATCGGTACATTGAAATTTATTTTACCGATAACAACGCAAAAGCGGGCGGCTATACGAAAGTGTGGAAACCAAACGGCAAATCCGTCTGCTTGCAAATCACCGAGCCGTCTTCATCGGTATACAGCCGTCAAACGCTTTATACTATTTCCGGCACATCTTTGACACCCGACACGACAAACGCAAGTTATTTTCGTGTCAATGCAAATAACACCATAACCACATCATTCGGCACAAACTACATTCGCATCGTCCGAGTAATAGGACGAGCGTAAGAAAGGTCGCACCTAAAATGGAAGTAAAAATCGAACACAGACTGACCGAAGTTGAGGATAGGTCAAAATCAAATCAACATCGTATTGATGAATTGGAAAAAAGGCAAGACAATCTTGATGATTTGGTAGGCACAGTAAAAGTGCTTGCAGATCGAGAAGAACGCGTTGAAACCGATGTAAAAGAAATCAAAGACGATGT
>JAEIGA010018397.1_pt1 | contig 10642 bp, 12 predicted proteins | sample 9270691 | NCBI WGS metagenome assembly JAEIGA01 (sample SAMN17057246, study PRJNA624740) | gut metagenome | biome: biome; isolation source: fecal sample | host: Bos grunniens | place: China: Xizang | collected 2019 | reverse complement strand
GGACACATACGAGGTTCTTGATGAAGTCGTCCTCATTCTGGTACGCGATATCGACGGAAACGCCGCCATCCTTACGGATGATGGATGCGCCGAGCTTGAATGCGCCGACATAGCAGGTTCCGACCGGGACTGCTGCCGTGACGACTGTGCGCAGGCCCCAGATCGGAGGCTGCTCGATAATGCCGCCCTGGCCGTATGCTCCGGTCATGAATCCGCCGCCATAATACTGGCCGTTGTTGTCCTTGCGAAGACGGATGTTCTGATAATCTGTCGGATTGATCACGATCGCATCCGCCGCGAATCCGCTGTTGTTCTGTACGGTCATCATCGCCTTGAAGATCCCGTCCGGAGTCAGAAGCGATGCGGTGCCGAGGCCGGAAGTCCCGGACAGCGTGGTGAGGAGATCATTCTCAACAACCAGTTCGTGCTGGTACATGCCGCGTCCGTTGATCGCGTCTGCGAGCCAGGGTGCATCTGCCACGAGTTCATCCGTCTCCTTCATGTAAGACGCGATCTTGCGCAGCGCGACCGTCTTGGCCTCAGGATCGCCGAAGGACATCATCGGCTTCTGGGAACCTTCAGTCGTGAACGCCGGGCCGCCTTCTACAGTGGAAGACTCCACGAAATAGGTCAGCGCGTTTCCGCTGATCCTCTCAGCGCCGAACAGGTCCGCGATGAGCAGAGGCCTGCGGTATCCTTCCACGATCCTCGTGTCGACATCCGTCAGCGCCGGGGAAATGCCGGAAGGAATGTCCATAACCGCTGCCGCCTTGATCCCGGGAACAAAGAGATGGAAGCTCTGGTCCTTGATATCTCCCTTTGCCTCCGCCATCTTCGCCGCGACCTTCGCGCCGAGTGTCTTGTATACGGGCTTCTTGCCTTCCTGATCCGCGGCCTTCTCCTCGGGCTTCTCAGAATTGAGGCCCCTCATGAGCTCTTCTGCAGCCTCTGCGGCTTTGAGCTGCTCCTGTACAGCCTTCACTGCGTCGATCGCCTTCTGGAGATCGTCTGCGGACTTCTCGCCCTTCTCTACTGCGGTCTTAACTTCTGCCATTTCGGCCATTGCCTTTTTAAGTCTTTCTTTCAGAGGCATTTTATTCTCCTTTCGATAAAATGGTTTCAGCTTCTTTGAGAAGCGCCGCCTTCCTCTTCTGCTCCTCATCGTTGGCCGTACCAGGCTCCTCCGACTTGGCATCCGATTCCTTCGGATCTTCTTCTGTATCCTCAAGCTCGCCCAGACACTCCTGAGCAAGCGAGATGATCTGTCTCAATCTGTCAGCGTCTTTGGCGCTGTTGCGGCGTCCTGACTTTACGCTGACCACCGACGTGTCCGGGTTCGCAGGATAAAGCACGAGGCTCACTTCGTGGATCCTGAGCTTCCGGAGCTCGTTCGCCTTGCGTCCGTCTTCCAGTTCGACTTCTCCCTGGTCCAGGATGTCGTAAGCGAACGAGAATTTGACGAGCCTGCCGCTCATGGCCAGCTCGCGCGCCCGCTGCGCTTCTTCCGTGTCGTCAAATGCCGCATCAAAGAACAGTCCATGATCATCCTCTTTCAGGTCGAACACTGTCCCGATGTATGCATTCAGGTTTGACGAATCATGGTTAAACAAAAGCGGAAGGACCTTACCTTCCGCTTTGATCTGTGCGATATGTTCCGCAAATGCGCCCTTGGCCACGATGTCTCCGTAGCTGTCCGGTTCCCGTGTCCATGTGGATGCGTAACCGGAGATAGAGCCGTTATTTGCTTTTATCTCTATGGTTTTTGTCTTGATCATGTTTTAGTCCCTCACTTCCACAACGAGAATGCAGTGACAGTTAGCTACGTCCTCGACATCCAGATTGTCGATGTCTCCAGGCCACATCGCGCCATTGGAGAAAGGCTCGTCATACTGGACAGTCTCTCCGTTCATGGCCGCATGTGATGCCCGCGGGTTTCCCGATGTACAGACCCATGTCTTGTACACGTTCTGCCCAGGTCTTTCGTTCTGCCGGCAGGCTTCCATGAGCGTCCATGCGCACAGAGCTCCGGCAAATGCGAAGCCGGCCGAATCGCACCTGTTCTCCTCGGCGTTCTCAAATACGCCCTCCGGAGTCGTCAGCAGTCCTTCGTCGTCCTCATCGGCGTCGATCGCGTCGAGCAGTTCCTGATGCGTCACATTGTTGACCATCTCGGCCCTGCGCCTGCACATGGACTTGATGTATTCTTCCGTGCGGTCAGGATCATACTCGCCATTGTCAAACAGGTCTTTCAGGACCTTTTTCGCGCGGGCCTTGCTGATATCGAATGCAGCCGCGAAAAGATCATCTGTCAGCTCCCTGTTCCACCGATCGGCGTCCCACCAGTCAGCTTTGGCGCCCAGTTTGGACAGGATCGTCTTCGCCTGACGTTTAAAAAAAGCCTCGTAGACGTCAGAGAGTCTTTTTGCCTCTGCGTCATCGGGCTTTCCTACGGATTTTCTCGCCTCCGCCTTGATATTCACTTTAGGCGCGGCGTTATAGCGGTTCTCAGTGGGATCTGTATCCCTTGGCGACGCGAGGCCGCCTGCAAGCACATTAAGCGGCGTAATCAGCTCGTCGCCTCCTTCGACCGCCGACAGATCCAGTCTTGCGCGTGCCTCATTCCTTGACAGGAAAGGTGCTCCGACAGCGCTGGACAGTGTGGCGATCTTTTCTTCGAATGTGCCCTCTGTCTTGATGGTGATGTCATAGGCAAGATAATGGTTTCCCTGCTCTCCGACTCTCGGCAGCATCACCATTGCCAGTCTGTCTGTGGCCTGCATGAGCAATGGTGCCAGGCAGTCGTTATACAGCGCCCTGGCGTTATCCTTTGCGCTCGCATAAGTCTGCCCGCTGCCGGGCCAAATCATCGCAGGATTGACGTGGTATACTGCCGCGCAGTCTTCGCGCGAGAGCTTTACCGATTCCGCCCACTGTACGTCCCTGGAGTTGAACACGATCGTCTTAATGTCCATGCCGTCTTCCAGGATCGGCATCCCGCCGCCTTCACCGGCATCGCTTCCTGCCCATGACGCTTTCCATGTCTCTTTGAACCTCTTGAACGCCTCTTCCGACCATGACGCGACATCCTTCGGCCTTGTCAGATATGCGTTGAACCTGCCGCCTCTATGCCACATCTGCCGTCGGAATCCATTCGATTCAATCTGTTCATGCAGTGTCTCTTTGAGTGCGCTGATCCTGCTGTACTGGCGCATGGGATCCGTCGGATCATATCCATGGAACAGGATGAACTTGTCCGCCGGGACCTCGATCAGCCCGGTCCCATGTGGCGTCCCGATCACGATCGCTTCCGGAGCGAAAGGAGAGGCTCCCTTGTAGCTCTGGATCCATGGCGCCGGTATCGGCCTCAATTCCCACCCGCTGCCCGTCACCTTGCTCGGAACGAGCAGCGTCAGGAATCGTTCATACAGGAGGAGGTCCGAATACATCCATCTTTTGAACTCGAATGCGGTCATATCTTCGTTAGGCTTGGACAGCAAAAGAGCCGCGGGGCTGTCAAGCACCCTCGGCCTGTCTGTGTCGCTCACGCGCTCATATACCTTGATCGGGATCTGTGCCGCATTGTCGGCAAGAAAACTTACCACCGCGCGGAGATTCGGCTGTGTGCGGTACAGCTGTGCCGCATCCATATTAGCTACACTTACGCCATAATCTCCGCCGTAAACGTATGTGATTTTGGGCCGGAAAAGGTTCCGAATGCCGTCGAATATCGCCATGACTGCCCTCCTACACGACAAGCACTCCTCTTTCCTCGTAAATACTGTCGTATACTTTCGTCTTTGTCGTTTCTATCTGTGTCGCCGCTCCCAGAGCCATCGTGACCGCCACGAGCGGAGATATATCTTCAATCGATTTGTTCCGGTCCCAGGCCCATGCACCGTCTCCCATCGGACGAGTCACAGCAATGTTCGCTGCAAGGTCCAATGCCGGCTGTGTAATGTGGTACGCCGGGATCGCATCGATCTCCGAGTCCTTGTCACATGCCGCTACCGCGTCATAGATCCTGCCGCACCATCCTGCGACGTCTTTTCCGGAGCACTCAACGATCTCGACGCCATCAATCGCTGCCAGGACGTCGATCATGGACGCGATCGGCGCGCCCTTACTCTGCAGAGCGACCTTTATGCCTGCAGAATAGTTTGGCGCGGCATTCTGCAGCCACTTAGACAGCCATCCTGTCCCGGCTCTGTACTCTGCGAGCTCTATGTGCCAAGATCCGTCTTCCCGCTTACCGCATACGCCTATGCTGGCATGGTCCCTGTCTTTGGATATGTCCATGCCAAACCAGAGCGGGGAATCTTTCGCGATGGTGCTCTTTTCGTCTTTCCCGGCGTCCCATGCCCCGATCGGGAATGGCGGCGTGATCACTGTCGTCACCCACTGGCACAGACATTCTGTTTTGAACACGTCCGGCGGATCATCCGCATAAGCGGCTTTCATGGATGCCAGTTCTATCGTGTATCCCAGTGATGGATTAGCCTGGGCCCATGCATTCACGTCCCCAGGGTCAGCGTCCGGATGCGCTGACCACTCGAACAGTCCCAGAGCGCTGCCTTCCGCGGTGCTGTCCGCTTCCGGTTCGGCGTCTCCCATTGCTTTTACAATGCCGTCCGGGTCTCCCAGCTGCGCGTGAGCGCGCAGTCGGAAGTGACGGAGGACCACAGATGTACCATCTCCCGCATTTGACATGCACCAGAGGAGCGCATTTTTGCGGGCCATCCCTGTTTTTGACAATGCCGCCCAGGCATCCCATGTCTGATGCTCGCGGAGCTCGTCAAGGAGCACAAGGTCTGCCGATTTACCGCGGCCCGCCTTCCTGTTGGAAGCTCTGACCCTGTAATTCCTGTTTCCTCTCAGCTGCAGGCGCTTGGATCCGTTTGTATACCATACATGCTGTATGGCTTCCGCGAGGAGTTCATTCTCCTGGGCCATGTCGACGCATGTCTGCCACACGTCCTCGGCGTTCGATACATCCTGCGCTGTCCCGAGCACAAGCGCCACGCCAAGCTGATAAAGGAAATACAATGCAATGACGCATGAGAGAGTCGTCTTGCCATTCTGCCGGCCGACAAGGACCTGCACATTCTTGAAGCGCAGGCGCCATCCGTCATCAGGATCGTCGACCACTTCCAAAGCATGGATGACGAGCCACTTCTGCCATGGGAGAAGCTCGATGTCCAGGATCTCCCTGGCAAATTCTATGACCTCGAATCCGAGCGTTGTGTCAGGCGTCAGATCCCGGAGAGGCGGCGTAAATATGCGGGGAGTCTCTTTCCCGTAGATCACGCCTGCTTGCGCCATTTCGAATTACCGACCAGGACCGGCTTCCTGTCGTTCTCCTTCCCCTGCTGCGGCTTCCCTAACTCATTGATCCCGAGCGTCTCACAGTACCGGAGAAATACACTTGGGGAAACGTTGTCGACCTTGCCTCTAACAATGGGCCAGCCCGGTTCGTCCATCGTCTTCGCGATCTTCTTCGCCGCCTCGATGATCGCCCCGTTCCTGTCCTTGTCGATCCTCCCCGCCTCGATCCCAGCCTTTACAGATTTGTTAAATTTGCTCAGAACTGACATGTCGGATTCCTTCCATTTTGCGCGCGCGCACGCGACCCCCCCTTCGAAAACTCGGAGGGATAAATCATGGTGCGGCCGGTTGATTTGGCCGACGGCCCGGTCTTCAAGATTTTGACTCCCCTACCGTCCAGTCCCGTGTCCGTCGTCCGAGGTTATTAATTCCTGCTTTTTTGCCGCGGGCTCTATTGCATTTTCGATGCGAAGGTTGAACATTCTCAGGCAGTAAAGCATATTCAGGATGCGTCTCGACGGGCACCCGGTGGTCAGGTTCATAGCTGTCATCTGTGCTGGATGGTTTCGCGTCATAGTCAATCTTCTGTCCGCAATGAACACAGACCGCTCGCTTTGCTTTGTCCCGCTGATAGCATTGCATGCGCAGCCGCTTCCATGCCGGAGTCCACCTGGGGTCCTTGAACTCAGTCATACACCCGCCTCCCTATGTGTCCACACCTCACCCTGCCATCTGCCATCGGAATGATACCTGCCCTCTTTACTTCTTCGTAGAAGTGGATATCTTCGCCGACGTATGTCCCATTCGCCCGTTCTTCCCACACGAACCATGGCCGGCGGATCTGTCTGCGCAGCATCTCCACATCGATCATTGCGCAGGCCACGCCTCCGCTGTCGATCTGGAACCTGCCATGCGGGATCTCATCCCAGAGCCAGGCATTCGATCCGGTCGAGTCCTGTGTGCTCCTGAAGATCGGAGCTCTCCGGCTGTCGTTCTTGTACCTGGCCACGCCGGTGACGATCGGCACCACAGGATCGAGCAGATTGATGATCGCGTCTTCCGGGACGATCATGTCACTGTCTATCATGAACAGCTTGTCGAATCCACCGTCGATCGCCTGCTGCACGAGGTTGTTCCTTGCCTGCGCTACGCCGTATACGCCTGCGCCCTGCGAATGTGTATATGTGATGTTGTGCCCGTCCCAGTCAAGGTTCCCGAGAGAGACGGCGCACTCGATGTCGATCTTATCCTTTGACGGGATCCCGATGAGAATGTTCACAGAAGATCTCTCCTTCCTCTGAAGTCGTGTGTGCATCTCTCAGATATGCTGTCTTCCCGCCAGTAGTTGTAGTAATACATCGGCATATCCCAGTCGTATACCCGCCTGCTGCCGTCAAACATCATTGCGTAGAACTGGACGTCTGCGGATCCATCTGTCACAGCTGAGAAGCGCGCATCTCTTATCGATGCGCGTTTATAGCATTTGCACCATGCCGCGATCCAGTGCCGGCCATTGCATCGCCTGACCGGCCTTGCATATCCTATGTGCCTGAAAACAAAAGAGAAGCAGATAATGTCTGCTTCATACTCGTCGATCTTGTCGGATAACTGCTGCAGCACATACTCGTGCAGCCACCAGTCGTCGTCATCCATGAACAGGATCCAGTCTCCCGTCGCGAGCTCCATGCCCCTGTTGCGCGTCGGCCCGTCGCAATGATAGCTGACCGCTTCCGTCTTCGCTCCGTACTCCCTGGCGATCTGTTCCGTGTTGTCGTCACATGAATCACAGACGACAATCAGTTCGTAATCTGTGAATGTCTGGGCTTTGATCGAGTCGAGCGCTTTTCTTATATGTCCGGCTGAATTATGCGCCGGGATGATTATGCTGAATTTCATTCACGAACCTCCTGCACTGTGCTGTGAGCATACGGTTATCCATGCTTATGATCGTACGGAAATGATCAAAGTCTTTCCTGTGTATCTCATAATTTTCCAGGATGCTTTTCATTGTCCGCACGATCGCGAATATATGGCCGTCCTTGCGGTCGTACTTATATCGTGACGGAATCGGGAAGTCCTCATCAAATCGCGCGGATCCTGTCGTGCTCGTAATGATGCAGCATCCGCACATGACGGCCTCGCGAGGGATCCTGTCCCTCCCAGGGAAATCGCCGAAGTCGATATACAGCTTTGATGCCCGCAGGAGCATTGCCACCTGTTCCCTCGTCATCCCTCTGATCGGCTGGAAGCGCATTCCCATTTTCTCGCACTCCTTGATCAGGCTTCTCATGAAGTCGTTAGATCTCGCAGGATTATATGCGATCACGCTGCTCCTCATCGGTTCGCCGTAATCTTCGAAGAATATATCGTTGAGGACGTCCACGTTCCTGTATACTTTCCAAATCCCGAGCTTGTGCAGGAAGTCTACAGCATATTCCGACTGCGCCATGTGTATGATTTCAGGATCATCCAGGAATGCTCCCCATGCGCCTGGCGGCGTATGAAATGCATAGGCATCGATTCCTAACCAGTTGGCCGCTCTGATACAGTTCTCATATCTTGGATCCAGCGCCATGTTCGCCCAGATCTCCGGAAAGATCACTACGCCGCGGTAGTCCTCCGGCAGGTCCGTCACATATCTGCATCCGTATTCCGCATACGCTGCCGGCATCGGATTGCTGAGATCCTGCCCTTTATAGAGGATCCTTGCATTCACGCCTTCGATTCTGTCAAATTCTCTGACGAGATTGTGGATCGATTCTGTTCCGCCCGTCGTGACTCCGGCCGGGCATAAAGCTAATATATTCATAGGCATACAAAAGCGGCGCCCCGAGTGAGAGGACGCCGCCATAAATAGATAGAAAGGGAGATAATGAAACATTTCGAACTTTTACACTAATACCTTATCATGTTTTTACTGTCATTTACTGTCGTCTTTTGACGTCAATGTTATCTGCCAGTTTTCGTATGGCCTGTTTGCGCAGCCTGTATACTGTGCTTTCTGAGCATGGGATCTCGTGTGCAATCTGTAACCACTTTGCCCCATCCATGTATGCGCGCTTAATTACATGGGCCTCTTCGCGGTCCAGGCACTCACATGCCTGAATGTACTGCACAGACAGTCCCAGGCATTCTGTGTGCCGCGCGATCAGGAGTGATTCGTACTCTTCCAGCTTCGCATAATAGTCTGACAGATCGTGCTCACTGTCATGTGCTTTCGGCATGTCCGAATAACTTATAGCAGACGGAGCAGCATACTGCAGTCTCAGCTTTGTTATGCGGAGCTCGATGTCCCTTATCTCTCTTTGTATGTGTCTGTACTGCTTAAGCCATACTATAACTTCTCTGATCGTCATTCTTTCACTCCCATGGATCCGGCAGGTCCTGCCATCCAACAATCGGATCATCGATCACATAACTGGCATCTCCGTAATCAGATATCTCATACCATCCTTTGGGAATCATGGCCTCATTAGAGATGTCCCAAAAATATCTGCTGAGTCTTCCCTGCAGCGTCCCGTCTTCGTAAAAAGCTCTGACCACACTCCTTTGAGGTTTTCTGCCTATATAAACATGTTCTACGATCACCAGTACCGGCTTTTCAATCTCCGGCGGGTCCTTTCTGTTCCATTGCCTCTTCAGGATAAAATCTGCCATGTGCCACAAAATGTTTGTGTGCGCATTGACACTCATTGTTTTTCCCATCAGTTCTTTTAACTGTTTTGCATTTTCAAAAATATCCATAGTCCCCTCATGCTGAATGCTTCCTGTATTCTGCTTGCAGTTGTTCGTCCGCCGTATAGATGTATCTCTGCGTCGTGCTTATGTTAGAGTGTCCCATCAGCTTGCTGATCGCATTGATGTCCATGCCGCGGCGGAACATCTCTGTCGCGAACGTCCTCCGGAACCTGTGCGGATACGCGCCTTCGACCTGCGCCGCTGCGCCGATCCGCATCACCAGCCCCAGCACTCCTCCCGGTGTGTACTTTGATCCGGAGTTCTTGCTCACAAAAAGCACATCGCTCTCGATCCGTCTTTCGCTCAGATAGATCTTAATGTGTTCCGCCGCCACGTCGCTGATATACACGACCCTGTCCTTCCCGCCCTTGCCGTGCCTGACAGTCAGGATTCTCTTGTCAAGATCAACGTCTGACACTTCCAGGTTGCACAGTTCCTCACGCCGCAGACCTGAGGACAGCAGCGTCTCGATCACTGCCCTGTCCAGAGGCCTGCTGCACACAGACCTCATTCTGTCGATCTCTACTGCGGAAAACGGCAATCTGATTTCAGACTCGACTTTGATTGTCTTAATCTTCGCACATGGATTTTTCTGTATCATCTCCTCATCAAACATCCACTGGAAGAACGTGCTCACATAAGAGCGCTGGTTCTCTACATGGCTGTTCTTTGACCCGCGTGCTTTTATATCACCGAGGAAATACCGGATATCATATGCGCTCATCTCTGTGTACGGCTTCCCAATCAGCTCCGCCAGCTTTATCAACGTCCTGACGTATTGCTTAATCGTGCTCTCTGCCTTGCCGTCAATCCTAATGCATGCCACGTATCTTTTGAGGATCCGTTCATTGATATCTTCGTGTCTTACCGTCACATCTGTGACCCTCTCAGTCACGTCGTAGTCATTAAGAGCTGATATCACGCACTGCATGGCCTTCTCCCGCTGCTCGACAGGAAGCTGGAGAGATAGTCTTAATTCAATTTCTCTTAACAACTTGTCTTTCATGTTATTCTCTATACATCACCTTTCCACATTTTCTGCATACATATTTGCCTTTTAATACTACGAATCCTTTGTGCTTAATAATCTTTGCATTGCCTATAAACTCAAAGTCATGCCGGCAGAACATGCGCCTAATCCACATCTTCAAACGCCTCCTCCTCGATGATCTTATCGAAGCCCTCCGCCTCAGGATCAAAAAAACTGAGTAAGATCTCAATGACCAGAACTCCGAAAAAGGCTCCCAAAAATGGCATCTTATCTCCTCCCATTTGCACTCAATACTGCTGCAAGCACGATTCCAAACCATGTCCCCAGCATCAATCCAATTCCGAATGCGATTATTGTGTTCATAAAGCACCTCGAAAAATAAAATCAGGTACCAGACGCCCCAGTATACTAAGGCCAGGTATAGCGCCACCACGCTATACCCCAGCACCATGAAGCTGATCAGCCGCAACGTCTTCACTTCTTCGCCCACTCTCTCCAGTTGTCAGCGAACTAGCTGCCCTTAACGCGGATGAATCCGCCCTTTCCATCCGGAAAATTGCGGGACCCTTTGCAGATCTGCACCATGCCGGC
>JAEIGA010018396.1_pt1 | contig 10643 bp, 11 predicted proteins | sample 9270691 | NCBI WGS metagenome assembly JAEIGA01 (sample SAMN17057246, study PRJNA624740) | gut metagenome | biome: biome; isolation source: fecal sample | host: Bos grunniens | place: China: Xizang | collected 2019 | reverse complement strand
GATTAAGTGCTTGTATCGCCGCATCCGTCAGTTCTTCCCAACCTTTGCCCTGATGGCTACCTGCCTTATGCGCCTCGACAGTAAGCGTAGCATTAAGCAAAAGCACACCTTGCTCTGCCCAATGCGTCAGATTGCCCGACTTGGGAATCGGTTTACCCAAATCGCGATTAAGTTCCTTATAGATATTCTCCAACGAAGGCGGAATACGCACGCCATCCTGCACCGAGAAGCACAAACCATGTGCCTGATTGACATCATGATACGGATCCTGACCGATAATCACCACACGCACTTTGTCAAACGGACAAAGGTCAAACGCACGAAAAATCTGTCCTGCGGGCGGAAAACACTGTTGCGTAGCGTAAGCATGGCGCACAAAATCGGTTAGCAACTCGAAATACGGCTTATCGAACTCGGGTTGCAACACCTCGCGCCAGCTTTCATCAATACGCACAGTCATGGGAATGGTATAGTATGGTGTATAGTATTGTATAGTTTGGTGTAGTGTAGTAGCAGGTTGTGTAGTCTAACCTAATATAATATCCTCCTACTATCAATCGTTAAGAATGAGCATGGCGTCGCCATAGTCACCAAAACGATAACCCTCCTTAACAGCCTCTTTGTATGCCTTCATCACAGGCGCATAACCACCGTATGTAGCCACCATAATCAACTGTGTGGACATTGGCATATAGAAGTTCACAAGGAAAGCATTCGCTACCGTGAAGTCGTATGGCGCATAGATAAACTTGTTAGTCCATCCTTCGTATGCCTTAATTTGTCCATTCGTGCCTACCACATGCTCCAAAGCGCGCATCACTTCCGTTCCCACAACACACACGCGTTTTGATCCTTCATGTGCTTTTTCTACAGCATCCGCTACTTGTTGAGAAATGGAAATCTGTTCACTCTCTACTTTGTGCTTGCTCAGATCCTCTACATCCACTGGTTTGAAGTTACCCAAGCCCACATGCGAAGTGATAGTATAGGTCTCCACACCACGAATCTCCAGACGTTTCAGCAGATTCTTGGACAAGTGCATGCTCGAAGCAGGAGCAGCCACTGCACCAATGTGCTTCGCAAACACTGACTGATAACGCTCCTCATCCATCTCCATAACTGGCAGATCCATAAACACTTCCTCGTATTGCTCCAATGTCTCCTCGGTCATAGGGCGAGCGATATACTTAGGCAGTGGTGTAGTACCCATACTATACAGGTGCTCCACAAAGTCATCGCCCTCGTAGTCCGTCAAGAAACGCAAAGTACGACCGCGAGATGTCGTATTATCAATCACCTCCGCAAAGATAGTTGCATCCTCATCAAAAAAGAGTTTATTACCAATACGAATCTTGCGCGCAGGATCCACCAATACATCCCAATAGCGGTTCTCATGTTGCAACTCGCGCAACAAGAACACCTCTATATTCGCATTCGTCTTCTCTTTCTTGGCATACAAACGAGCGGGGAAAACTTTCGTGTCATTAGCCACTACTATATCGCCTTCATCGAAATAGGTAGCCAAGTCTTTCACCACCTTATGCTCTATCTCACCCGTTTTAGCGTGCAAAACCAACAAACGTGCATCATCACGAAAACGACTTGGGAACTGCGCAATCAATTCCTCTGGAAGTTTGAATTTGAAATCACTTAATCTCATTATCTGTCAAGTTAATTTTATCAATCAAGTTAGTTTTATCTGTCGAATCAGTATTATCTACCCAATCTGTATTTTCAATCGCATGTATAAACTCTTCTACGGTCATACAATCCTCTACGCGCACATCGCCGACCCTTGTTCTTCTAAGCGCAATCAAGTGCGCTCCGCTGCGGAGTCGCTGACCTATATCGCGCGCCAGCGCTCGTATGTATGTGCCCTTTGAGCAAACGATTCGCAAGGTCAGTTGCATCGTTTCGGCCTGAAAATCAAGTATCTCTATCTCGTCTATCACCAGCAGTTTGGCCTTCAGTTCTACTTCTTCGCCCTGACGAGCTAACTTATACGCACGCTTGCCATCCACCTTCACCGCCGAGAACATAGGAGGTACCTGCCACTGCTCACCCGTGAAAGTCGGGATGACCTCCTCTACCAACTCGCGTGTGATATGCTCCGTAGGATAAGTAGCATCTATCTCTTTCTCCAAGTCAAAACTGGGCGTAGTAGCACCTAACTGCAAGGTCGCTACATATTCCTTCTGATGGGCTTGCAATTGGTCTATGAGCTTCGTCTTCTTGCCCGTACAAACGACCACTACACCCGTAGCCAATGGGTCAAGCGTACCCGAATGACCCACCTTCAGTTTCTTGACGCCTAACTTCTTGCACAGCAGCCATCGTACCTTACCCACCACGTCGAAACTGGTCCAACGATAGGGCTTGTCAAATGCCAATATCTCCCCCGCTACAAAATCCATATTCTACACGATTAACACAATCCGTACACAATGGCAAAAAGACCAGCGCACAAACAATATATCGCAAAATATACCAATTTCTGACGGCGCACAATATTAATCATGAACTTGCATGCCAAGCAACCCGATACGAACGCTGCCACAAAGCCCACAATCATTGGCGCTATACCCAACGAACTCTCAACCTCGCCACTCAATATATCCAGTAACTCCAAGAATGCCTCGCCCAAGATAGGAATCAACACCATGAGGAATGAGAACTTGGTCACACTCTCCTTCTTCACGCCACACAATAGTCCTGTAGCAATTGTCGTGCCACTACGACTGAGTCCTGGCAACACAGCCACCGCCTGCGCCAAACCTATAATAATAGCATCCTTATAACCTACTTCATGTCCCATACCTGCACGGCGCTTACTCAGCCACTCGCTGAAATACAATAACATAGCCGTCACGCACAGACATACACCCACGAGCAGCAAACCACTTCCAAAGAATGCCTCCACTTGCTCCTTGAAGAACATTCCTACCACAAACACAGGTATCATCGACACCAATATCATAGCGACATAACGCTTATCCTCATTCCACTTCAAGGTCGTGAACGTCCCCTTGAAGAGTTGCGCCACTTCCTGCCATAGAATAACCAAGGTCGAAAGCACCGTAGCGGTGTGCACTACGATGGCAAAGGTCAAGTTCTCTTCGCCTGCTGTACCCAATAATGCTTGTCCTATCTCCAAGTGTCCAGATGACGAAACGGGCAAGAACTCAGTCAGTCCCTGTATAATGCCCAACAATAACGCTTCCCACCAACTCATTTCTTACGTGGTTTATATAAAATGGCTACTATCATCACCAAGAATCCGAACAACGAAATCATCGGACCTACAGTGATTCTACGTACAGAGAAAATATCAGGATTAAATTCGGTTGCTCCACTGGGTTCGCCGACCATGAGCGCAAAACCTACTACGATGACCACCAAACTAATGGCAATCAAGATAGCATTGCATTTTGGAAGATTAAATTTCATACATTTTACTGGTTTTCATTCGTATATATCGATTGGTGGCAATCCATGAAGCCATGAATGTGATCACCATACCGATTATCAATACCGTAGCTGCAATGAACGTTACATTTTGCCAAATCAATGGGAACAACATGATTCCCAAACGCGTTTGGCAATAGTAGTATGTAGCAGCCAACATCAATAGCGCTAATAATCCTGCCTCAAAACCCATTCGGATATTTCTTCGCAGCAGCGGCCATTTGATGACCCATGGCGTTGCACCCACCAAGCGCATCGTATTAATCAAGAATCGCTTAGAATATACTTGCAATTGTATCGTATTGCTAATCAATACCAAGGCAATTATCAACAGCGCCAAGGCAACAGCTAACAATATGAGTGCTATCTCATTGAGATTATTATCCAACACCTTCACCACATCCTTCTGATAGATCACCTTTTCTACATAGGGCATATTCAGCAATCCCTTCTCTATCTGAGCGATACTATCGGAATGGGCATACGCAGCTTGCAGACGAACCTCAAACGCATCGGTCAGAGGGTTGTATCCTAAGAACGCCGTAGGGTCTTCGCCCAAATTAGCAATATGCTCTTGCAAGGCCTCATCGCGTGAGATAAAGCGATGTTCCAATACGTATGGTGCTGCATTCAGCAGGCGTTTGGTGCGGTCTATCTCATCCGTTGTATTATCATCCTTCAATACAATAGACAATACCACATTCTCTTTCACATGGCGCATCAACTCATGAGCCGACAACAGCACCAGGCACTCCAATCCTACCAAGAACAGCACCAGTGCCACTGATACTGTTGTGGTAAAATACATATTAAACAAACTGCGTCTTTTCATTGTAAGAAGGAAAGGGCAGGTTCGCACCCGCCCTTAGATATTGATGATTAATATTCCCAAAGGTCTTGCTCCGCACTCAACAATTCCCACTCTATCAACTCCTGCTCTTTCGCAATAGCTTCTGGTGTTGTAGCGTAGTCAGGTATCATGCGATCATATACATTGCTCGCTCCAACGAGGTATGAGCTGTAGAGCTTCTTCAGGAAAAAGTCGTCAAAAGTCACACGCTTAGCCTCATTATTCGTTTGCATAACATACTGCTTAGCCATATATGGGCGGAACGCATCAAATGGTACCCAGAAGAGGATTTGACCATACAAAGCCTCCATAATAGGTTGACCATCATAATACGTAGTATTGTCGGCATGCATAGGAGCAATAGCCATAATCTTAGAGTACAAACGAGAGTAGTGCTTATCAAAGAACACAATCTCCTGAATCACATACTTCAGCTGATTACGCACATAACCCTTGTAGGTATAGTTGTTGAAGCGCATCTCGTTGGTGGTAGAATCATAGTTCAAGAGCATATACTCCGATGTCGCTATGTTACCATCGCTCAGCTCACCAGTACGGTCAGTGTTCAAGATAGTAGGAATCATCTCTCGTGGCATAGGAGGAAGATTGAAATAGGGTTTAATATCACCTACTTCAGATGACTTCTCATATACATCCATACCATCCTTGATAGCATTCAGCATCACCAAGAAGAGAGATTTGTATTGCGGATCCTCAGACGAAATAGGATTATACAACTGATAATTCTGCTTAAAACGCATATCTATAATACGATACACCACGCGTGACCATACTACATCATCTGCACGGTGGAATACGCTCACCAGCGTATCAGCTGTCTCTGACAATTCTTGGGTCTCCAGACGTACTATACCCATATTGTCAAAGAACGAGTTTACTTGATACTGCGCCTGAATGGTACTTATACCAAGCAACGCGAAAATAATGACACAAATTTTCTTCATAATTTTTTCTTAATTTAACTCGATTGGCAGACCACGGAGTTGTATTTCTTTACCATCAGGACCTTTTGCCTTGATATACATAAGGTTGACGGTATTACCTTGTTTCAGTTTTTTGATAGCATCCAATGCCTTTGCATCAAAGTGATCACCTTTCACTTGGATAGAAGCACCAGTTGGCAATTTCACTTGGAAGCCAGTGATTTCGAACTTAGCTTGTACCAAACCATCTGCACCGTATGAAGCCACGATTCTGTTCTTAGGATTGATAAGCTGAGCACGTGGAACACGAGTATCCTCAGTAGGCACACCATTAATCTCAAAGTATGCATCTGGACGAGGCAAGTTCTTCACACGATACAATTGTGAACCCATCAACGCTGCAGTTCCGCCGATATTGGCATATACCTCAATCTCCAGTTTGTCAGAAGAATCCGCATTGGGTCGGATAATCCACATATTACCCTCTTGCTTGATGCTTGCTTGTGCACATTTCACTTGCAACAAGTGTGCACTCACACCTGGCACAGAGATGGAGAATGGGTTGTCATAACCGCGATACATGATGTTCAAGTCTGTGTTAGAGATGGTCGCTGTTGGCTCACCTACGGTATACTCACGCTCAAATGGCAAGTATTGCATCACACCCTGTTGGTCCATATAGCCTATCTTACCTGTAATCTTCTGCACTCCCACATTGTTGGCAATCACCTCATATACGCCATTGTTATTGAGTTTTTGACCATTCACATAGTACTCAGGTGTTTGGGTAGAGTCAATGGCTGCCAAAATAACTTGTGCTGTATATTTGGTACCTTTTACCACATAGTTGGCAGAAGGTATCACGTATGCGTTGAACTTGTTCACACGTAGGTCACCTGCATCGGTAGCGCCCAGCAACAAACGTGTTGCGACACCCTCACAGTGACGAATATCGTTCTGCAATTTGGTCAGAATCGTGATGGAAGCACACATTGGCATCTCGTGGAAGATCATGTTCTCCCATGTTACAGGTTCACCTTCTGCATTAAAACCATCATCAGTCACGAAAGTGCGATTCATCTCCTCATGGAACATGGATGAACCAGGAGTATTCTCCGTGTATTTGATCAAGAACTCACGGAAACGGTTAATCTTCTCCTTGAGCACAGTAGCGTTACCCTCGTTGAGCGCGTATTGAGCAGGGATATTGGTATCATCTTTCTTACCTATCTCACTCACTTTAGCATCTTTTTTTGCCTTGCTACCGTCTGCGAGGAGCACCATATCATCTTTGAATGTTTGCACATACAAGAAGAACTCGTCTGATACGCGTTTCACCTCCATTGCCTTGTCATACCACTCTTTTGTCTTCTCTGGGTTCTTGTCCAGAGCAGCCTTGAAGGTAGCGTATGTCTCGGCATTACTATCTTGCATAGTCTCAATCGTCGCATGCAGACTATCGTCCACCTGCGTGTATCCGTTCAAGATAGCTGCACTGACGTTGAGCGCCAACATGGCGGTCAACACCAGGTACATCATACCTATCATCTTTTGTCTCGGAGTTTCCGGACAGTTAGTTGCTCCACTCATACTTTTTCAATAAGTAATTTGCGTTAACTACAATCTACTGATTATTAAGACAATGCATTGAGCATATTGCCATATACCTTATTCAGGTCTGCCACTTGAGCAGCCAACTTCTTAGCACCAGCCTCGTATGCCTCCTGTGCTTTCAATGCCTCTGCAGACAAATCGTTCATCTTCTTGCATGTCTCCACTTGTGCTTGTACGGCATTCACTTGTGCTTGCACAGCGTTCACTTGCAACTCATATACTGCGTTCAGACTATTCAGTTGTTTAGCCGCAGCTGCCACTTGACCCTCATAGTCCTTAGTACCAGCAGCTACTTTCTTCATATCCTCTGCTACTTGACCATAGGTAGCGCTCAGTACTTCGCTCTTCTCGCTGATAGCCTTGCCTGCTACTACAAATTGCTCTGCAGCTTGACCCGCAGCATCCAGTTTCTCGGACAATTGAGTAGTAGCGGTTGCTACCTTGCCCAGTTCACTAAGTTGTGCCGCAGTCTTTGCCAAACCTGCAATACCTTCCTTCAATGCGCTAACCTCTTTATCTGACAGAGCTGGTATATTAGCTGAACCTGTAGCAGGAGCACCTTCAGCAGAACCTGCACCGCCACCCATCAAGGTTGGTTTAGGACGTGCTTGCATCTCTTTCAGCAATTCAGGTTCTGTGCCATGACCCAACAACTGTGGGAAAACTTCATGCCAATGGAATTCTGGGTGAGGTTTGTCCAAACATCCAATCATAAACAGCATGGCCTCGGTAATCATACCTACCATCAACACGGCACTCGCTCCAGGGAAGTGCATAATCTTGAACAATGCACCAATAATTACCACTGATGCACCGATGGAATACACCATACCTACAACGCGTTTACCTTGGTAAGAACCATACCAATTCATAAAACGAGCACCAAAACCTTTTTTCTCGTTAGCATTCATTTCTTTTGACATATCTTTACTTTTTTATTTATTCGATATTGTTTATTCCTTTTTTATTATTGTCCCATATACGAGCGAACGCAACGGAAACCGATATACGAACGACCCTCGTATTGATACTCGTAGGTACGCACACCGCATTGCAGGTAGTAACTAATGTCTTTCCAGCTACCGCCCTTGATTACTTTGCGTTTGAGGGTGTTAGGATCCTCTTTGCGTGCCATGTATGGGAACTCAGGGTTCAAATCGTGTATATTCATATTGGATGAGGTAGAATACGCCGAAGCGGTCCATTCTGCCACATTACCTGCCATGTCAAACAATCCAAAGTCGTTTGGCTCGTATGAACCGACAGCCACGGTTGCTACACCTGTATCATTGTGATACGAACCGCGATAAGGTTTGAAGTTTGCTAAATAACTACCCTCCGAATCACGCGCATAGCGATCACCCCATGGGTACATAGCCATCTTGCGACCTCCGCGAGCAGCATACTCCCACTCGGCCTCGGTTGGCAAACGATATGCGTTCACCACTACAGGTTGTTGCGAACGCAACAGTTGGGTACGCCAGTGGCAGAAAGCGTGCGCTTGCTCCCATGTCACACCTACGACTGGATAATCTGCATAACCTGGCGAACTGAAGTAGCTGTACAACAGAGGGTCGTTGTATGAATGTTCAAAGTCACGCGCCCATACCATAGTGTCTGGGTAAACGCAGATGATGCCATTGGTATTAATGTCGCTTGGCTGACGCAATGGACGCTCTACGGTCTCGTAGTAGATCTCATCGTTCTCTACCCAGAATGAGTCCACGCGGATAGAAGCACCATCAGGGTAGCGACCACGTGCCACGTCGAACTTATTGCTTACCTTCAATGCTTGATCAATGTTCACCCATGTGTAGTGATAGCGCAAGGCTGTGGTCTTCAGACTACCACGACCTTCATCATAGAACATAGGCGACAGGATTTCAGCCATTGGCTCATCAGGAATAAAACGATTCTCCCATGGGATACGTTTCTTCCAGTTAATCCTCACATTCTCATCGTCTGTCTCGTACTTGGATTGCAATGCATATTCGCTATCGCTTCCTTCTTCTTCAATCAGCAGAGAGTAGGCAATAGAGTCGCGCACCCAATCCACAAATTGGTGGTATTCGCTATTCGTAATCTCTGTTTCGTCCATCCAAAACGCATTCACAGTCACCATCACATTATTATCTGATTGGCTGAACACTGCGGACTCTGAATTAGGTCCCATCAAGAAAGCGCCTTTACGAATCAGCACCATTCCAAATGGATTCGCCTCTACGAAGCCCACCGACGTAGTCGCGCCTACCAACTCGCCTGCGGGGCCTTTACCCTTGCAAGCGACCATTCCTAACAATAATACAACAATTGATAAAACTTTTGTAACTTTCATATTTTTTGTAGTTTATACTTCTTGTTTATAAATATCTCACACTCTTGTAGCGATTGGTGCGTTTCGGTTTCAGGATATTGAAGCCGTATGCCAAGTACAACTCATGCGAGCCATAACTCTCTCTTATCAACCCATTGGCAGGCAACTCGTAGGTGTATCCCACTTGCAACCCGTCTATAATATCCATGCCCAACAGTATATTCACGCTGCCCGCAATGCGATATCCCAATCCAAAGCGGTAACGATCATTCACCTGAGCCAACATCGTCAGATTCACATCCCAAGCTGCAAAGTCTGTTTGCAACATCGCGCTTGGCATCAGCAGCCATTGTTTGTTGCGCAAGCGCCAGTTGTATCCACCCGCAGCGTAAAACGAACCGCGTACAGGCACTTCTGTCCGGTCGCTCCACTCCAATACGGGGTGTGTCACGTGAGTATAACTCACACTCGCCCACCATGTGGGAGCCGTGTAGTACACACCTACGCTCATGTCAAATCCCATTCCCGACACCCCATTCTGTCCACTTGCCTCAGGTATGGCATTGTCTGAGGAGGTATGATAAGCATGATCTTGCACCAAGTCTGCCAAATCCTTCAGGTTCACGCTATCGGCCGCAAAACTCAGGTTGATAAAACCCAAATCAGCACCCACGCTCAATTGCCCTTTACCCAACTTAAAGCGATAGGCATACTCCGCATGCAGACTCTGGTTGGCGAACAATCCAAAGCGGTCATTCATAAAGCGAATACCTGCCGCATGTCGCGTTTTTCCTATCACAAACGGAGATGAAAAGGAAAAATACGTAGTCATCGGAGCATCCATTATGCCGGTGAACTGCATACGGTGAACGCCGTACACCCGCATCAAGTCGCCGTCTCCCACCGCCGCGGGATTATAAGTCGGCTGCATAAACATATACTGCCCTACCTGCGGATCAAACTGAGCGCGAAGACATGCTACACAGCACATTAAACCACAAAATAGTACAATATAACGTTTCACAATAGTATCAATTTTACCTTTACGCAGCACAAACGATTAATATTCTTCTTCGTCAAAAAAGAAGTCATCTTTCGTAGGATAATCAGGCCAAATATCTTCGATTGACTCGTATATTTCCTCATCATCCTCAATCTCTTGAAGGTTTTCTATTACCTCCAAAGGAGCACCTATGCGCAATGCATAATCCAACAACTCATCTTTGGTTGCTGGCCATGGGGCATCCTCTAATTTCGTAGCTAATTCAAGTGTCCAATACATAATCTATCAACGCACCTCCTGTGCGCTCCTTACAAATTAAGCGCGCAAAGGTAGTAAATTTTTCTCACATACGCAAGAAAAACTTATTTTTTTACTCTTTTTTCCAAAAAATCGGCACTATTTTCTCCTCTTTTGCTATCCAGCGAGCCAAAACAAAGCAATAATCGCTCAGTC
>JAEIGA010018395.1_pt1 | contig 10643 bp, 9 predicted proteins | sample 9270691 | NCBI WGS metagenome assembly JAEIGA01 (sample SAMN17057246, study PRJNA624740) | gut metagenome | biome: biome; isolation source: fecal sample | host: Bos grunniens | place: China: Xizang | collected 2019 | reverse complement strand
CTTAGGCTTACGGCCCAGGTACTCGGTGATCTCCAGGATCTCAGCTGCCTGCTTAACCTTCTTGTCGATCTCGCCCTTGGGGGTCTTACGCAGCTTCAGAGCGAATGCCATGTTATCATACACAGTCATGTGAGGATACAGAGCATAGTTCTGGAAAACCATGGCGATGTCGCGGTCCTTAGGAGCCACGTCATTAACCATCTTGTTGTCGATCCACAGTTCGCCTTCGGTGATTTCTTCCAGACCTGCGACCATACGCAGAGTGGTGGACTTACCACAACCGGAAGGACCAACCAGAACGATAAATTCCTTGTCGGCGATCTCCAGGTTGAACTCCTGGACCGCTACGACACCCTTATCGGTGATCTGCAGATTGGTCTTCTTGGCGACGCCTTCAGTGGGCTTTTTGCGGGCCTTCTTCTTGGCCATCTTTTCGTCGTCACCGCTGTAGGGGTAGAGCTTCTTGACATTTTTCAGAACAACAGTTGCCATTTTTCTTCGATTCTAAGCATACCGAGCCTTTCGCGTATGCTCTCACTGCCGGCAAAATAATAGTCCGGTCAGTATTACGACAGGTCTCCACACTGCCGCACCGTGAATCAAACGGGTATTTTTCCTCCTTTTTTTAGCGTCATATCAACTATTTTGTGGAGTAGCGGATATGCGCAGGGATGCTAATATGATAGCACAGGTTGCGCAACTATGCAATAGGTTTTTTTGACAGTTTTTTCCCTGTATTTTTGGGCATTTCGCTGCTATTTAGCCAATATTCCAGCTGCCGTTGCCGTCGTAGTCCAGATTTGCGCCATAGTAGGCGGTCATGGCATCGGCAAGATACCCGGCATCTTTCACGCCGCCGGTTTCATAGCAGGAGTGCATTGCCAGCTGGGCCATACCGATATCAATGCTGGGTACTGCCACCTGGGAGATGGACACTCTGCCCAGCGTGCTGCCACCGGCAATATCCGCCCGGTTGCAGTAGGTCTGCACCGGCACGCCGGCATTTTCGCAGATTTTACGGAAGACAGCAGCAGACAGGCCGTCGGTGGTATAACGCTGCTCGGCCTGGAATTTTACCATTACGCCGCCGCCCACAACAGGCGCATTGGCACTGTCAGCATATTCGGGGTGGTTGGGATGGATGGCGTGGCCGTTGTCAGCAGACACCATAAAGGACTTGGGCAGCAGCCGGTCGGCTTCCACACCCAACGCCTTGCAGATCCGCTTAACGGCGCTTTGCAGGAAATCAGCAGCAGCGCCCTGATAGGATCCGGAACCCACCTCTTCATTGTCAAAGACACACAGAACAGGAATATTGTCCGTAGGCTTGGCATCCAGGAAGCCACGGGTACAACCCCAGGCGCACTCCAGATCGTCAATAGCCGTTGCGGAGAAGAATTCATTTTCCAAGCCCCAGACAGTGGATTTTTCCCGGATATACAGGTACAGATCGTGGCCCACCACCTTGCCACCGGCAAGGGTCTCCAGTTCGCTCATAAATTTATCGGCAGCTTCCTTGCTGCCCAGCAGCGGGATATTGTCCACCGCCACATTCCACTGATAGCCCGGGTTGGAACGGGTCATGTGGGGCGCCACATTGGGCATCAGCAGCAAATCCCGGTCGAAGTCGATAAGCTTGCTCTGTACACCGTTTACGGTTTCTACCATTACCCGGCCGGCAACAGACAAGGGTCTATCCATCCAGGTATTCAGGATAACACCACCGTAGCGTTCCACCAAAAGTTGGGTATAGTTCCCCACCTTGACACCGTTTTCCTTGACCTTGAAACAGGGACGGTCGGTGTGGCTGGTGCTGAACAGGAATCCCTTGGGCGCACCGGTGGGTACTCGAAAAGCAATCACTGCGCTATCGTTACGGGTCACATAGTATTTGCCGCCAGGGACGAATGTCCACTCGTTGATCTCCTTCAGCTGCTTATAGCCGGCATTTTCCAACTTCTCCACCAGCAAAGCCGTTGCGTGGAACACACTGTGGGACTTGTCCAGAAATTCTCTTAAATCGTTGATTCTTTCCATAATAAACCTCCGTTTGTTATCCGCTCATCATAAAGGTGTATCGGCACCTGCGGCGATCCCCATCTGAAAAGGGGATTCCCACGCCAGTATGCGCACCGACTCGAAATCACCGAAATTTACAGATAACCTTGTATATTATTGTACATAAATTCTTATCTGCCGTCAACCGGAAACGCAAAAGTTTTCCACAGGTCGAATCGTGTCGAAAAGTTGCCATTTTACACTGTTTTGTATATTATTGTCGTATTTTGTCGAACGATTTGTTTCGATTTCTCCTTGCAAAACCCTCTCAGTTATGCTAAATTATATTTGTCGCAACGCGGTAGGCCGCCTACCACAATCACAGCAGATATTCTTTCGTGTCTGCTGCAGGGGAATATCTTGGAAAGTCAGGAGAGGAAGTTATGGACAATCAATCCCGCGTAATCATCGCGGACAATTCGGAAGAGTTTTGCAGCAGCCTTACCGCAGCCCTACATCAAACCGACCGGTTTCGTGTCATCGACACCGCCAGCGACGGTGAACGAGCCATCACCCTGGTCACCGAGCAGAAGCCGGACATTCTGGTGTTGGACCTGATGCTGGCGAAAAAGGATGGTATCAGTGTTCTCAAAGCCATCAGCAACTTAGAAAATAAGCCCACGGTGCTGGCCACCTCCGGGTTTATTACCGACTATGTGGCATCCGCTGCCGCCAACCTGGGCGTGCGGTATCTGATGCTGAAACCCTGCGATATGACCGCCCTGGTGGAACGGCTGGAGGAGATCCGCGGTGGGGAGAACCTGCGGACCCCGGCAAGCCGCCATAACGGCCAGCAGAATATTGAAACTATGGTCACCAATATCATTCACGAGATCGGTGTCCCCGCCCACATCAAGGGCTATCAGTACCTCCGGGAGGCAATTATTATCGCCGTGGAGGATATGGATGTGATCAACGCCATCACGAAAATCCTCTACCCCCAGGTGGCAAAGACATTCCAGACCACTCCTTCCCGGGTGGAACGGGCCATTCGCCACGCCATTGAGGTAGCCTGGGACAGAGGCGACCTGGATACCCTGCAGCGGTTTTTCGGATATACCGTCTCCAACACAAAGGGCAAGCCTACCAATTCCGAGTTCATTGCCCTGATCGCCGACAAGCTGCAACTGCAGATGAAATCCGCCGGGGTAGCGAATTTCTGATTTTTAACGGACACCCCGGGAGGGATGTCCCTACATATACAAAACCCAGGCAACGAAAAGGCGTTGCCTGGGTTTTTGTTAGATTTTCAAGATGCCCAGGGCTTGCAGGAGGAGCATCAGCAGCAGGACAGGCACAATAAACTTGACCATCACCACATACAGCGTCTGCCGACCGAAGGATTCACCGTTACGCCGCACTTCATCAATAACCGTCTTGGGCTTTACCAACCAGCCGATGAGGATACAGGTAGCAATGGAAACCACCGGCATCAGCACAAAGTTGCTGATGTAGTCCAGAATGTCCAGAATCTGCGCCTTGGCGCCATTGGGAAGAACCACTTCGAACTTAAACACATTATAGCCCAGGCATACAGTGATGCCCAGCGCTGCGGTCAGGGCGGATACTGCAAGGACCGCTTTCTTTCGGCTCCAGTGGAATTTATCAATGACACAGGATACGATGGCTTCCATAATGGACACAGAAGAGGTCAGGGCTGCAAAGGCCACCGTCAGGAAGAACAAAATACCCACAACAGTGCCAAGAACAGGCCCCATAGAGCCAAAGACCTTGGGCAGCGCCACAAACATCAGCGCAGGACCGCTGGCATCCAAGCCATCCTGACCCATAAAGGTAAAGACCGCAGGAATAATCATCATACCGGCCAAAAATGCCACGACGGTATCAAACAGCTCAATCTGATTCACAGACTTATTGATATCGGTATCCTTCTTCACATAGGAACCGTAGGTAATCATAATACCCATGGCCACACTGATGGAATAGAACAGCTGACCCATGGCATCCATCAGAACCACCGCAAACTTTTTGAAGGTCATACCTTCAAAGTTCGGTATCAGGTAAACCTTGGCACCTTGCAGGCCGGTGCGAACACCGGTACCGTCATCGTACTTCAAGGTCAGGGAGAATGCGGCAATACCCACCACCAGTATCAGCAGCAGAGGCATCAGAATTCGGGAGAATTTCTCAATGCCCTTATCCACACCCTTGTAAACGATAAAAATGGTTGCACCCATAAAAATTGCGAACCAGATGATGGGCGGCCACACGGAACCGATAAAATTGCCAAAGTAATCGCCGTCCACCGCTGCTGCCCCATTGCCGGTCACATAGGCGCCCAGATATTTCAGCACCCAACCGCCGATGGCACAGTAATAGGGCAGGATCAACGCCGGAATTATGCAGGCAAGCACGCCCACCCAGCCCATGCGGGAACGAAGGTTTCCGTATGCAGCCAGGGGACTCAGCCCCGTTTTGCGGCCGATAGAAATTTCCGTAATCAGCAATGTGAAGCCAAATGTCAGCGCCAAAACCAGATAGCACAGCAGGAACACACCGCCGCCATCCTTGGCTGCCAAATAGGGAAAACGCCAAATGTTACCCAAACCCACGGCACTGCCAGCTGCTGCCAAAACGAATCCCAGCGAGCCGGTAAAACTACCTCTTGTTTCTTTCTTTTCCATATTTTTCTCCAAAATGTCAGAATGGAATGTAGTATACTACATTTTCCCCTTCGTTGCAAGCATTTTTACAAAGACTTTTGTTTTTCACCCAAAAACATTTGACAAGAACGGCACATTATTTATATAATGTAAAAAAATCAAGGAGGTAATTTCAAATGGAAAACGAAGAAATCCTGCAGGAGGAAGAAGAATCCATCCTGACCCTTACTGACGAAAACGGTGTGGACACCAATTTTGAGTACTTGGACTGCATCGAGCTGGACGGCAAGGAGTATCTGGTGCTGATGCCCGAAGGCACCAACGAGATCGTGATTCTGGAGGTCCAGCCCGTGGACGAGGAGAACGAAAACTATGTGGCCGTGGAAAGCCAGGCGATTCTGGACAAAGTGTACGGCATTTTCAAAGAGCGTTACAAGGACATTCTGCAATTTGAAGACTAAGAAAAATGACCTTTGGGGATATCCCCAAAGGTCATTTTTTGTTTGCGTAAGGACACTGGGTCAAAACAATTTATCCAAGCCCGGGTGCGGAGGGTGTAATAGAGGGCCGTACCCAAGCCCAGCAGCACCGCCAGCTCCCCGATGGCTACATACAGTGCGTTCAGCCAAAAGCCGCCGCCAATGTACACGCTCAATTCCCAGCCCACCAAAAGGGCATTGCTGATGGCCGGCAGCAGCATAGCAAGGAGGGGGTAGCCTTTGATCTTCACATTCCGCAGGCCGTACATTCCGGCAGTTGCCAGCAGGGTTGCCAGTGTTCCCACAAGGAAATCCAGTGGCAGCGCCCCGGCAAAGCTGATATTAAAGAGCAAGCAACCAATGGTCAGGCCGGGAATGGCTGCCGGGGTGTAGAGGGCCAGCACGCACAGCGCCTCCGACACCCGAAACTGAATGGCCATACTGGCAGAGCCGGGCAGCAGAAAATTCTGCAAATAGGTCAGCGCCACATATAGCGCAGCAATCAGTGCGCCGTGGGCAAGAAAGCGACTTTTTTTCCGCATAATTTCCTCCAAAAAAACAAAAAATGGACACACAGCCGTGTCCACAAAAAATGAGCGCAATGCGCCCATCGGTCCCTAGTTTTATTTACCGACAGGATGGTCACGAACTGTCCTATGGAATTTTCTTCATTATAACCCCCTTTCCTGTCCCTGTCAAGGGTTGTAAACTTTCTGTGATCGACGGGATTACCCTTGCAGATTTTCCTAACGGTGGTATAATAGAGACAAATAAACATAAAGAAGGGGTTGCGCTATGAAAAAATACGATTTGCTCATTCAAAACGCCACGATCATTGACGGCACCGGTTCTCCCCGGTATCAGGCAGATTTGGCCATTGCAGGCGACAAGATCGCCGCCATCGGCAAGCTCTCCCCCGACGATGCCAAGCAGCTTCTCGATGCCAAGGGGCATATTGTCTGCCCCGGCTTTATCGATGCCCACGGTCACTCCGATTTTACCTTATTTGTGAACAACCGGGGCGAGAGCAAGATCCGCCAGGGCATCACCACCGAGGTCACCGGCAACTGCGGTTTCACCGGCGGCCCCTTTACCGAAGATCACCGGGACGACCTGTTTGCCTATCTGTCCAACACCATCGTTCTCACCGGAGAAAAGAAGGATGCCTGGCGCTGGAATACCCAAAATGAATTTTTGGAACATTCTGCCGCCAAGGGTTTGAGCTTCAATGTTGTCCCCCTGGTGGGTCAGGGTATGATCCATGTAGGCGTGATGGGCTTTGAAGACCGTGAACCCACCCCGGAAGAATTGCAGCGCATGGGCGATATGCTCCGCAAAGAGATGGATGCCGGCTTCTTCGGTATGAGTATGGCCTATGCCTACGAACCGGCTGACGCAGTTTCCCAACAGGAAAATCAGCTGCTTTTGTCCATTTTGAAGGAATACGGCGGTGTTTACGCAATACATTTGAAGGATCAGCAGGCTAAGGTTTTGGAATCCGTTACCGATGCCATTGCCTTTGCTCGCCAAACCGGTGTCAGCGTTCAGGTATCCCATTTGAAAGCCAAATATGCTGCCAATTTTGGCAAAGCCCAACAGGCGGCAGAACTGATTGCGCAGGCAAAGGAAGACGGGCTGGATGTAGCTTGGGATGTATATCCCTATATCGCCTACGGCGGCGGTCTGATCGACATTCTGCCCCCCTGGGTGAAGAAAGACGGCGCCCATGTGATGTGCGAAAAACTCCGGGACCCTGCCCTGCGGTCAAAAGTCCTTTACGATATGGAACACGGCATTGACGGCTGGGAGACCATTCTGAACAGTCCCAATTGGGAAAACTGCGTGCAGATCGCATCTCTGAAAACCGACGCAAACCGCCACATTGAGGGCAAATTTGTCAGTGAGCTTGCCAAGCTTTGGAACTGCACCCCCTATGAGGCGGTGGTGGATCTGATGGTGCAGGAGAACGCCTCTGTCAAGTGCGTGTGGTTTGCCATGGATGAGCAGGAATTAGTGAACCTGATGCAGCACCCCGACGCTATGTTCGGCACCGACGGCCGGGCCTGCGCCACCTACGGTGAGCTGTCCGGCGGTATGGTACACCCCCGGTATTACAGCACCTATCCCCGCATTATGGGTCATTATGCCCGGGATCTGGGCATCTTTACCCTGGAAGAGGCCATCTGCAAATCCACCGCCTCCCCTGCCCAGCGGTTCGGCATTGACGGCCGTGGCATTTTGCAGACAGGTTATTTTGCCGACATTGTCATCTTCGATCCGGAAAACATCCGGGAAGTGGGTGTATTCGGTGACCCCCATCATTACCCCGAAGGCATTGACGCAGTCATTGTCAACGGTCAGGTAGTTATTCATAACAACGAACACACCGGTAACCTGCCCGGACAAATTCTGCGAAAACGATAAGTTTTCAATTTTACCCCAACAGGTGATTTTATGAAAAAAATGCTTTTCATTCTGAACCCCTGCGCCGGCACCAAAAAAGCCAACAAAGTACTAACAGATATTTTGGCCATATTCAACCGGGCGGATTATATTGTAACGACCTATGTCACCGCCGGGCCGAAAGATGCCACCCAAGCGGTAAAACAGTTGGGACCGGGTATGGATATGATCGTCTGCTGCGGCGGCGACGGCACTTTCAACGAAACCGTCACCGGTCTGCTGGAGGCAACGCTTGACATTCCCCTGGGCTATATCCCAGCCGGCTCCACCAACGATTTTGCCCACTCTTTGCATCTTTCCACCGACCCCCTGGAGGCTGCCCGGCAAATCGTAGAAGGCGCGCCGGAGGCGCTGGATGTAGGTCAGTTTGACGGGCGGTATTTCTCTTATATTGCCTCTTTCGGTGCGTTTACCAAGGCCAGCTACGCCACCCCTCAGAACATCAAAAACGCCCTGGGTCACACCGCCTATATGTTGGAGGGTATCCGGGAGCTGTCCCAGATCCGCAAGACCCCCGTGCGGCTGGAGCTGGACGGAGAGCTTTTGGAGGACGATTACCTGTTTGGCGCGGTGTGCAACTCCACCAGCCTGGGCGGTATTCTTACCTTAGACCCCAACCAGGTGGATATGGGAGATGGTCTGTTTGAGGTGCTGCTGGTACGGGCGCCCCGGGAACTGGGCGAGATCACCGAATGTATTGCCGCGGTGCAAAAACAGCAGTACAACTGCCGTATGCTCACCTTCCGCAGCACCCGGCAGGTAAAGATCTATACCGATACAGATATCTTTTGGACTTTGGACGGCGAAAAAGAGCCGGGCCGGGGCAACGTGACCGTCACCAATCTGCACCACGCCATCCATTTGGTAAAATAGGAGAACGCCATGCACAACACCACCCTTTGCTATATCACCCGGGGTAACGAAGTTCTGATGCTCCACCGGGTCAAAAAGAAAAACGATGTGAATCAAGATAAGTGGATCGGCATCGGTGGCCATTTTGAAGGGAGCGAGACCCCGGACGAATGTCTGCTGCGGGAAGCCAAAGAGGAAACAGGATTAACCCTTACCAGCTGGAAATGCCGGGGTGTGGTCACCTTTCTCACCAACGGCCCCTGGGACGGAGAGTATATGTATCTGTTCACCGCCGATGGCTTTGAGGGCGAGCTGAAAGAATGTGACGAGGGCGAACTCAAGTGGGTCAGCCGGGAATTCCTGGATAGCCTTCCCACCTGGGAGGGAGATAAAATTTTCCTGGACCTGCTTTGGAAGGATGCGCCCTTTTTCCTGCTGAAACTCCGTTATGACGGCGATACCCTTGTGGAAGCCGTCCTGGACGGAAAACGAATCAAATAATTGGACGGACGACCAATGGTCGCCCCTACATTTTGAACGGAAATACCGCCCCCTTCAGATGAAGGGGGCGGTTGGTTTTATTTGATCTTTCTGGCTTCCAGATAGTAGCGCTTGCTGCGGGCTTCACCCATAGAGAAGGTCTTCCGGGGCAGGCAACCGTACTGTTCCACATAGCTGAACAGCTCTTCCTTTTCAATACCGCCGCAGATCATGGCCAGGCAGTTTTCTGCCTTGCCCAGTTCGATACAATCGGCTTCACCGTGGATGTAGTCGCAGATCACCTGAGGATTCTGCTTAATGTAATCATCGATGTAGTCCTGCATGCTGCCGATGGTCAGTGCGTTGGTCTCAGGGAAATAGATGGTCTTTTCGCCGTCTTTCCAGTAAGCCTGCACAGCCTTGCCTTCCGTGGGCAGCGCAGCCATAAAGCTTTCTGCGTCCACATTCTTCAGCAGTCTGTAAATGGGCTCAAACTCAATGGCCTCTTCGCCTAAGTTCACGATCTCAGCCAGCGCATATCTTGCCGGATGGGTTTTGGCGGCTTCTGCACCGATTTTGGCCTTGATCTCCTCGTACAGAGCCTTGGCGGAAGCCAGGGAGTGGTTGCCGTCGCCCATAGCGTAGATTAGCTTGTCGGCATTGTTTTCTTCGTATTCTGCAATCAGGGCTTCCAGCTCTGCGCCGCCCACTGCATAGCCGGTGACCTTGCCGCCGCCCTGCATCAAAGTGAAATCGTAAAGCACATCGAACTTTGCCTTGTTGCCGGTCAGGTAAGAGAAAATCTTATCCTCCCGGTCATCACAGAAGATCATCACATGGGGCAGCTCCACAGTTGCCTCCCGGCGGACAGCCACACGGGGAGGAATTCTTTCCAAAACAGTTGCCTCAGTGGCGCGGATATTGGACTTGGAATCGGGAGAGAAATCGTACTCCTCCAAATCCACCTTGCCGATGACACCACGGCGGAGCTTGCCGTCGGGCAGGATACGCTCCAGATACACGAAGGTATTGGGGTAGCATTTCAGCTTTTCAGGGAGGGTCTGCATAGCCTTTTCAATACGCTTTTTGTGGATCTCTTCCTTTTCGGATTCCAGGTAGGCTTCGGGCAGGATTAAAGACAGGGTACTGGGGGCATCGGCTACAAACTTTTCAGCCGTTTCCCAGTACTCCAGCTGGCTGGTGAACTGGTCGCAGGCGATCACCGCCCACTGTTCAAACTTTGCATTCTTGGCATCGTATGCAGGCAGGAGAATATCTGCCGCAGAAAATACGGTCTTTTTCATAGCTATCTTCCTTTTCAAAAGAGATACTGGTATCTTACAACTTATCACCCGTTCTGTCAATAAAAAACTCCCGTGAAAACACGGGAGTTTTTGTTTGTTTTTAGGATTAGTCTTCCTTGCCCTTAGCCAGGATCGTGTTGGTGATGATGCCCAGGATCAGAGCGCAGGCGATGGTGGTCAGGGTGACCTTACCGAAGGAAATGCTCAGGCCGCCGATACCGGGGATCAGGATGGAAGCAACCACAAACAGGTTCTTGGAAGCATTCAGGTTGACCTGCTGGATCATCTTCAGACCGGAAACAGCGATGAAGCCGTACAGAGCCACGCAAACGCCGCCCATAACACAGTTGGGGATAGATGCCAGGAAGGTGACGAAGTGGCCG
>JAEIGA010018394.1_pt1 | contig 10643 bp, 5 predicted proteins | sample 9270691 | NCBI WGS metagenome assembly JAEIGA01 (sample SAMN17057246, study PRJNA624740) | gut metagenome | biome: biome; isolation source: fecal sample | host: Bos grunniens | place: China: Xizang | collected 2019 | reverse complement strand
GTTTGTATAATTATTATATCCTGAATATCCAACAGCGCTAAGAGTGGTAAATCTCACCATTTCATTTGTCTCATAACTGTACCAATCAGAAGCTATTTGCGAACAATTATTTGAAACGACTTTAACTAAATCCATAAAGCGCTCCAAGTGAATTCCATCAAGTTCAAAATCAACACCGCCACCACGAACACCTGAGAAAAAATATTCTGGTGTACGCAATTTTCCGTTAAAAACATAATCCGAATATATATGTTGCGTTTTCTGATAAACATTTGTCTGTATGTCATATTTATCTGCAAAACAAAATGACACATATGCAATAAAGACAAATGTACTTAACTCTAATCTTTTCATATTACTCCTTTGGTTTATTATATTTAATTGTTCCGTCTAACATTTTTTTAGCATTTCTTCCAACACCATCCGGCCTAGCACTTATTACCCAACCATCATAATCAACAATTCCACAGTGTCCTTGTCCATTAGGATTTTCACGCGCCGCCAAGAAGCCTGGTTCTGGATAAACAGAGCCAAGATGTATCCATTCACCAATATTTCTCCCGGTCGCCCAATCATTAGCAACAGGTGGATATGTGCCGCCAAACAAATGCGATGTCTGATTGTGCAGAACTTCAAATCCCGCTTCTATTGCAACATCAGCAACAAATCTATTGCATTTCCACTTCCCTTCCCCAACCCTTGAAAAACCATTTTTACTTGATAATGTCATTAAGTACCCATACTCAGCCAACCCCAAATACTCTATTGCTGCAATTCTCAAACTCAACAAGGCCGCAGAACGCGCGACTCCAATATGATTTCTTTCTCCTTTTTCAGCCGGCCCTATATTTTCTTTTATCGCCTCACAATACGGTTCACTTTCTTTATGAACATATACCGTTTCATTAGATTGAACACCGCAAATAAGACGAGCCTTTAATGCAAAGATCCCAGGGGTTGCCATTAAAAGCGAAGCATCCGTTCCGCCAATACCTTTCTTTACCCAAGAATCGTATTCTTTATTATAACTCCTTTGCGCCGTATGCCATTCAACATTTGTAGTAAAATAAACATCAGGCACTGTTTTTAACGAAATGCCCACATAAGAATCTTTTACCACGCACATCCCTTTCGTTGGAGCCGACGGTATAATAACCTCTAAAGGATCGATAACCGTTATCGTCTTATCAAAATAATTCCCCACATTTCCTTCATCATCAATAAATTCACATCTAAATATCACATCTCCCATTGCTTCACTTGGGATAATCCCATCAACAACAATTTTATGTTGATACGAATTACTCATATAAAGATAAACTTCTTTAGGCAAAGCGACATTCGTTTTAATCCTATCCCCGCCTTGCAGCATCCTAACTCGTAAACATCCATTAGTTGCAATATCCGATTCAAAGGCGATAGTGGCGACAGCCGAGCGGCTTCCTTCCATCCACTTGTCACACAAAATAAGATCATCCTGAAGATCAATTGAACAGTATACGCCCGGAAATTGGTTAAGTCCATACGAACCGTTCAGAATTGATGTCAATTCGCGACCTGCTATTTTAACAGTAACAGAGAGAAAGAACTCCGACCATCTTGGCATTACATCTACTGATACCAAAGTTGAAGGCATATTGGAAGAAGCTATATTTATATCATCACTTCCCGAGCGCCATTCGTATGCTACACTTGCAATATCTCCACGATAATCAAGAAGTAATCCACTAAATGTCTTTGGGAATTCACCTGGATTGAGATGTTTGACATTAGGCCAACCCTGCAATAGCGGAAGCCAAAAAATAGACCCATACAGCATCGCTTCAGATGGATAGGTTACATCCACTCCGCTATCTGTAGTCCAAACCCCAAATGAAGATTTATTATTTCGACTTTTTATAGATTGCGTTCCATTTTTTTGAGAATTGTTAATATCGTCTACAAAAGCATATTCAACCGAATTAAAAAATGGAATAGTTCCAAACTGATACTCTTCACCCTTTTCAAGAAGAAACACATATTCACCTTTATTGGTAACAGCAACAGAAAAGTCGCCTACACACAACTGGATTGCCTCGGGAGGAATCTCATTAAGCTTCACCGTAAACTTGTAAAGCCCATTCTCCAACCCCACACCAACCTGCTCGTCTACCCAATCGTGATAGCCAATCGAAAGAATTTCTGTAGCGTTCGTGAAATTCGCCCTGACCCATTCGTCATCTTGCCCAAAACCATCGTGATGGAATGGCAGTTCCCGCTCTTTGTAATTCACAACACCATTAGTGACTATACACGCATCCCCATTGCGGAATAGTTCAAGCGAGGCGGTAACTAAGTTATTTGTGTTACGCCTTATCGCAACATTTTCCCAGACGAAGCGATATGAATTTGATGGCGTAAATTCATACGAAAATGATGATAGTGTTGGCACGATTTCTATCGGTGCACCAAGTGATGCGACAGCGTTGTTATCAAACGGTGTCTGCCAAAGTTCTCCGAAAGAAATCACCTCAACGCCATAAAGATGATTTGTGCCGTATGGAAAGCGCCAACCATCTGCAAACTTAAGCCAAAACGAATCTTTCCACGCGCCGCGTATATTCCAATTTTGTGCTTTTCTTTCGGCGTATGACATTTTAATGCTTGGAGTAGGCCGCATCGTTAGCCTTGGTGGTGAATTAGTTTTAGAACCGCCGTATAGAATACTTGCTGTTAAAAACGACATCACTGCAATTCGACCAAACGGAGTAAGTGACCGCCAATAATTCAAAAGTCTCGCTTGAAGTAAGAATATAGTCTTTGATTTTGCAAAAAGTATAGGCAGCAAAAATGCAAGCCCAACAAGAGCCACATAAAGAAATATATTCTGAAAAACAGTATACATCAGCGGACAAACAACGAAAACCCAGTCAATAAAATCTTACTTTCTACTCGCACATTATCTGCACTGCGAGAGACGATGCGCATTAAATCGACATTCGAATCAAAGAATGATTTAGGACTATTACCATCAAAGACATCACACGAAACTGAGCGCACCGTCTTATCGCCATTAAGCAGCATCACCCAATCCAATTTCCGTAGCCCAGTCGCGCCCGCTAAATTGCACACTTCCCCAGTATATCTATCACGCCAAAACCATTCGCCGCAATCCCAACCAACACAAAACCGTCCTTCTTCGAGACCAAGCACTTCATCGCTGTTTTTATCTACACCGAAAACAACTTCAAAACAATTTGAAACAGATGGAGCTAGTTCAATTGTAAACGTCCATTTGTTTTCACTCGGCGAACCAACACTAAATGCGACATTTGTCTCTACTTCAACAAGATGACGATTCTCTTCTGGCAATTGCTCTACTACTATTTTCTTCGCAGCTAAAAGCATTCCCGAAGAAATGAAAACTAAGCATAATACGATTTCTTTCATGAAAGGTATTATATCAAAATCAGAAGCACACGTAATCGGGTGATAATTTAGGTCAAGACCTAAATTATCACCTAGTAGTTGAGTCAGAGTTTCTATTCACTTCAGAGTCTTCCGATTTTTGGAAACAACTTTTTGAAACAACCTCTAATTTGGCGCACGGGCGAACTCGCCCGTGCCTTCCTTCTCTATTGCGCTCAAGTAATTATATCAACACAGAAAAAAAGCGGCGTTCGTAACGAAGGCGGGCGGTTGCCCGCCATAAACAAAAGTTGTTTCAAACAAGTTGTTTCCCATCCTCAACTCCCCTATCTCACATCCGGGCTTCTCGCCACCATATCAAGCCTTATTTGGGCGAAGCATAAATAAAATTCCGCCATAAGCGCGGGAGCACATGCACCGTAGAAACGCACCGCGTTTCGAAGGGTAGCCGCGCAGACCGAAGGTCGAGCGCACGAGCAAAGCGAAGTGGCCGCAAGGAGCTGCGTTGCCGCTTTCATCCGCCGCATTTTGACAAGTCACTTATTCAAGGTAATACGCTGTTTTGACAATACTATCTTCTTTCTCACCTGACAACTCTCTACAGCAGTTGCACAGGCGACATAACCCCTTACGCGCCCCAATGACCTCACATAGCGATATTTTTGATATAATCTCCTTTTAAATCCTTGACCATTTATGCGAGAGAGTCTCTCTCGTCATAATGAATCATTAACAACATAACAACTTAAGGAAAAAACATGTCTGGCACAGAAAACAGCATTAAGGGCGGAAAACTCCTATTCCTTTCTATCGCCGCAGCAATGGGAGGGTTTCTGTTTGGTTACGATACAGCCGTCATCAACGGCGGCGAGCAGCAGATACAGTCTCTCTGGAAGCTCTCTTCTCTGATGCACGGGCTTGTGATGAGCGCGGCATTGTGGGGAACTGTAATAGGCGCTTTTGCCGGCGGAAAGGTCTGCGACCGGTTCGGACGAAAGCCGACACTGCTTTTCGTAGGCATCCTTTATTTTCTTTCAGCCGTATGGAGCGCAATCGCGACAGACCCGTATTCGCTTATGATCGCTCGCTTCATTGGAGGCCTCGGTGTCGGCATTTCATCGATCGCCGCGCCCGTGTACATCTCCGAAATATCTCCAGCTGAAAGCCGCGGCAGGCTCTGCGCCCTCTTTCAGTTCAACATCGTAATCGGCATGGTCGTCTCCCAGATTGTGAACTGGTTCATCGGGTGCGCGGAACTTGGTGATAACACATGGCGCTGGATGCTCGGAGCTGAAGCGCTGCCCGCGCTCGCCTTTACTCTTATCTGTCCGTTTCTTATCGAGTCGCCAAGATACCTCACCATGCGCAGCGGAGCCGCCGCAGATGTTTGCGGTTCAGATGAAAAGTTCTTCTGCCGCAGCAATCTGCGCCCGATTCTGCTGGCCTTTTTTGTCGCGCTGTTCAACCAGCTCTCCGGCATATGCGCCGTTTTGTATTTCGCCAGAAGAGTCTTCCAGCTCGCAGGCTGCACACCTGAAACCGCGCTTGCGGTGACGGCGTGGCTTACCGTTCTTTTAGGCCTTGGCACTTTCGCGGGGCTTTTCCTTATTGATAGAATCGGCAGACGTCAAATGTTGATTCTCGGAGGAATCGGATATCTCGTGTCGCTTTTCGGCTGTGCCGCCGCATTCATTCTCGGGTGGAATGTAATCGCCGCCGCCTGCATATTCCTCTTCATCTTCTCGCATGCGGTAGGCCAGGGCACCGTCATCTGGGTATTTATCTCGGAAGTGTTCCCGCAGAAGTTCCGCGCCCAAGGTCAGAGCTTCGGCAGCTTTACCCACTGGATGGTCTGCGCCACGCTCACGTTCGTCTTCCCTCTTATGACCGCGAGAATGCCCACATGGTCGATTTTCGCCCTGTTTGGACTTTTCATGATCTTCCACATGTTCTGGGCTATATTTATTGTGCCTGAAACAAAGGGCAAGGCACTCGAAGAAATCAACTTATAAAAGGAGAATTCCGAAATGATAGCAAAAATGAGCGAGCTTTTAGCTGAATGCACGAAAAAAGGATGTGCGGTAGGAGCGTTCAATTTTTCAACGCTTGAATACGGACGCGCGGCGATAGAGGCGGCGGAAGAGACGGGTCTTCCGTTCATCCTGCAGCACGCGCCTGCCCACGAGAAATACGTTCCGTTCGATATGGCAGCTCCGATCATGCTTCAGCTGGCAAAGGAGGCGAAAGTGCCTGTTGCAGTCCATCTTGATCACGGCACGGATTTTGACCTCTGCAAACACGCGCTCGATCTTGGCTTTACCTCTGTCATGATTGACTCGTCGGCGCTTCCTTTCGAGGAGAACGCCGCCATCGCCGCAGAGGTCGTAAAAGAGGCTAAGAAGCGTGGTGCGGATGTTGAGGCGGAATTAGGCTCAATGCCGCACAACTTCAACGGCGAGCTTGGTGAATATTCGCCTGAAGATTTCTACACTCGTTCCGAAGAGGCTGCGAAGTATCTTGAACTTACGGGCGTTGATGCGCTCGCCATTTCGTTCGGCACTGTGCATGGCGTTTATAAGGCTAAGCCTACGCTCGCGCTTGATGTTATCGAGCGCGTTTCAAAAGCTACGGGCGGTCTTCCTCTCGTAATGCACGGCGGCTCTGGCCTTTCGGATGACGACTTTAGAAACGCCATCTCGAAGGGAATCAGAAAGATAAACTACTACACTTACGGCGCACTCGCAGGCGGCAAAGCCGTCTGTGAGATTGTAAAAGAAAAGGGCGCGTCTCTTCAGATTCATGATGTTGCCGTAGCGGCCACGAAAGCGATTCGTGAAGATCTCGTAAACGTAATGAAGCTATTTTCAATGGAGGGTTAAAAAATGAAGTTCGCCATCTGTCTTGCCAATCGCGGCACATTCCCAGGTTCACTCTTTGACGCGGCGCGCAAGGAACTCGTAAAGGCTCTTGCCGCTCAAGGCCATTCAGCCATTATGCTTCCTTCAGGTCTTACGCGTTATGATGCCGTCGGCTCAATCGCCGAGGGAAGACTCTACGCTAAGTTTTTATCTGAAAAGCGCGGCGAATACGACGGCGTTATACTTTCTCTTCCGAATTTCGGTGATGAGAACGGAGCTGTCGTTGCGCTTAAGGAAGCGGGAGTGCCGATTCTCGTTCAGGCGTTTCCGGACGAACCCTCTAAAATGGGCATAGCTACTCGCCGCGATGCCGTCTGCGGAAAGCTCGCCATATGCAATGTTCTGCGACAGGCGGACATTCCTTATACGCTTACGGCAGACTTCGCCGCGTCTCCCAAGTCTAAGGCGTTCGCCGAGGATCTTTCACGTTTTGCCGCCCTTTGCCGAATCATCAAATCGCTTAAGTCATTTAATGTCGGCGTACTCGGAGCGAGAACGACTCCGTTTAAGACTGTGCGCATCGATGAAATCGCGTTTCAAAAGCGCGGCGTCAATGTTGAAACGCTCGATCTTTCGCAGGTATTTAAGCTTATGCGCGAGGCGGGTGAAGATGAAATCGCCGCGAAGCGCAAAGATATCGAGTCATACGCCAGACGCGCGCCTTGCTGCGCTAAGCGCATAGACGCTCTTGCGCGTCTTGCAGTCGCGATAGATAAGATCGTCAGCGAATACGCGCTCGATTCAGTAGCCATCAGATGTTGGGATGAGTTTCAAACTGAATGGGGAATTTCTCCTTGCGTCGTGATGAGTATGCTTAACGACAAGGGCTTCCCCGCCGCTTGCGAGACTGATGTCAACAATGCCGTCATGATGAAGGCTGTCGGTCTTGCCGCAGGCGAAGGTGAGAGCGTAGCCGTCTTTGACGTAAACAACAATTACGGCAGCGCGAAGGATAAGGCCGTATTCTTCCATTGCTCGGCCGTACCTAAAGGTATGCTCGTTGGGAAGGGACTGATAGAAGATCATCCCATTCTCGCCAAGGCCATGGGCCCTGACACGAGCGTTGGCGTCCATAACGGAAAGATGAAAGCAGGTCCTGTCACGGTAGCTTCTCTTCGCTCTGAAAACGGCGAGCTTAAAGGCTTTGTCACCGAAGGCGAAATTACGACGCTCGATCCCGGCAAGGGCTTTTTCGGCACAGGCTTTGTCTTCCGCAAGGATGACGGAGATATGAATGGGCTATTCAATTATATGGCTGAGAACGGCTATCGCCATCATGTGGCGTTTGCATACGGCAAGAACTCTAGCGTAGTGCGCGAAGCGCTTTGCAAATATCTCGGCTACAAGATCGATCTTGTGTAAAATCTCAGCCGTCACTCTTCTTTGAGAGTATAGCTGCCGGCGGAATAGCGCTTTGAAACCGTTTCGTGCGGCAGCATAACATCGGCTGTCGCACCTTCAGGAATCGTGAATGACCACACCCACTTGTCGTTCACATACTTCCATTCACTCTTTATAACTCCAACTCGCGAACGGTACTTGGCCTTTACAAACCCAAGCCGCCGATTAAATTTCGGACGCATGATTATATTTTTAAAGCCCGGATTCGCGGAATCAGATGCGATCCCCGCAGCCGTATGATAAAGCCAGCCGACGACCGAGCCGTAAGCGTAATGATTGAAACTGTTCATCCCTACGGGTCCAAAGCCCTTCTCATGGGTATAGCTGTTCCATCTCTCCCAAATCGTCGTCGCTCCCTGGTCAACGGAATAAAGCCAGCCAGGAAAACCATGCCCGAGAAGAATCGTATAGGCTAATTCTTCAAGACCATTGTCGCTCAAAGTGTCAAGAAGAATGGAAGTCCCGAGAAACCCGGTGCTCATTCTATTGCCTCTGGCGGCAAAATTGTTTTTAAGCGCCTCTATCGTCTTCTCCTTCGCATCTCCCTCCACAAGGCGGCACTTAAGCGCGAAAAGAGCAGGTGTTTGCATATCGCGCAAGGACTCCAAAATCATTCCATCGCCCGAGACAAAAAACTCTCTGCGGATTTTTAAACGCACTTCCTGAGCCGTCTTGGCGTATAGCCGCGCCTCATCTTCGCGACCGATCGCCAGAGCCATTTCACTCATCATTTCGGAATCGATAATCCAGTAACATCCGGCGAGATAATTCCAATACGCCAAAGCCTCGTTACTCACCTTCCTTTTCCCCGACTTGTCTTTCACAAAGCACTTTCTGCCGTATGATTCATATTTCTCAAAACTCAGCCAGTCGGCATACTGCATATCGCCGTGGCCGGAACGGAAACCCGTATTTTTCTGCATCTGCGAATACGCCGTCATTGCCGCCCAGTTCTCTTCGATTATGCGCTTATCGCCAAAATGACGCCACATCTCATAAGGGACAATTATTCCCGCATCGCCCCACCCGAAACGCCGTCCTTCATTGCCGTACTGCGCGTACGGCGCGACCGATGGAAACGCCCCGCTCTTATGCTGGCTATCGCGCATATCGCGCATCCACTTGCGCATAAAGTCGTAAGTGTCGGCATTGTACGCGCCGGTTCTGGCGAAAATCTGCGTATCGGCAGTCCAGCCAAGGCGCTCGTTTCTCTGAGGGCAGTCACTCGGTATAGACAGATAATTTGAATATTGGCTCCACTTCACATTTTCGATAAACCGATTGAGCGCCTCGACACCAGTCTCAATCGAGCCAGACTCCATACGCTTCGTTACTGAAGTTACCGGAATTGATTTAATGGAGCGGATCTTTAGAGTCCCCGTAGCCGTTACGGAAATATAACGATAGCCGTAAAACGTAAACTTAGGATGATACTTGCGAAAATGGTTTTCACCTCCTCCGCCAAACGTATATACGACTCTGCATCCAGACCCTGCCGCCTCACGCAGATTGGCGCGATAGACGCTACCCTGAGGCCCGTCATTGCCGCGCGATTTTTCACCGTTGCCGTCATTAAGCATCTCGGCGGGCTTTGCGATGACTCTTACATCCTTTTTCGCGGCAAACTCAAACTCAGGAACGGCGGCGGCATTCTGCGCGAAATCGACAACGAGAGTTTCGCCCGCTTTAAGTGTTATCTCTTCACCTGGAGAATAGCGGCGCAAAATGCAGACACGCCCGAATTCATTCGTTGTTTTCCCCGTAACACCCTTCCACACATACGCCTCTTTCACGCCAAGCGTCAAATCGCGTCTAAGCACAACCTCTGCGCCGTCTGTAGGAACGATCTTTCCTTTGAACTCGTCATTGATTTCACTCTCCTTCAGTCGATTGAAATCCGCATTAACGCCTTCTTTGCGGCGCTCGTCATACCATTCGCCGTCAAATATTGAAGAGCCTTTAATACGGCCGCACATACCGCTTCGCCACGTAGAGGCTTTCGACCCAAGAAGACTTCTTGTTCCATCCGCATAAACAATTTCCAAAACCCCGCGAAACGCACTCTTGTCGCCCATAAAACCTTTATGTCCGTTCGGCGCTACAATCTTATCGCGCCACCACCCGGCACCGACTTCCGCAGCAAGATTATTGACCTCACCCTTCGCCACCTTCAAACGCGCCGTCACATCGTAGGTGAAAGAATAGCGCGTTTTTTTGTAGTGCGTAAAACCAGGCTTAAGAAAATCATTTCCGATACGCTCGCCGTTGACATAGACATCATAAACTCCGAGCGCCGTCGTCATGAACCGTGCCGACTTTATCGCGCTTAAGTTCGTAAAGGAGTGGTAAAACCAGCTTACGCCTTCAGCCGCTCGTACGCCGGAAAAAGTACCTTTCTCATAAACTTTCTGATCTACCGCAGAAATCCATTCGCTCTCACCCCACGCCTCGCTGTCAAGCGGCGCGATACGGGGCGATAGTCTTTCTATCTCAAAGCCTTCTATATCCGCACCCCTTGATGCATAAATAACAAGCCCGTCCATCGTCGGAAGCGGATGCTTCTGAAGCGCGGCAAAATCAAAAATGCCAACTTCGCGCCACTGCCACTCTTCGGCAAGATCGGATATCTCGCGCTTGAACTGACCGGGCGCGTGCGGCAGCCACGGAACGCTCAAGCCGGCCGAAAACCCGGCGCTCGAAGTTGAACCGCGTTTAAGCCGCGCTTTGACGCGAAGACGATACTTTACTCCCTCATCGCAGGCGATTTCACGCAAGGGAAACTGCCACGCGCCGTGAACCCGCGCAAGAACGTTCGTTGAAATGAAAACTTTGTCGGCCGGCTTCGGCTCGATGGGCTTTATCGAAAGCGCCTTGAAATCGGCGCACATCTTCACGCTTCGCTTATATCCTTCGCTT
>JAEIGA010018393.1_pt1 | contig 10643 bp, 16 predicted proteins | sample 9270691 | NCBI WGS metagenome assembly JAEIGA01 (sample SAMN17057246, study PRJNA624740) | gut metagenome | biome: biome; isolation source: fecal sample | host: Bos grunniens | place: China: Xizang | collected 2019 | reverse complement strand
TTAAAAAATTGAGTGGCGTCAAATTCAACATAATTCATTTAATTTTCTCTCCTTAAAAAGTAATCTATTTTAATAATATTATATAATAAAATTTGAATAAAATAAACAAAAAGAGGAAGAAGAAATTTGATTTTTCTTTTTCATGATAATAACTCCTTTTATTGATTATTTTTTAATATTAATTAATTTAAATTTAAACCATATTCGTTTCTATTAACTGAAAAATATTTTGTATCTGAATCTATTATATTTTGAACCCCCCCCTTCAATTAATTTATTTTATATATTTATTATATAAAATTAAATAAAGAATGTAAATAGAGATTTAAAAATCTCTATTTATCCTAAAATTTCTTTCTTATAATCTTTAATGGCTCTTTTTTTAATTATATTATATAATATCTTATCATTTATTTGAGTCCATTCTTCATTTCTATCATTAATATCTTTACAATAAGAAATATTTCCACTAAATTGTTCATTTATAAATTCTATATCTACGTACCCGTTAATATCACCTTTTATTAAATATATTAAATTTTCTTCTGAAGCAAATTCACCAAATAATTCAATATTCATATTTTTCTCTCCTTTAAATTTAAAATTTATTTATATTATATATTTATTATACATTTAAAATTAAATTTTGTAAATAGTAATTTAAAAAAATTATCTTTTGTTTTTTAATTTGTTTTATATTAATATTATATTCAAATTTTTATTTTTTGTTACTATTGTTTTTGTAAATAGCAAAATAAAAATGAGAGAGGATCTATTTAGACCCTATTTTATAATTATTTTATTTTTAGATTATTTTTGTATTCCAAAGTAACATCAACTATCTTATGTGTGTTGTGTTCATTTTCTTCTAAGTTTAATAATTCAAATCCACACCAATTTGCCTTACCTTCTTCCTTACCTTCTTTTTCCTTACCTTCTTTTTCCTTTTCCTTGCCTTCTGTATATAACTTTAATAATCCCATTATAGTATTTTTTGCATCTACTTTCACATATTTTGTTTTATATTTTGAATTATTTGCTATTAATTCTTTATTTAATAAATCACTATTCAATTTAATTATATTAGATAATCTTTCAAATGTTTTATCTACAGAATCAGTTTCGAAATGTACTTGTAAGCTAAGATAATTTTGTTTTTCAATTATTATTTCTAAATTTATACCTTTCCCTTTATCTAAATGCAATTTTACACAATTTTCAGTATAAGACATATTTTCTTCCTTTTCTCCTTCGGCTTTTAATAAATTAAATATTCTTTGTATTAATTCTTGTTTTGTCATTTTTATCTCTCCTTTAAATTTAAAATTTATTTATATTATATATTTATTATATATTAGAATTTATACTTTGTAAATAGTAAATTAAAAAAATTATTTATATTATAAAGATGATGAAGTAAAATGGAGAATTTAATCTCCATTTTATTATGCATTTAAAAAATCTATAATATTTTTTAATTCGTTAAAAAATTGAGCCACATTTTCACATTCAATAAATAAATAATTATCTTTTGACCATAATCTATTTTCTGTTACTTTATATCCCTTACATTGGTATAACATTTTTAATGCTTCCATACCAGTTTCTCTAACATCATTATTTAAGAATTTAAAACTAATTGTTGTATTAATTTCACATGTGTTTTTAAAAACATCTATATTATTTATTTCATATTCCATAACAATTTGAGATACTTTAAAATCTTTAACTTTTGTATGAATACCATTATTTAGTTTAAGTTTTGAGAATAATCTAGCTTTTCCAGTTTTCCATTCAAATCCATCGTTTAATACTGGATCATATGAACCGTATCTTTTACCACTTTTAATACTCATTGATGGGATATAATCTAATCCACAATGAATAGCACCTTCGATCATTTCTTTTAACCCTTCTAAATTATAATCTTTTGTAAAATTAATTGGCATCATATTAAAATATTCTTTTTTAACATTATCAATAATACTTTTTAATTCTTTAAAATTATTTACTTTCATAATATTCTCTCCTTTAAATTTAAAATTTATTTATATTATATATTTATTATATATTAGAATTTATACTTTGTAAATCGTGAATTAAAAAAATTAATTTTAATTTACTATTTAATTTTTTATTTTTTTATTTCCATCTATAATATATATTATTCAATTTTATAAAAAGTGTTACAATTATAAGAGGGAAAATTTAATTTTCCACTCTTATATAGTTTCAAACTCTTCCATATAAACTTGATTTAATTTATTTTTAACTTCATTATATTTTTTTGGCATTGCTGAATCTTTGAAACATCTACTTCTATAAAATACATTATCATTTTTATTTTTAAAATAATATACTTCATGTCTAAATTCACCAAAATTATCTTTAAATGTAGATACACATACTTTATTATAATTATCTTCTGTAAAATAATAATTAACTATTTTAACTGGATGGCCACTTAAATTTGGTCCTAATAATTCAAATATATCCTCATTTTTATTTAATGTCTTCCCACAACTCATAAAATAAGTATTATCTAAATTTCTCATATATTATCTCTCCTTTATTTATATTATATATTTATTATATATTATTATCTAATATTTGTAAATAGAGATTTAAAAAATCTCTATTTATCTAAAATTTCTTTCTTATATTCTTTAATGGCTATTTCTTTAATATATTCATATAATTCTGTATCTTCTACTCTAATCCATTCTCCATCTATTGTTTCATCATTTTCACAATATAAAATATTTCCATTAAATTTATTATTATCAAATTGAACTTCAATAGATCCTTCCATTTCTCCTTGAATATCATATAAGAAAAAATCTTCCATAGTAATATAACTTTCCAATTTGATATTTTTTAAATTCATATTTATCTCTCCTTTATTTATATTATATAATTATTATATACAATATTTATTTTTTTGTACATAGTTTTTTTAATTTCCGCCAATTTTTTTAATTAATAAATATGTTTCATAATTTTGTTCTAACCAATTTACAAAATTTTGAGCATATTCTTTTGTTTTAAAATAATAAAACATCCCGGTTTGAATTTTTCCATCATATCCTCCATTACATTTTTTGGCTGTCTCTTCATATATATCATTAGGTATGCCTAATGTATTTATTATTGATAAGTCGCAATAACATATTTGTCCATTTAATCTTAATATTATATAATATCCTTTAGTATTGTTGCCTATAGAAAAACAAGCTTTATTCAAATTAATTCACCTCTTATCACAAATAAAAAAAGAGAAGAACTTTATTCTCCTCTTCCCGTATTATATAATTAATTTTAAAAATTGTAAATAGCAAAATAAAAAAAAAAGAGGAATAAATCTTCTTTTATTTATAATTTTCTTTAACATATTTTTTTGCATATTTATTAGGTATATTTTTATTTTGTAATAATTGATCTAATATAAAATCTTTTTGATTTTTTGTATCGTCAATATTTAAATTTTTAATAAAATTTTCTATTTTTGTATATTGTTCTTTTTGTAATCTATTTTTATTATCAATAACTAATTGTGTTGTGTGTTTTATAAATCCTTGCACATCATTTCTATTACAAAGATCTAACATAGTATCATCAAATTTTATTTCTATTTTCTCATTTTTCTTAACTCTATTGTGTAATTTTTTAAGAGCCCCACTGTCGTTTAGCCCTCCATCTACATTTTTAACCTCAACAATATCACCCCAAATTTTATATAAATTCATAGTGTAAGATGCTATATTCTCAGAATAATTTGAATTTATACTTTTTTCACCAAAAATTACTGATATTTGTTTTTCTCTTGGTACAACTTTATAAGATATAAATCTATTTGTGCATACGTTTATATCATTTAATACGCATTTTATTAAAATATCAAAATCTTCCCAAGTTTTCTCAGTTGTATAATGTATATCATATTTATCTAATAATTCTAAATTAAGTAGAATACAATTAACACATAATTTATCAAATGATAGTTCATTTTCAACAGTAAAATCTCTAAAAGTTATTTGGAAGAAAGTTCCTCCACTCATTACTCCAATATTTTTATCTTTGTTTCTTTCAAAGCTATATTGTGTTGTTTTTAATCCTTCTATTAATGGAATTTCTTGAAGTTGAACAATTTTATCTCTTTTATTTTTAGGACTTGTGTTTTTTATTGTTATACCCAATACTGTTTTTTCAATATCATCATCAATCATAAATATTTGTTTATGATTTCTTTCAATCATATAATTTCTTATAAATTCTCTTTTTGGTTGAATTCCTTTTTTAGGTATATCAACAAATACAATTTCAAAATTAATATATTCTGGATTTGTTTCAACTTCTTTGTAAATATCATAATCATCTCTATATATAAATAGATATTTTTTAGTTTTTGTATTTTTAAGAAATTGTATAGTGTTGCATGTTACTCCTCTTTTATATGTTGGTATACAAATAGGATAAACATTTTCATCTGTTATGTTTTTATTTGCTTCTTTTACAAAATCAACAGTCCAATCTCCAGATTTTAATATTTTTTCTTTCTTGTCCATTTTATCTCTCCTTATATTTAATTATTTATTAATTCATATTTATAATATATATATTAATGAAATATTATTAAACTTTTAAAAAAAGAGAAAAGGTTTTATCTTCTCTTTACTAACTTAATATTTCAATTGTTTTCTTTTTCAACTTTTGGTTCTGCTAATATGATTAATCCTTACTAACTTACCCCTATATAATTTATTTTGGATCACAATGTTCAAAAACAATAGTATCAAAATTATCTTTGCTAGTATTTAATGATTCTTCTGAATTTATTGTCCAAGCAACAGTTTTGATTCCTAATTTCTTTAAAATATTTAAAGATATATTATTTTGATATTGCCAATTATATGCTATATAATGAGGTCTGCTTAAAAAATTTAGTAATAAATATTCTGCTACTATTTTTGATTTTTTACCACTATTAAATTTTGTTGATATTTGACCTCTAATTGCATTAGGCATATAAGCTTTTATTTTATTTAATATTAAAGCATTAAATGATTGTATAGAAAAGTCACCATTGTAGTTTTCAAGTTCTGCTTTTACTAATTTACACAACATATCTATATCTGAGTCTGATCTTACTTTTAATTCTATTAATACTGGCGTACGTCCGTTAATTAATTCTAGAGCCTCTCTGAAGGTTGGAATTTCCTGATCAGTATTATTTAATTTTAATTCTTTTAATTGTTCTAACGAACACTCAGATACTCTCTTATTTGCTCCTGTCATTCTTAATAAGTTATCATCATGAAAAACTACCAATTGGTTATCTTTTGTAACTGAAATATCTAATTCAATACCATAATTATTTTTAATAGCTTCACTAAATGCTTTTAATGAATTTTCAGGAATAGATTGATCTTGAGAATATAATCCTCTATGAGCAAATTTTGTATTATTTAGCCATTCAATATTAGAACTTTTACTTCCATATATAAAAAATATATATAGGGAAAATATTGCAAAAAGTACTATTAATATTTTTAATAATTTTTTAATTATCAAATTATCACCTTCGTTTTTATACAATAAATTATTAAATAGAAATAGAAAGAAAAAAGAGAAAAATTCAACCCTCTTTATAATGCATTAAAATATTTTTAACATCGGTTGGAATTTTTAATTTCTTTTTATTGTCTAATGCCTCGAGATAATCACAAATATCATCGTCTATTTCACAATGATGATATAAGGAACATTCCTCACAACACTTACATTCATAAATTACTTTAAGTATCTTGTAAATTTTATCTCTTACGGTAATTTCCAACATATTCAAATGTCATCAAAGCCAATCCATGTAGTGTCATAATCTCACGTATAGACTTCCCATTTTCATTGTCATATAAACTATCTTCAATTATCAAATCATTATTAGTCAATCTAACCACTGGTGGTGAGTAACTATCATCGTCTATATAGGTGTTAAACCTATCACCGTCTTTATAATATTCTATTGTTTCTTTTAATGATAAGCGATTTGTTTTATTCATAATACCTCCTATTTTTTAATAAGAAAGTGGATTTTACTCCACTAACTTAACTTTTGATAATGTCTTAAAACCTATATATTATATACTAAAAGCAAAAAAGAGATCACTATTGATCTCTTTCTTCTTCTAATTCTTCTAATTGTTTTTCTATATCAGCTTTTAATGCTTGAAGTTGTCTTATTTTTAATAATCTTTCTAATCTTTCATTTTCTTCTATAGACATTTTAATAAACTTGTCTTTATAATCCCAATAATCATGTTGATCCCCATTAAATGAATCAGATCCAATATTCTCTATTTTTTGTAAAACAAATTGAGGAGCTGACCAATCACATGTATGCCCGCAACAATTATATCTAGTATCATAATCTTCATCAGAAGATGTACAAAAACAATATCCATCCATTCGATCATCTGTATTAAATATTATTTTATATTTATAATCACAATAAATTGGATTATAAAATAATTTATCGCTGTCATTTTTATTAAACAATTCAACTAAAATATACCCATCAGAATAATTATTATTTTCATCATCATAATAAATTATAGAATAATTATATTTTGATAAATCTTCTAAAAAAGAAGAATATTTTTTATTAGATAAATGTTGTTGTAATGCTGCCGTTAAAAAGGGAATGTCTAGTTGAGATTCATTATATATTCTATTGGCATTTTCATAATCTAAACATTCAATTAATTTTTTTATAAATTGATCAACCAAAAAAATCATCTCCACATATAATTTATATATTATTATATATAAAACAATTATAACTATTAACAAAATAAATAGGAGATAATTAAATCTCCTATTTAATCGTTAATAATTATTCCGATTTGATTTAAATAATTTTTTCTTTTTTTACTTAAATATTTTAAGCAATTATTAAAATGTTTTTCATATAAGTTTAATAAATTATTTATATTTAATTGATCTTGTTTATCTATTAATATTACCAATGTATCATAAACATTTCCTTGAGTAGGTTTTTTAGATGTAACTTTTACGTAATCATTAATGTTAAATTCTTTTAGAGTATTAGCAACTTCTAATGTTTCCTGAGGTTTAGAGTCATTTAAATCTCCATTAATATAATTATTAATTTCTTTTGAAGATAGTTTTAAAACTTCTTCTAATTTTTTAGTTTTTATTTGAGCTTTAAATAATTTAGTATCGTCTTCAATTTCCATTACTCCACCATAGATTAATTCTTCTAAACAACAACCACTTAAACATTTACCAATTTTGCTTTTTGCTTTAGCTTCTGTTTTATAATTGCCTACTATTTTACCACATTTTTTGCATTTACAAATATGTCTCATTCCTGCTGTGTGTATTGTTCTTGTTGAACTTCCACCAATTCTTACTAATTCTTTTTCAAAATTTGGATGCCCATCTGCAAAAGGTTCTTTCATTTTAAATAAATGATAGTGACAAAGTTCGTGTTTTATAACTGATTCGATTGTACTTAATTTATAATTTTGTAATAAATCTTTTGAAAATACTAATTTAATTGCTAATCCACTAGAACTATATTGGAAATAACCTAAACTTTTTGAAAGTCTCCCTGAAATTTCTACCGGAATTTGTAATTTATCTTCCCATAATTCAAACATATAATATTTACAAATATTTGTTAATTGATTTTTTGTAATTGTCATAGATTTATTTCCCCCTTAAAAATAATTTATTTATATTATATATATATTATACATTGTAATATTGAAAAAGTAAATAGTAAAATAAATTTTTATTTAATTATATTTAATTTACTATTTAAAATCCTTTATAATATATAATATTCAATTATTTAAAAAGTGTTACAAAAATTATTTTATAAGTCTTCTTGCACGAATTGTTGGAGATTCAATTAGTTTTTCCATAAATATATATTCATTTATTATTGATACAGTTTCGTTGAAATTAAAATATTCTGCTATAGATTTAAATTCTAATAATTTATGTAACTTATATCTACTATAATCAATTCTATTTAATTGCAAATTTTTAACAAGTTTATGCATTTGCTTTTTATTTCCGCAATAAACATCCATAATATAATAACTGTTTTCAAGTTTATTCCTATTTTTATTATACGTTATCACAGTTGGTCCATTTATTTTATGTCTAAATCCATGCTTATAAAACATATTCAAAACCAATATTGGATTTTCTTTTAAAAAATTAAATACATATATTGTTGGCATAGAATCGCAATGTGGTTCACCATTAAAACTAAATTGAATGCCTATAGATTTACCACTATGGCATTCTTTTATTGAATATCTAGGATCAAGCTTATTTATATATTCAAAGTGTGTAAACGTTGAATCACTTTTCACATCCACTAATTCATAATTTTCAAAATTTAAACTAAAAAAATATTCTTGATTATTTTTTAAAGAATTAAATTTATCCACTATATCACCTCTATTAATTATATATAGTATATATATAAATTTTAACAATAAAAAATAGTGGTATATTACCACCATTTTTATTATTTAGCTTTATTTAATGTATCAAAGAATTTTTTTACACTTATATCTTCGCCATTTGGAGCTTCAACATATAAACAATCATCTGTTATGATATTTGCATCTTTTACAACGAATCCATTTTTTGTTAATAATTGTCCTAATTTTATTTTATCCGCTAATTGATAAAGTTGATCTGGAGTTTTTGCTTCCTTACAAGCTTTTCCGGTAAATCTTATTGTTATTCTTTTTTTAATATTACAAGAATTTGTTTTAACATCTATTTGATCAACTATATGACCAACTTCAATTGCAGACACTCTTAATGGTCTTCCAAATAAGCAACATTCATCTAATTTAAGTTTAGCAAATACATTCTTATTTTTTCCATGCCAATTAACTGTTTCAGAATAAGAACCTTTTCTTTGTTTATTTTTTTTATCAAATATTGTATTTTCAACATATTTAAAATTACATTTTTTAGCTCCTTCTTTTAAAGCTTCTAATCCTTCAAGTTTAAATATTTCATTAAATTCTTTTGGTAATATTTTATAAGTTGTTTTTTCAGCATCCTTAATCATATTTTCAAATTTGTCGAAATTATAAATTATCATACTATTCTCTCCTTTAAATTTAAAATTTATTTATATATTTATTATATACTATTATCTAACATTTGTAAATAGAGATTTAAAAATTTATTTTTTATTTTTATTTAATTACCTTTATAATATATTATATGCAAAATATTAAAAAATGTTACAAAAATAATGAATTAAAAAATTAATTTTAATTCACCATTTAATCTCCTTTTTATTTTTAATTAAACTTTATCAAATAATATATTAATAAGCATAATCTAAAAATTTTAATTTCCCTTCTAAATCTACACCCCAATTCATAGCAAACTCATATTCACTAACATTTAATTCTAATTCATGAACTAATTCGTATAATTTGGAATAATTTAAAACTTCATTTTCGCAATATTTATCAATTATTTTATATATATCTAAATCACAAAAATCATCTAATAAATCTTCTGAATTACAATCATGTTTATTTAATATATAATCAAATAAAGGTGTTAATAATTCACATTCTAACATTGTTTTATCTTCACTTATTGAATAAATTTTTGCCACTACATTATCATATCTGCCATTTTGAATTTGATAATTATCATATTCATCCTTATTGACCCATTCAGCTCCTTCTAATGCTATTTTATATGCTTTATTATTAAATTGATATACTGATCTAGTGCTTCCTCTTCCTAATAATGTTCCATTATTAATAATATAATATTTATTTAGCATAAATTCTATCCTCCAAAATTATTTAACTTTTAATTTAATTTTGAATAGGGTTTGCACCCTATTCGTAATTTATTGATTAATATTATTTGAGATTTTATTTAACATATTTATAAATTCTTTATTTTCATTTTTATTTAATGTAGTATTAATATAAAATTCAATAAATTTATTAATTGAATGCCTTAAACATTTTCTATCATGGTAATTATATTGTGAAGCTGGTTTAGTTAATAACCAGTTAATTTGTAGTCTTCTATGATTAACAGAAGATTTAGAAACATGTCCTAAACGATTTTGATAATCTTGTACTAACCATTCATTAAATTTATTCATTATTGATTTTTCCATATTAATTTCCTCCTTAAATTTAATTAATTTTAATTTATTAATTTTAATTTATATTATTATTATATTCGACTTTATTAAAAGTGTTACTATTTTTTTTAAAATTATTTTTTTAATTCTTCTTGTCCATTTACTATATGTTTTGCCATTTTTCTTATTAACATTTGCATTTCTAAAAATCCTTTATGAGTTTTTCTATCATCTTTTGAACTTAAATATATTCTTCCGCCTACAAATGCATCTCTATATGCATTTTCCATTTCCATATATTTTCCAACTCCTAGTAAAAGTGTATTTCCTTCCATTAATTCATAAACTTTATTATACATTGCTTTTTTTGTCATTTTTTAACCTCTCCTTTAAATTTAAAATTTATTTATATTATATTTATATTATACATTTAATTTCATAAAAAGTAAATAGTAATTTTAAAAAT
>JAEIGA010018392.1_pt1 | contig 10644 bp, 8 predicted proteins | sample 9270691 | NCBI WGS metagenome assembly JAEIGA01 (sample SAMN17057246, study PRJNA624740) | gut metagenome | biome: biome; isolation source: fecal sample | host: Bos grunniens | place: China: Xizang | collected 2019 | reverse complement strand
TCTTGGTTGTAGCGGTCAAGTCTACGCTTCTTTGGTGGCGAGGAGGATGGCGTGGCGAAGGCTCGTTTAGTGGCGTTGCGTGGCGCAAGATGGCTCCATTCTCACTTCTTTTGATGGCTACAGACATTGTTGCAGCCTTGTATAACAATGTGGCGCAACTCTTTATTGGCAAGGTCTACAACACTAACGAACTCGGATATTTCAATCAGGCACAGAAGATTAAGGACTTACCTGTGCAGTCAGCGGTGTTGTCGGTGCAGTCTGTTACCTATCCTGCATTGGCGAAGATTAAGGATGAGGGTGAAAAGTTTGCCGAGAGTTATCGCAAGGTACTCTTGGTAAATATCTTTGTTATGGCACCTATGGTTGCGGGCTTGTCGGCTGTGGCAGAGCCTCTGTTTAAGGTGTTGCTTGGCGATAAGTGGTTGCCAACCGTGCCATACTTCGAGGTTATAGTCCTCTCGGGTATCCTATTCCCATTGGCTATGGTCGCTTACAATGTGTTGAAGGTGCATAGCGACGGCAAGATAATACTCTGGTTGGAGTTGTTTAAAAAGGCGATTATGACAGCCGTGTTGGCGTTTACCATTCCGCACTCCACAATGGCTATTGCTTGGGGTTTGGTAGCGATGACACTCGTTGAGTTTGTCGTGAACTTTACCGCAACAAGGCGCTATACTTCGCTTTCGTGGTGGCAGATGGTGCGTACGCTGTTGCCTTCGCTTTTGCTTACTGCTGTGATGTATGTGGCGGTTAAGGCGGTAGGATACTATTGCGTATCGCTCTCCTCGCCATTGCTCTTGGCGGTGCAGATTGCTACGGGCGTTGCTGTCTATGCGTTGGGAGCGTGGATGTGCCGATTGGAGGCATTCACGGAGTTTGTAAAAACGATTAAAGGAGTGCTGAAGCGATGAGAATGTACGGAGAATTTGACTTTATAGGCGATATTCGAGAGATGTTTGCCAAAGTGCCAAAGCGAGGCTTTGAGGGCATAGGAGATGACTGCGCTGTATTACCTATGGGCGACGAGGCGTTGCTCTTTACCTCGGATATGCTCAACGAGGGCGTTCACTTTCTAACCGATAAGAGCACTGCATTTCAAATTGGATATAAGGCGTTGATGGTAAATATCAGCGATGTGGCGGCTATGGGTGCAACACCCGTTGCAACATTGCTATCGTTGGCTCTTCCCGAGGAGCGATTTGGCGAGTGGTCGCACTCTTTTATGAAGGGCTACTACGAGGCGTCTAAAAAATATGGCGTAAAACTCGTAGGTGGCGATACTACCAAATCGGATTCGGGTGTCTGCATAAGCGTGACAGCGATAGGTCGTGCGCCTAAGGCGAATATAAAGCGTCGTTCGAAGGCAAAAGTGGGCGATGTGGTGATGGTTACGGGCGAGTTAGGTGCTTCGTCAGCTGGTCTGCGTGATGTGTTGGAGGGAAAACTCCGTACCAGAAATGCCAAGATCCATTTGATGCCTGAGGCACAAGTGCTTGAGGGCGAGTGGTTGGGTAAGCAGGGGGCTGTCCACGCAATGTGCGATATCTCGGACGGGGTCGCTTCCGACCTCCAGCATATCCTTGATGAATCGAAGAAATCGGCAATCGTGTCTGCCCTCCCCGTTGCGAAGGGGGCAGAGTGGAGTGACGCCTTTGGTGGTGGCGAAGATTATAAACTCCTTATTACGGTAGATAAGAGCCAGGCAGATGACTTGGCAAAGCGCTTTGAGAGAAAGTTTGGCGCACCTCTATACAATATAGGTAGAATCACAAAGCCTAACTGCGATGTCTACCATATAGGCATCGAGCAAAATAATGGTGAGGTGCTGTATAGTTCGGCAGGATGGGGTGGATATCACCACTTCTAAATGCTATTCGACGATAAAAACCTGTTCGTTTTTACCCTGCATAAAATATTTCTCACGAGCATACTGCTCCAAGAACTCGTCGTTTTTGAGATTTTCGATGAGTGTGCTGTCACGACGAATACTTGCCAAGTAGAGAGCCTTCTCATCCTCGAGTCGTGAGATTTCGATTCCGTTGCTGATGATAGAGTAGAGTGGACGACCAATAAGAATCGCGCCAAGCACGACGGTTATGGCGAGGAGTATACGCCAACTATGCTTGTTGCCTATGCCGATGGTCTTCTTGACCTTCTTGTTGAATTTGCCAAACTTGGCGCTCAACTTCTTTGTCCACTTCATAGTCAGAGCAATTAAGGAATTCTCATATATTTGTGGCTCTGGATAGAGATGCTCCATCGTGGGTTGCGCTTGGCATACTCAACCAATACGGGCATAATCTGCTCGGCTACGCTCCACTCGGGTTGCAAAAAGAGCAGGCACTCATCTTTTACCTTCGCTGCGCACTCCTCAGCCCAAGCGAGGTCATCTTCGTTCTGAATGATTACCTTCAACTCGTTGGCGTGAGCGTATGCCTCCTCGAGAGGGGCCGACTTGCGCTTTGGTGATAGACAAACCCAATCGAATACGCCCGAGAATGGGTGCGAGCCCGATGTCTCGAGGAAAATAGCCAAACCCTTTGCTTTGAGGGCATTGGTCAAGATGTCGAGAGGGTAGAGCAGAGGCTCTCCTCCCGTAATAACGATAGATTGTGCCGCACACGCCACCGCACGCTCCACAATCTCCTCGATAGCTGTAGGAGGGTACATACGAGGGTTCCAGGTATACTTGGCATCGCACCACGCACACCCCACATCACAACCGCCAAGGCGAATAAAATAGGCGGGCTTTCCTGTGTGAAAGCCCTCGCCCTGAATTGTGTAGAAGTCCTCTACAAGTGGCAGTTTGCTACCGCCCTCCAACACTTCGTGATTAGTCATTGGCTAATACATAAATATCTTTAAGATTGCGACCAAGCTGATCGTAATCAAGACCATATCCTACGATGAACTCGTTGCCAATCTCCATTGCGCAATACTTGATAGGCATATCATAGAGATACTTCTCAGGCTTGAAGAAGAGTGTGCAAACCTCCACTGAGTGAGGGTTGAACGACTTGATGTAGTTGAGCATATGGTTGATGCTATGTCCTGTCTCGACAATATCCTCTACGAGAATGATATCACGACCCTCGATGTCGAAGTCGATACCCAACTTCTGCTTAATCGAGCCTGTCGACTGTGTACCCTCGTAAGAAGATATCTGAACGAAGGTAATCTCGTTGTTGAAATTGGTCTTGCGTACAAGGTCTGCAAGGAACATATACGAGCCATTCAATACACCTACAAAAATAGGTGCTTTCTCGGTTGAAGCGTAGTCGGCATTCAACTTTTCGGCAACTTTTGCAACAACCTTGTCAATCTCCTCTGCAGGTATCATCACCTCGAAGGTCTTGTCGTGAAGTGTAACTCTTTGTTTCATCGTGTTCGAGTTTGTTTATTTTTGCAAAGATAACGAATCTATTTGATATCTCGGTATTTTTACTACGCAATTTTTTCGATTTGACGATAAATATCTCTCAACCTATCGGCCATAAAATATTGCAGTACCAATCGCGATATAATGTATGCGAGGAACGCCAGCCACAACGCATCGTTACCGATGAGAGGCAGTAGGGCATAGTAGAGCCCGAAGAAGATGATTGTTGCTACCGCCATCGAGTTGCGCATCGCTCTTGTGAGGGTTGCTCCTGCATATACGCCATCCAGCATAAACGGCAGAGCTGCAAAGAGCGGAATTATCACAATCCAACCAATATATCGCTCGGCTACAGCCAATGCTGAGGCCAACTCCTCAGGCGAACTATCACGCAAGAAGAACGAGAACAACCACTCCCAACCTGCAAGGTAGCCTGCGATAGCGATAATTGCCGTTGCGAATGTCCAGATAACGCAATAGCGCAGACACTTTTTGAGCGATGCGAGGTCCTTCGCTCCGATAAATCGTCCCGTCATAGCTTCGGCTGCGTAGGCAAAACCGTCGTTCATATAGGAGAAGAGCATAAGCAATTGCATCAGCGTTGTATTTACCGCCAATATTGCCGAGTCGCCCATCTTGGCGGATGCGGCTGTGAAGAATGTGTAGACTCCGACATTGCAGAATGTACGCACGATAATATCGCCATTAACCTTGAAGAAACGCTTCATCGAGGCAAGGTCTAAAACCTTGCTAAGAACTACAGGACGAATGGTTTTGCGGAAGAAGATGATTATCAGAACAATAGCCAATGCAAGTCCTATCCATTGCGATACAACCGAAGCGTAGGCAATGCCCGTAATACCCCAATTAAATGAGTTTACAAACCATAGACTAAATACGATATGCAGGGAGTTTACCAGAATGGAAATTGCCATTGGGATAACGCCATTTTGCATACCTACAAACCATCCGTACAAGCCGAAAAGCAAGATTCCTGCAGGTACTGCCCAGATGCGAGCGAAGAAGTATTCGGCAACCACTTCGTTACCGTCCATTAGCCACAGCGATAGCTCGCCAAGAGGTCTTTGGAATATGAGGACAAGAACGCTCAATGTCAGCGATATAATCACGGCACGCACAAGCATAGCCGTAGTCTCGTAGAAATCGCCCTTACCGAATGCCTGGGCGGTCAAACCGCTGGTCGCCATACGAATAAACGAGCAGTTCCAATAGATGAAGTTGAATATTGATACGCCTAAAGCCAAATCGCCAATCGCAGAAACTCCGCCATCTTTGCAATTTCCGACAATACCTGTCGAAACCAAACCCATTAAGGGCACGGTTATATTCGAAATGATATTCGGTATGGCTATACGGAAAATCTCTTTATTCATCTTCTATTCGCTATTTTTGAGGTGTGAGCTCAATCTTTATGGTGGCGCTACTATAAGGTGCTACGGTTGTTGTAAATCCAACTCGCACGCCTTTGTTCTTTACATCGTACCAATTCTTGGAGTTATTCTCCATAATGTATGGCTCTGCATTCGATGGCGACACCACCCTCAATAACAACTCCTTACCATCTTGCTTCAACAAAATGGTCCTCTTGTCGATAATCTTCGCCTCTGCAAAAGTTGTCATATTCCATCGTACAGCACAGTCGATATTGCGACTCTCGATTCTATCGACGCAGGTAACCTTGTCATTTTTGTCGATTAGGATGCGACGAGTTACACTCTCCGTGTCAGGAAAGAGCGATGAAAGGTCGAAGTCGGCACCCTTGAACTTCTTCTTATCGTGAAGCTTGGTTATCGTTGCCATACCCTCGTATTTGTGTAGTCTGTTGTTGATTGTGAGGGTGTTGTGTGAGTAGTTATTCAATCGGTAGACCTGCCAACGCTGTGAATTTTGACCTTTCTTCCAAATGCCGATGCCTTTCGACTCCAACGAGTGATAGTCCTGGCTGCCAAGGTCTACAGCCCAACGAACTCCGCCCCATTCGTAGACGAACGAGCCACCATCCATATGGGCGTGGCTATTTTTTGGACTACCGCCTTTAACGCCGAGATATGAATCTTGGCTCGATGCAAAGCCTTTACGGTATAGAAATACGGGTTGAGTTCCATCTCCTGCCCAGACCTTCTCTTTAATAGGCTTGATATCCTTGATGTTGCAACGAGAGGCAAACAACATAGCAATAGGGGCTTGGCGATTAACACCTCTAACTACATCCTCGTTTAACAGACGCTCTCTATCCTGCCATACAAGCGACATATTGCCCGTCTCGAGCGCAAACCAATAGAGTAGAGGGTTTATTGCATTCATAGGATTTCCGGTGTCGGAGAAGTTGAACACTGCACCTGTCGGGGTGGACATAAAATTCATAAACTTCGCCGACTCTAAGAAGCCTGGAGCCTTCTCCAAATCGCAACTTGTATTCAAAGCGGTGCGTAAAGACTCTATGAGCATAACTTCATACCAGGTGCCATATTCCCAATATCCGAAGCCTTCGGGATATACGCCATCTGGTCCATACTCCTTTTGCGCTATCGGGTTGTTTTTCAAAGCTTCGGCAATAATATTTTGAGCCTCTTCTGGGATGCGCTCATATACAGCCAATGCACCCATAACTAAACCACCATTACAAACTTGGTTCCAATTATTGTGCGTTTTAGACCACCATCTCTTCTTGCCCGATGTACGCAATCCCTTTTCGATAATGGCATCCTCGATTTTTCTGCGACTCTCGGGCGATAACCAATCGTAGAGCCAATCGTAGCCAATGGCGAGAGCTGTTACCATCTCACCAACATCGAGGAAGTGCGAGGGGTTCCAACTTACGAAATCGACGGCAGCCAACATCTCCTTCTCGGCTCGGCGTGCGTAGACCTCGTCGCCGCTAATCAGGTACATATACGAGCAGAAACAAACTCTTTCAAGCACAGCACGACATCGACCAAGAAGTCGCTTTCCTACCATTCTGTATTTGGTAGGCTCAGCTGCGAGAAATTCGTTTGTACGACGCTCTATAATGTCGTGAAGAATAAGCAGAGGTTGATCCTCTTCGATTTTCTGCTTTACAACCTCGATATCCCCCTTCTTTAAGATAAGTCGTGGGTGTTGGGCTAATTTTGAATAGTCGATAGATTTTGCCGTTGCCGAAATAGAGAGCAATACAGCAATTAAGGTTAAGAGCTTTTTCATCTGCTTGTAGAGTAAAATTGACGAATGCTACTTCGTCAATTTGTTGTATATTTCGATACAAACCCACGCATCTGTTGCGGCATACATCTGCTGTTGCGGTGTGAGTTGTTTTGCAGCCCAATTACTCAATCGTTGCGCTTTCGAGACCCTTTTGCCGAGGACTATGCCCGAAATCTTGCGTAGACTCTTATCCTCAATGCCGTACTTGGTTACCTCGCTCTGCAAATCGATAAAACCTCGAGCCGTAAATTTACGCAACTTGTTGAGTCCGCTTATGTCGTTGCGAACATCTGCTCCGATTTTGAGAATCTTATCGCTTGCGAGAATTTCGATAATCTCACGAGTGAGAGGCAACTTGTTCAGACGAATAAGGAAACAACAGTCGTTGGTGGATAGTTGCAGAAGCGAAACCTTATAACTTACTCCCGCTTGGAACGAAGGTCTTGTTTCGGTGTCGAAACCGATAATATGCTCTTTCGATAGTATCTTGCACGCCTTGGCAAGCGCATCGGGGGTCTCTACAACCTCGATGCGCCCGTCAAAATGTACTGCTTCTAATGCAGCAACCTCATCGTTTGAGATATTTGCTACAAATGCCATTGGTCTCTTCGTTGTTTGGATTTAGCGTCTCTTCTGCTGTTGCTCAGCCTGCTTCATAAGCTGTTCGTAGCGCTGTTGGAAGCGTGACTTCTTACCCTTGGTATTCTTCGCGTGGTTATCCATCATCATACGAATCTTACTATCATCGAGCGAGTAACGAATGATCGTAGTCTGCAAGATGGTAATGAGGTTCGAGAGGAGGTAGTAGTAACAAAGACCACTCGAGTAGTTGTTAAACCAGAAGAGCATCATCAACGGCATCATATAGACGGTCATAAACTTCATACCCGCCATCTGTGGTTGTGATGAGCCCTGCAACTTGTAGTTCATATACGAGTAGACGAACATTACGATGGTCATCAACAGACAGAACAACGATACGTGGTCGCCATAGAATGGGATATCGAATGGAAGTTCGATAACGCTATCGTAAGATGAGAGGTCGTCGCTCCACAAGAATGCCTTGTCACGCAACTCGATACTTGCAGGGAAGAAACGGAACATTGCGATGAGGATAGGCATCTGAATCAACATCGGAAGACATCCGCCCATAGGGTTTACGCCAGCCTTCTTGTAGAGAGCCATCATCTCCTGTTGCTTCTTCATTGCATCCTCTTGGCGAGGGTATTTTGCGTTCAATGCGTCGATCTCAGGCTTGATAACTCGCATCTTTGCGGTCGAGAGGTAACTCTTGTAGGTAAGAGGGAAGATAGCCAACTTGACAATCAAGGTGAGAATCAAGATGATAAGACCGATGTTCCACTCCCACGACTGCATAAGGTCGAACAATGGAATTACTACCCAACGGCTGATATATGTCGAGAGTACCCATCCGAGAGGGATAACACGCTCCATCTCGAGCGACTCGCCTTTGCTATCCTTCAACTCCTTCAAGATAGAGAACTTATTAGGACCGAGGTAGAACGAGAAGTCGTACTCCGACGCCTGTGGCGAGTAGTCGATAGCCGAAGTGAACTTGAAATCTTTGAGATATCCCGACTTAGGCTCTGCGGTGTCGTAAGCGAGTGTAGGCTTACGCAAGTTGGTCGAGCGACCAATGAGAGCCGACGAGAAGAACTGCTGTTTGAACGAAATCCAATCTATCGCCGAGTCTAAAACCTCGCTGTCGCTACCTCGACCTGCTCTACCAACCTCCTCGATATCCTTCTCGCCAGGAATGTGGTATGCAAGCGAAGTGTATAGGTTCTCATTCTCGAAACTGCGCTCGTTCTGGTATGAACGGTTACGCCACTCGATACCAATCTCGTTGTGAGCGATCATCGGGGTAAAGTTGTTCAACTTAACCTTGAAGTCAACCAAGTAGTCACGCTCAGGCTGCTTGTTGTTGTAGATGGTGTAGATGTGCTCAATCGAGCCCTCGCCAACATTCAAGCGCATAGCTACGATGCTCTTGTCCTCCTGATTGTCAACCGATACTACATCGAAGTTGTAGTCAGCGGTCGAAACAACATTGGTGCCGGCACCCTCTCTCAAGTAGTAGGTCATATTGAAGTGAGCAGATGCAGGATCGAAGAGGTGTACCAACTCGTGACGCTCCTCCTTCGGTGCATACTTGGTGTAGTCGTTCAATGCTACATCGATAATCTGCGCACCCTTAGTCGCAAACTTAACCTTGATAAGTGAGTTCTCTACGCAGATGGTATCAATCTTTGCATCCTGCGATACGCTTACCAAACTTGATGTCGGTACGGGCTTAGCCTTATTCTCCCTCTTTGGCTCGGCTACCGGAACGCTTGGAGTCTGTGTAGTGGCCTTTTCTACGGCCATAGCCTGCGCCTTTATCTGTGCCTCTTGTTGTTTCTGCTGTTGGTGGCTTGTGTAGATCATAAAACCCACAAAAACGAGGGTCATAAGGACAAAGCCAATAATCGTACTTTTGTTGTTTTTCATACTTTCGTCTTTCCTATGTTTTAATTACAATTTAATTCGTTTACTCCTGAGCATCAATTACTTTAACACGCTCGATAGCATCTGCCATATCCTGCTTTGCTCGAGCAATCTTCTCCTCGACTGACGCAATCATCGCTTCGGCACCCTTCGACTTAGCGAAGAAACCGATGTTATTCTCCAATGTCTGAATCTCCTGCTCGAGTTGCTTTACTCGGTTGTACAACTTCTCACGCTCGCTACGCAACTGCTTGCCTCCCGACTCGCGCATTGAAGATACCTTGTTCTTGAACTTGTTAATCTGTTGCTCACGATCGGCACTGCGTACTACAGCGAAGAGCTTGTCGAGAGCAGCCTTATACTGCTTCTGCAACGCCTCCTTCTGACGAATAGGCACAAAACCAATCTCGCTCCAACGACGCTGGAACTCCTTGATGTCGTCGAACGACTTGACTGTAGCCTGCGCCATCTCCTCCAACAAAGCTTGCTTTGCAGCGAGGTTTGTAGCATACTCGTTATCAACGGTAGAGAAGTGCTTTGACTTGCGCTCAAAGAACTTGTCGCAAGCGGCACGGAAACGCTTCCATACTGCGTCAGCATACTTGCGAGCAACGGTGCCCGACTTCTTCCACTCTGCCTGCAATGCCAATAACTCCTCGGTAGCCTTTGCCCAATCGTCGCGCTCGGCAATAGCCTCGGCACGCTCGCAAAGAGCATTCTTGACCTCGAGGTTGTTCGCCATATCCTCCTTTGCATCGGTGTAGTAGGCGTGCTTAGCCTCGAAGAACTTGTCGCAAGCGCTACGGAAACGATCGTAGACTTTGTTGTTATCCTTCTTTGGTGCGAAACCGATGGTGCGCCACTCAGCCTGAATAGCCTGCACACGCTCGCTAACCTTGTTCCAAGCCTTGTGCGAAGTAGGAGCCTCGGCAACAATCTTCTCGATCTCCTCGCAGAGAGCCGACTTGCGCTCGAAGTTCGACACCTGCTCAGCCTTGATGCTCTCGAAGTGCTCCTGGTGACGACGGTTGATGATGGTAGATGCATTCTTGAAGCGACTCCACAACGCCTCCTTATGTTCTATAGCAACAGGACCAATCTCACGCCACTCCTCGTGCAACTTTTGCAACTTGTGGAATGCCTCCACGATTACGGTAGCCTCGACCAATGCCTCCGCCTGCTCGCAGAGTGCACTTTTAGCCTCGAAATTACGCTTCCAATCGAGGTCGCGCAACTCCTTGTTGATCTTCACATAGTCGTAGAAGTTCTCGATGTGGAGGTTGTAAGTCTCGTACAAGTCGCTTACTCGAGCCTGTGGTACCTGTCCAATGCTACGCCAGCGAGCCTGCAACTCGTGGAACTTTGCAAATGTGGTGTTGAGTGCCTCCTCGCCGTCAACCAATTGCTTCAACTCCTCGATGATTGCGATCTTTGCGTTGTAGTTAGCATCCTTCTCCTTGTCGGATAGGGCAGTGGCCTCATCGCGCTTGGTGCGGTAGATGTTGTACAACTCCTTGAAGCGAACCTCTGCCTCATCTGTCTGAACCTTA
>JAEIGA010018391.1_pt1 | contig 10644 bp, 14 predicted proteins | sample 9270691 | NCBI WGS metagenome assembly JAEIGA01 (sample SAMN17057246, study PRJNA624740) | gut metagenome | biome: biome; isolation source: fecal sample | host: Bos grunniens | place: China: Xizang | collected 2019 | reverse complement strand
ACAACACCGTTTGAATTACTAACGATAACCTGAAAATCTGTCGCCCATCCACCGAACGCTTTGTCCCAAGTAATTTGAATACCAGGTAAAACAACGGTGTGTCTTTTTTCAAAATCTATGGTTATTTCGGGTTGAACAGTAAGCATCCCGTCAGCATCCGAATACACCGAATGAACATAACCTGGATCAACAGGAGTACCATCGAAATGACTATAAGTACCGTCCAAACCCCAACAACCGTAATCTAAAGTAGAGTGTGACTCGCTATTCTTATCAACTCTACGAACAATCTGTTCTACATCCGAATATTCTTCGGCATCTGTAGCCGAAATAATCGCTTCTTCGTGTAGCCACGGCTCAGTTACACCGTATGTGATTTCTACAAACATCTCAGGCAACAATGTTTGTTCTTGTAACGCTTTCCATTCTTTCGATACAGAAATCATTGGTTACACCTCCACGAGTGACAATTTACATTCGGTAAAACCCATAACTTCTTCTGTAACGGGATGTCGCCTCCACATCGAAGATGATCTGTCCCCCACGTACATCTGTCGTGTTTCATATTGAGCTGTTGCCTGATTGAAGAACGTTACATTGTTATAAAAACTACGAGTGAACAAGCTAAGAATCTTAGCCCATTGTTCTGCTGTGAGGTAACGCCACGAAAGCTCTACTTTCGCAACGTCATTTCTCACTACAGACCCGATAACGTAACCTTTAACGTTTCGTGCACTATCTACCAAAGTAGATGTGGATGCGTTATATGAACTTGGTTCGGGTAACTCGTACCCAGCGATTGTTACAAGTGCTGCCATAAACGCACCTCCTCTAATACAAGTAACCTAATTGGTTACCCATAATATTTCTACCACGCGATTCTGCTGTACGCTGAACACTCGCGTGAATTTGTTTACCGTCAAGGTAGACATTAATGTTTTGACTACCATTACCACTACTTTCGCCCATTGCTGAACGAACAGCAGCGTAAACACCCTCTGATACGGCTGTTACGATTTGGTCGTTATTTGCGACCGTTGATTTGCCACCGATACGACCTACTAACTCAGGACCAGCTTCTCGAGCGATGAACATTTCACCCATTGATGGGAAACCACCCTGTGCGTATGTAGACCATTTTAATGATGGCCAACCGTCTAACCCGAGTGCCGTATAAACGGCTTTTTTCAATGCACCAACGTTAGTGTCCCATGTCACAGATAATTTGATGCTAGGGAACGATGGCATTTTGAAGTTTTTCTTAATTGTGGCTATAACATCATCGACTTTTTTCTTCCATTTGGATACCGAGAAGAAATCTGTGATTTTCGTCCAGGCAGCATTTAATTTTTCACCGATTGCACTAGGCAATTTAGCAAACCATTCTTTAATACCCTTGATGATGTTAGGTAGTTTCTTACCTGTAAGTTCTGTATATAACTTAGAAAACCAACTTACGATCCCGTTATAGATATCTTTCACAGGTTGTGTGATTAAACCTACAGCACCTTTAACGATATCTTTAATACCATTCCAAATTTTCTTCCAAGCCTTACCAGCGTCATCCTTTTTGAATATCGCAACGACTAAATCGATTACGCCACGGACAACCTGTACGATTCCACTAAAAATCTGCATAGCATTTTCAATCAATCCAACAAACACGTTGAACGCTGTAGCGATTACACCACCGACTACGCTGAAAATAATTCCACCTACGATTTCGAACGCTTTCGATACAGCTGGTAAAACTTTATCTTTGAGTTTGTTGAATAATGTAATCACAGGTGAAAGAGCATCGGCTACTTTATCAAAATGCTTCTTGATTTCCTCTAACTTAGGTACGATGTTTTCCTTGAAAAATGCTTTCACGGCTTTTGTGACTTTTTCCCAATTTTTATAAAGGAAAACGACAACCGATACGATAGCAGCGATGATTCCAGCCATCAAACCCCAAACAGGTAAACCGAATCTCGCAGCCAACGTTTTAACAGGTGTCAACACTTTTGTTACAGCATTTGACAACTTAGGGAACGCAGCCGATATCTTATCGACGAGAGGTCCGTCCATCTTCAATATTTCGAAGAATGATTTCAAGAAATCTTTCACTTTAACTAAACCAGCAAACAACGTTGTTCCTGAAAAGAAAGACCACGCTTTGTGTCCCATAAATCCTGTGAGAGCTACACCAGCTAAAGCGAACGCCCATTTCCATCTATCTGCAAAATCGAGAATGTTCTGTTTGATTTCATCAACACGTTTGTTAGCTTCTTCGAATATCGAATCATCCCACAATGTGTCAAGATCAAGACCAGCACCCCAATCTTCTGCACCACCTGAACCCTTGTTACCACCTGAACCAGCACTTGGTGTATCAGGGCTAATAACATTCAACTCATCGAATCCCATTGTGTAATCTTTGAGTTGTTTTGCTGCTTTCGATGCTTTACCAAGCCCTGTCGCAGCTTCTGTAGCACCATCGGCTAAACCACTAACACCTTTGCTACTGTTACTCCAATCGATTTTCTGAATTTCGATACCGAATAATTTCGCTACCCAAAATACAGCATCTGTAAGGATTTCAACAAACGCTGTTATATATGGAACAACCATTTGTAAAATAGGGATAAACAACGAACCAAATGCTTGTACCAGAGTTTTCACACTCTGTGATAAACTACGAACAGCACCCTCGGCTGTGTTCATTTCTCGTGCGTATGTACCAACGATACCTTGATTCATCGCAGCATTTACCATCGCAGCGTAACGAACTTCTGATTTCTGAGCCTCAGTAAGTTTTTCAATACTTACACCAGCGAGATGTGTGCTATCGATAAATTCCTGTAACGATGCTTCTGTTAAAGCGATACCAGCGTTACGGATAGGTTCAATTTCACCTGTGATGGCAGAACGAACAGCTTCTGACGCATCTTCAAGTGTCTTAAATCTATCGTTGTAAGCAGCCCAAATATCGTATGATAACTCAGTTAAACCTGTCGAAATCGTTGTTACTTTTTCTTGAGCCATACCGAAACCACTAAGAAGTGATCCGTACAACGAACTGTATTGCATGAACTGTTGAGTGTTGATACCAAGAGCTTCATTGATTTTTAAGATGTATTGATATGTTTCCTCAGCATCTTCTCCAAACGCACGACCGAAACGGAATTGAATACCGTCCCACTCGATTGCTTGTGACAACGCTGCTTTCATAGCGTTACCGACGGAATTAATAACACCTACGAGTTCTTGTAAGTTTTGAATCTTCGCGAACAAATCTAAGCTCGACATAGATTCACCGAATTTCTTTGTGCTCTGTGTAGCAGCATTTGTAGCAGAAGCAACACTCTTAACTTTGCTAGGTAATTTAGCAAAACCGTTTGCGACCTTATCGATCTGTGTTGCCAACGGTTTAAGTGCGTTCGCTATGTCATCAATCTTTTTCTTGAATTTAACAAGCGTTTCAGTATCCAAACCGTCTAAAATCTTAGGGATTTTTCCTAGTGCTGTGAGAGCACTCTTGAATCCCTTAACATCGATACCTGACAAACTTTCTAAACTCTTTGCTAACTGACCTACGCCTGACAGAGAGCTTGATTTTTTACCTAACTCATCTAACGTATTGGCCAACTTGCTCAGGTTGTTTACAACCGTTGTCATCTTCGCATTATCTTTTAATTTACCGAGTGCTGTCGCTAACCGTTCAATATTTACAGCCGAATTACCAGCACTCGTTTCAATCCTTATCTCAAGAGAGTCAATCGTTGTAGACATATGACACCTCCTCGTTAATTACGATAAGTATTCCCATTCTCATCTATAACAGCCTCGTGAGTTGCTGTAATACAGTAAATCTCAGAGTTATAGATTGTTGGGGTTGTTGTATAGGTTTTCACGAAGAAACCCATACCCATCAATGTTTCATCCAAGCTATTGAAAATCTCTCTAGCCTTTCCACGCTTACCCTCACCGTTACAGAATGTCTGTGTACGAAGTGTGAGTTTCGCGTATTTATTTTTCATCGCACTATCCAAATGTACGGGTACATTTTGGATTTCGTCGATTGTTACGGTAGGGAATTTGGATGGTGTTTCCACATATTCACCTTTAACCTGTACCCCCGTATATAAAGAACGGAGGTCTTTCGCTACCGTGTTGAAAATCTCATTCGACTTATCTATCATGCGAAAACCTCCCGTGCTATTCTTGTGACATTTTCAGTAATTTCCTTTACGGCTGTGTACATAGCCATCGCTGGTGGATTACCGTATGAATGTTGACCACTACCGTAATACCAACCTTTCGGATTATCCCAACGACCTTTACCCTCGGAACCATCCGACCAGGTACCAGGACCGAAACCGAACTCTCCAGCTTGTGGATGTCCGTAACCGTATTTAGCACCTGAACCGAACTCGATAAACGCTACGTTTTCACCGTCAGCCTTAATAACAGCAACACTACCGTCATCATCCACGCTTACGGATATGTCTTTCGCACCGTTATAAATAGCACCACTAAATCTAATGGACACTACCGTTGCACCCAACATAGCCAACCGAGAACGTAACTCGTCCTCTTTTTCTTTGATCCACGCAGCATACTGATTTAATTCTTTGATTGCATTATTAATGCTTTTGTTATCCAAACTAATCGTTATCGTCTTAGCCACGTTTCGACACCTCACGTAAAGCGATTAGGAAACCATTTTTACTATCAGCCACTTTAACAACTATGTAATTATGTGATTCGGATGCATCTACACCGAACCATACGATGCTACCCTCCACCAACGGACAAGTAGCACCACAAAATGTAACTGTTCTACTGTACTCGGTTTGTGCACCGAATACATTCACACTATCCTCACCGATATTAGCACTCACGTTTACGTTGAGTTCTACGGGTTCAGAGTAAATAGTTTTTGTTTCTAACGTTTCATTCCCATACTCGTCAAATATCGGTTCTGTACTTTGTGGTGAAGCGTAATACAATTTACGCCAATTTCGTTGTAAACTACGCATTTGTTACCACACTCCCACAAAAACTAGGGATTTGCTTCAAGATGCGACTCACCTCAGGCCACGAACGATTTGTACCGTTCTCGCTATGAGATGTTTGACCCTCAGCACCCCTTTGACTATACAATTCAACAGCAAGTTTGATTTGTAATCTCTCATATCGAGTAGGAATTACAACATCATCTGCATATCCGAACGGGTACATCTTGTTCAAAATCATAGCTTCTGCATCCAATAATTCTGACTTCAATACTTCGTCCTCTGCTACGTCAGGAGAAATCCCAATTTTCAATTCAGCAATTTTTTCATCGATTGTCATTTTTCAACCCCCTGTTTCGCGTTCATAGATAATGCTCTCGCTGTAAATCTCGCTTTAATTCTTTCCATACGTTCTCGTTTTTCGCGTTCGCGTCTTTCCTCAATCTCAGCCTCCGTAATCGGTTTTGGCTCAGATGGATATTGATGTTTCTCGCCTTTCGAGAACATGTTTCCAACGGTAGATGCTATAGCCTCAGCCATATAAATACCGTTTAACCATAATTCTTCATTTGTACGTTTTCTCCTAAGTTTGTGTGCCTCACGATAAGAGGTTGCAATCTCAGGAACACCATACCAAAACTGTTCGTATGTCATACCCATTGATATGTAATATGGGCACATTTCTTCGAATACTTCTGTAAATGTGGGCGTTTTTGCTACTTCACAATCGCCCAGCTCACGTTTCCCTCTGCATTTTCTTCTGTTAATGTTGAAAGTGTTTCAGCATACATTTCCATTAACGCTTCGAGTAAACCTGTCTTATCGCCGATAGCCTCGTAAATGTCAGAAATAACTTTACGTTTAACACCTCGACAATTCTTAATGAAAGCACCCTCGAATAATAATGGAATCATTGTTACAGGTTTTGATGCGATTTCATCTAACACGAAACCTTGACCCTCCATTTGTCTAACAGATTGTCTGTTATATTCGAGAACGTATTCCTTGTTTTCAAATGTAAGTGCGATTTTACTCATGTTTCTTCTCCTTTATTCAATAGTAGGGTGAGAGATAAATCCCCCACCCCATCATCTCTTATTCCATTACGAAGATTACTTCTGTTGAAGCAGCGATATTAACTGTCGCTTCGATAACTTCGTTTACACCTTTTCCAGGTAAACCTGATGAGTGTTGTCCTTGCCATGTGAACTTAGAACCATCTGAGAACACTAAAGCGTAATGTAATGCTTTACCAGCATCAGCTTCTACTTTAGAGAAATCTTCTTTTGTGAAGTTGTAAGTGAATGTCAACATTTCACTAGATTTAATACCTGGAATGTTTGTTACTTGGGCATCTGAAAGTGTAGTAGTTTCGAGCATTTCAGGTTCGCCAATCATATCAGGGAAGTCCTTAATGTCGATAACTTTGGCTACAGCCTCAGCACTTGTACCCCAATGGAGTTCTACGCCATATGTATTAATAGCCATATTCAGTACCTCCTTTTAACTACGCTTTAACAATTTTGAAGCATTTACCAGCGTCTACAAGAGCTGCTAAGTAGTATTTACGTGAGAATACTTCGTTAAGACGGATGTTAGCATCACGTTCTTGTTCAACTTCAACGCCTGTTTTGTGGAACATCTTAACGGCTTCTTTTGTACCACCGTAGATTGTACCTGGTGTAGCGTTTGCTTTTGTGTAGAGATGTACACCAGCAACTGTACCAACGTAACCTGAACGTACATATGCTTCTACATATTTGAGTTCGTCTTTTAATGCTTTACGAATAGCAGCCATATCTTCTTTAGCTACGAAAGCGAATACTTCAACACCCTCCATTGTTTCGTAATCCATTAATGCTACAGCATCAACGAAGTTATCGAATGAGAATGTTGCATTTGTAACGGCTAATTCAGCTTTAGCAAACTCAGCGTAAACATCTCCTTGAATTGTGTTTGTCATATCAACAGCAGCGTGATTTAAACCTGTTTCTACGACTTTAGGGTCTTTCATAAGTTCTTCATCGTAGTATGGGAAACGGTTTTGTGCTAATTGAATGATGTATTCAACATCTTCGTATGTTGTTTCGATGTTCTTTGTGTTACCTTCGCCCATCGCTAATTTTTCTGTACCGTTTGTAGCAGAGTAAACACGAACGATTTTCTTGTCACCAGCAACTCCAACAAGTGAGTTATCTACTGTACAGAATTGTAAAAGGTCTAACTTTGAATCAAGTTGATCTTTAATGTGTGCTTCAAGTACGAAATTGTCGTACGCTTTATGTGTGTGATTTAATGCCATAATTAACTACCTCCATGTAGTTCTTTGAATCTTTCAGGATTTGTTCTAGCAAACTCATCTTTCTCTGATAAACTCATCTTGGAAAAATCTTCTTTCGTAACAACTTTTGTACCGTCACCAGCTGGTGGTGTAGGTGTGTTCTTTAAGATTTCAGCACGTAACGCTTTTTCACGGTCTTGTAAGAACTTAGCGTGATTACTGAACACCACATCGTACTCGCCATCAAACATCGCTTTCGCTGTTGCTTGTGCCAACTTTGTGTCGTAACCAAGTTCTAAGAACTTCGCAGCGTGTTGCCCTACGGTTTTTTCAGCTCTGAGTTGTTCCAATTCTGCTGTGATAGCAGCCATTTGTTCATCAGCCTGAGCTTTGGCTAATTCATCCTCTGTCATTTTTGCTTTTAATTGTTTCGATAAACTCGAGGCTTCACTCGCTTTTTTATCGAACGCCGATTTCGATACGAATTGCGACATATCAGGTGCATCTGCAAATTCCATTCCTAAAATTGCATCCTGTACCTCTTGTGGTAATGTTTCGAAATTCGGAATTTTTGTTGTGTCAATTTTCATAGGTTTCACTCCTTTTGGGTTTTAAAGCGTTCTCTCGCTGTACTTGGGTTTTTGTGACTTCTCTGTCATAATTAAAAAAAAGAACACCACTCTCCCCGTCGGGCTAGTGGCGTTCTTGACGCTCGATTCTTATTTCGTTTTTAGTAGTATCGAACTCTACTTTTATATCTTTTCTACATCTAGGACAGGCGATTACGCCCTTTCCATCGAAGTAGCCTAATAATCTATTACATTTTGGACAACGAATTGGTGTCATTTTCTTACCCTCTCAACATAACATCTACAATGGATGTGTGGTTTTGACGGAATTTTATCGATAGGATAAATCTTGCCGTGGCGAGATTTACATTCTTTACATCGTCGGTCATCTTCTTCTGTAACCCAACGAACGTGTGTAACACCGTCATCCTTAAACGCTTGAATAATGCTTTCAAACGTAGCATCATCCACAAACTGAGAAGTAATCCCCAACAACAATCGTTCTGCTAACGAAATCTCCTCTCTAGGAGTTTCACTAGCGATAACCCCCTCTGCGAAGCGAGAACGTTTACGTTCTACTTCGTTTTGGAACACATACTTTGTTACAGGGTTATACGCAATCAATAAGGCAGCAACAAAAGCCGTTGGATCAAATTCTTCTCCTCCATTTTCCATCTCACGATAATCACCGTACACCGACTTCACCAATCGTGCCGATTCTTGTTTCACAAGCTCGTACGCCGATTCGTATATCTCGTGTGATACAGATATCACATTCAATTCATCGAAACTTGTAACGCTATCAAATAACTTTAGATATCGTTTATTCAAATATTCGATTACTTTGTCAGCCTTATTGTACGGATTCTTCTTCATGAGATGTACCTCTTAGCGATTCAACATACGATAACGCATCCTGTTCTTCCAACTTTCGTTGTTCTTCCCACCACGCTTTACTCTGTAAGTATGCACTTTCAGGGTCCAAGAACAGACCACAATGAGTAAATGCGAGTTCAGGATGAATCTTTGGATTACCAAGCATTGAAACCAATACCTGACTCTTTGTTTGAATATTGTCGTAATTTCTACGTGAGAACTTAATTTCAATATCCTTAATTCGTAATCCTGTGCCAACCATATCGCGTAAAATTCTGAGAACTAATTTTAAGAATTGTTTTTCACTTCTCTTAAATTCATTCTCTACGGATTTCATCTGCGATTCAGCCGATTCCCATCCATCACGCATGATTACGGCACTTCCTGTATCGGATGTACTTGAACCACCGTTACGGTTAGGAATACCACAAATTGTAAGAACAGCATCGTATAAGTTGTCTACTAGAACTTGGATGTCACCTTGTAACATCTGTCCACTCAAATACTTCGCATCTGTACCCTCAGGTAAACAAAGCATCTTGTATTCGTTCAACTTACTCGCTGTTTCATCATCAATCGTACCACCAAGCAACGCGAGGAATGAGTTGACGTATTGTTCAACATCATCCAATCGGTTTGACTCGACTTCATTGATTGCATCGAGTAATGGTAATGCGATTTCAAAAGAACCCAAACGAGCCGTGTTTGCTGGATATTCGAAGATCGGAATATCCTCTAATGCGTGTGGTTCACTCTTGATTACTTTATCTTTTGAAATTTCGAAATATGTATCTCGTGTGTACACACTATAAACAGGTTCGCCGTTTTCTTTATTGACAAACTTAACGCCCATTACGGGTTTTTCACCCAAGCCGTTGTAGTGAATAACAAAACTATAACGAGGGTCCAATGTGTAGATTTTAAACGGTTCTTCCTTATCTTCACCAGGTAAAACCATTCTCACACCCAAACCACAGACGTACATCCACTCTGCTAATGTACTATCCTCTGCGTGTTTGTTTTCTGAAAACATGAACTCATTTAATTCGTTAATGTCATCAGTAAGACTCTCATCAGAACCACGTCTAATATATTGGATAGGTTCACCAAAACCATAACCACGTTTGAAATTAACAATCTCGTTCGCTCTATTCACAGCGATTTTATGGTTAATGTTATCTCTGACCTCTTTTACTTTGTTGAGAATCCCCGTTTTACCACGGTAATAATCCCATAAGTAATCGATGTCATTTTGGTTTTGACTATGTACGTTGACAGCTTTAGTCAATACATCAACCACGTTCTCGGAGGTAATAATCTCCACATCAGTATAAATTTTTGTTCGACCAAACATCTGTCGCGTATCCATTGTTTCACCACCATATGCCTATTTGTCATATTTTTTCACATATATTAAACCACAACATATTGTGTTTGTCAACAATTTACACCACAATATATTGACTTTTCGCAACAATTCGTTTATCATATCTTCGGTTCGTTTTTACCAACTTCTTCCTCCTTTAAATTACTAACAGAAATACCCCCGAAAGCCGTCCGAAAATGGGCTAACGGGGGTATTTCTATGTTTAAAATAATCTTTTCGCTACAGTAACAACTTTAACTCCACTTGTTAGGAAATCTACCAACATCGCTAAACTATCGGCAGCATCATCGTGCAAATTCTTACCACTTACTGTGAACAACGTCAATTCTCGCATAAACTTCTCATATTCAGAACTACGATTCTTCGCATCCAGGAAGTAAAATCTCTTAATATCAGGTGCAAACTGAATAATACGACTCAACTTACTCTGTGTCGTAGGTGCTTTCTTGTAACTCATGTTCATCTTCACACCGTCCTGACGTAACTTCTCATCCACGATTCCACCATATTCATCGCCACCGTTGTTACTTT
>JAEIGA010018390.1_pt1 | contig 10644 bp, 23 predicted proteins | sample 9270691 | NCBI WGS metagenome assembly JAEIGA01 (sample SAMN17057246, study PRJNA624740) | gut metagenome | biome: biome; isolation source: fecal sample | host: Bos grunniens | place: China: Xizang | collected 2019 | reverse complement strand
GGACGGCTTGTCCATAAATTCAGCAATGATCTTTTCGGCATCTTCGCCCGTGAAGTTCACAATGCGATTATCCCGGATGAACTGTACATCTTCGCTTTCTACCTTTGCGCCCAGAATCTTCAGGTAAGCATCTGCAAAGTAGTCAACATCATTGGCCTTTTCGGAAATGGCTTTGTTGTAGGCGTTGACCATAGAAAGGACAGGTTCAAAGATGCTCTGTCTTTCCTCATTCTCAATGTATTCCACAGCGGGAACTCCTTCAAAGTGGTGTGGAATCCAATCTGTATCAAGCCATCTTGTGCCGCCCGTTACTGCAAACTTGCGGCTTCCCCAAGCGTTCTTCACTTCGCCAAATTCGTTGCCTTCCCAATCCGTATACCTTCGGACAAAGAACATAGACCGTTCAACAATGGAATCATCGTAAATCATAAATGCTTCCATCGGGTTCATGTAGGTGATGCACAGTTCTGAATCTTCGTCCGTGTAGTACGTTTCAAAGCCCCTGCCGAAGATGGACATGATCTTTGAAAGTTCTGCGTTGTTGTCATCCTGATCATTGTACTGATCAGTGTATTCAACGAAATCAGAAACGGCCTTGTCTTCAGCGGTGATCTTGATAGGATTGCCGATGAAATAGCCGTTCATGGTGTCAACAATGTACTTGGGGAAGTTCACAACAATGCGGTTATCCGGCTTATACTTCGGCTTTGCCTTCTGCCGTAAAATATCATGGTCAGACTTATACGCATTGTATAGCTTTTCAAATCTGCCTGTTACTTCCTGTTTGTGCTTGGAAAGGAAATAATCCAAGATTTCAATGGTCATTTCCGTTCCGCTAGGCAATCGGAACACTTAAATACCCCCTTTTATGCTCCTGTTCAGTTTTGCTTCCGGCTTGTGGATCACGGTGAAGCAGAAATACCGCACAGCATCCATTGCGTGGTCATGCTGCTTTATCGGCTTATCTTCGCCACGTTCACACGCCTTTGCATCCCATATATAAGAACTGAATTCTTTTATGGTGTTTGTGCATTTCCGCAGAAACGCAATCTTTCCAACGTTCAACTGTGTTCCTGTGAAGCGGATTCCGTCAAGCACATCATTCCGGGCTTTCCTGATCTTGAATCCACGTTCACGAAGCAAAGCAATGAACGATGCAGCGGAAGGGTCAATGATCACCGCTTCAATCTTTCTATCTCCAATAAACGCCGTCAAATCGTCTGCATAGGCGTTGTCTGTCTTTTGCGTGGTTTCGTCCCGGCCTGAATAGTAATATTCATCAATGCAATACCACTTGCCATCAGAGCCGCTTTCCCACATCAGGAAGACAGTTGCGTTCTGTGTACCATAGTCACAGCTTACATACCGCTTTGCGCTTTCGCTGCTGGCTATGCTGTCAACGATGTGCTTTGCTTCCGAAAACATATCGTAAATGATGCCTTCTGCAACAACCCATAAGCCCAAGATATAACGCTGAAAGAACACGCCGCTGTACAAGCTGGCATATCTTTTCTTGATCTTCTCTGTAAGACTCAAATTGTCATCCATCGTGAAATGCAAGTACAGAAGGTTCTTTTCTGCTGCCTTGTCGATCCAACCCGTTTTGAACCAGTGATACGGGCCATCCGGGTTGCAGTTGAACCAGAACTTTGAGCCATCCACAGAGCAGCGGCCCGTTGCCTGATTCACGAAGCTTTCCGGCATCAGCGCAACTTCATCACACAGCAGGCCCGCAAGCGTGATACCCTGAATCAAGTCCTGCGAACGTTCATCCTTGCCGCCGAAGATGTAAAAATAATTGACCTTGCCTTTGAAGTGGATTTCAACAAAGTTGTCTGCCCGGTGATCCTTGACTTCATAGCCCCGGCTTGCAAGCATCAGCTTCAGAACCATCAACACATTGCGCCGGAAAGAACCGATTGTTTTACCGCACATTGCAAAGTTCTGTTCCTGAAAGCTTTCCATTGCCCACATAACAAAAGACAGGGCCATTGAAACCGTTTTGCCGGAACGGATTGAACCATCAGCAATGATTCCATCCATTTCAGATGCAGGCGATTCAGGCAGCCACCATGTCAGAACCTTCTTTTGCTTTGTGGAAAAAGGCTTGAACTTGAAAAGGGATTGCTTCACTATTCTTCTTCCCATACGCTTTGCGCTTCACCTCGCAATGCTTCAAGGAAGCCGTCATCCTGCGCATCTGCTCCGGGGTCTTCGCCCTTAATGCGGGATGTTTCAGCTTTGATCTTCTCAATTCTGGCAATCTGTTCTTCGTTGTCCTTTTCGGTCTTCTTATCCCACATGCCAAGATGCCTGCCGATCAGTTCCAAGGCCCTGACTTTATCGTATGGCTTTATTTCAAAACCGTCCCGGCCTTTCTTGATCACGGCAAGGGCCTTCTTCTGATCCTCTGTCAAATCTGCTGTCAAGACAGGTTCAACGGTTCTGTACATCAGCGGATTCCCGTCTTCATCACGAAGCTGAACCACCGTGCCTTCGACTTCTGCCGTTGCCTGTTTTTCAACAATGCTTGCATAGTCAGCAGCATTGGAAAAAGCTATGATTGCCAGTTCACGAAGAACCATGTCTTGCGTGATTTCGGTTCGTTCCGTTCTGTCTGTCTGCCTTTGCTGAATATATTCCTTGATTGCAGTATTTTGCAGTAATTTGAAAGCGTTCGTGTTCGCATACTTTGCGGTATATCCGGCCCGAATTGCTGCCTGTGTTGCGTTCAGATCGACAAGGTATTCATCACAGAAACGCTTCTGTCTTTCATTCAGTTTCGCCATCCCGCAACACCCCCTTTTCTTTCCGCTTCCTGCGGCTTGTTCTGCTTGTTTGTTCGTCCGTTTATATTATTCTGAGATACTAACACCCTCAAAATAAAAAGCCGTCAGAATCGCTTCTGTGGCTTCGTAGCTATAAAGGCAGAGAAGTGCGAACCATAGGCGGCATCCGATTGACACCGCCCCGAAAGGAGGGAGGTATTTCCCGGCTTTCCACCCATGCTCACCCAAACAAGGAAAGCCGCTGGTTCGGCACTTACTGCCCGAATTAAACAAAAGAAAAAGCACCCATTCACGGATGCTTTCTTAACAGACTATGTAGTTCTATTCTGTATTTACAAATCGTTTCGCTGTCATATGTAGAACTAATAGCCATTTCTTCAAAGATTTCTTTAATCCTTTTTTTGCTGTTTAAGTTAGAGCAAAGCCCTCTTTGCCGCTTTGTTTCATTTGCTCTTTCGTTCTTATCACCATATGTATTGTTGTACAGTGATGTACACCATTCAAGATTGTCCGCATTGTTGTTGCTTTTATTTTCATCTTTATGATTCACTTGCGGCAAATTATTGTTGTTTGGAACAAAAGCTTCTGCAACCAGTCGATGGACATACACTGTCTTTATTTTTCCGTTTTTGTGCAATCCTACCCGCTGATAGCCTTTTTTATTAGGCGTTAGCTTTAGCACCTTTTCTGCATTTTTTACTCGGCCTAAATTGCTGACCCAATACAAGCCCTCATACCCAGCAATATGTTTCCAGATTTCCAAACTGTCACCTTTTCCCTTTCAGCGACACCCCAATAAAAGACATGGAAGGGGGTGGGATTCCCCCTTGTCGTGTTGCAATCACTATCCATGCTTTTTCAACAGTTTAATATTATCATAGGGTTGACAAACAATGTTGATCAAAAAAGTCACAAAAGATACAGAAAGGTCACATTTTCCGTTCATCAAGAATCCGCTGCAATGATTGCAACGCCCGCCCGTGAACCGTTGTGGCCCAGCTTTTGGACTTTCGTTTTGCAGCCCCGATTTCGTCAAATGTCATACCCTGTATGTATCGCTTGTGCAACACATCGTATTCCGTGGCATTCAGCATTTCAATTGTTCTGCTGATTTCAAGCCTTGTGTCAATCAGTCTATCAATCATGTCATTTATTTCATTTTGCAGATCAATAACCCTGTCAATGGCATCAGCCATTTTCTGTTGACTTCCCGATGATTGTACACGTTCGCCCTCTGAATTTCCTGTGATCCCAAGCGCAATATCTTTCCACTGCGACTTTTCAGCAATTTTGTTGTTGATCAATACATTCAGCTTTTCAACTTGTTTCAAGTATTCTTGCGCTTTCAAATTCTCACCCGCCAAATTTTCATTTTTGCAAAAAATATTCTAACTATACTTTCAATCTTTGCCGTCAATATTGAAAGTTCCATAGTCTTTCAGCATTTCCCGTTCTTCTTCGTCCGCCGTTTTAGCAACAGCAAGACAGGCCGAACAGACAACAGCCGCACCGCCGAACAGCATTCCCACAAGGAAAGTAATCACATACCACATATCGTCACCCGCCTTCAGAATGCCCCGGTGCTGCCGAAGCCGCCGCTGCCCCGTTCTGTTTCTTCCAGACCGTCCACAAGTTCCAGTTCCGGGGTGATGATAGGAAGGATGACAAGCTGTGAAATCTTCTGCCCTTCCTCAATGGTCACGGCCTTTGTTCCGTGGTTGAAAAGCTTCACATGAATGCTCCCGGTGTAGCCGGAATCAATCACGCCTTCAGATTGAATGCTGTGCTTCACGTTCAGGCCGCTTTTTGATTTCAGGAATCCCACATATCCGGCGGGGATTGCTACATGAACGCCCGTGTCAAAGATACCGCCGGAATTCGGATAGATGACAGCCCGTTCCCGGCTGAACAGATCATATCCAGCATCCAGTTTATGCGCCCGGTTCGGCATTTTTGCACCGGGATCAAGTGCAACTTTCATTTTCATACGCTTTTACTTCCTTTCTTACTTCTTCCAAGGTTTGTTGTAGTTCCATTCCCTGCACATCGGGTAACGCTTATGGAACGGTTCGATGATTCCGAAGATTTCACGCAGATTTGCGTCAAGCATTTCTTGAAGGTAGTCAGATTCCGGCTGGTACAACCACGCATCATGATACTTGCTTTCCAGTTCACGCATAGCTGCACTAATCTTCTTCAGCTTGCTTGCTCCGATGGTATGTCCTTTGCCCATGACTTCAGGATCATGCAGCACAAGGCACATCATGTCAAACATCTGTTGTGTTGCAATGTCACAGCCTGCAACGAAACAATCCTGCTTTGCTTGTTCGATTTTTTGAGGAAACCGTTATTGCTCATGTTTATCTCCCACTAATATTTTAATAATGTCATAGCCGTTCAAGTGCATTTGCAAAAGGTGATACCCTCCGGGGAAGTGACCGTTATACCGCCAATTTCGCTCGGTAAATACCGAACAGCCTATCAATTCGCATTCAATTGCCAGTGTTGTTCCTTTCTCTCTGACTCTGGCTCTAACCGCCTGTGATGCCCTAAAACCAACACTCATTTTTCATCACCTAAAAGAATCCACATAATATCATAATTGTTCTTTGCCATCTGACTTAGGTAGTATGAAGCTGGATTACATCTTCCGTTTCTCCATCCTCGAATTACCGTTCTTTCGATATCTAGTGCAGCACACTCGTCTTCAAATGAAACATTGTGCGCTTCCGCTTCTTCTTTGATGGCTTGTACCGCTCTTTGTCCGATAGTCATTTTCTCACTCCCGTCAAAATGTAATGGATATCATATCCGGCAAACGCCATACGTTGCAGGGTGTTTCGTGAAGGTTCAGTCTTGTCATGCTCCCAATCCCACAGCATAGGAGCGGAAACCTCAATGAGATTCAATTCACGAATATATGCTGAATTGTGTTCGTGGGCAGTTCTGCGAATCTCCGCTGCCGCCCGTTTACCGATATCGCCCATTATCGGCTCCTCCTATATTTGTTGCGGTAATTTCTCTTTCTGTTGGTCTTATAGATGCTGTCAAACAGAAAACCGTTCAGCCCGGTTTTGATGTGGTGTTTCTTCTTAGCTTCAGCCAGTGTTTCATCCAATTCCGCTCTTTCAGTCTTGTACTTTTCGCACTCACTATGACAACCCGGATGCCGTGTAGCGCAGTCCTGACAACATTCGATTTTGTATCTAGCCATTATTCCTCCTTCGGTGGTTCCGGTAACGGCATCCAATGCGTTGCCTTGCGTCTGCCAATTCTCGCCAAGTCATTCCACAGAACACGCCCAGCTAAATACCTTGTTTCTGCGATGAATATTCCACCTTCCGGGCCGCAGCAAACAACTTTCTCGTTGGCATCTGGCAACCGCTCAGAAACAGGAATCCAGTGTCCGGCATTTGTGTCGGTTGCAAAAGTTACGCCGTTATCCAAAAGGTAATCCGCTACCGCTTCCAGAGGATCAACGTTTTCATGCGGATAAATGGGAACATTCAGAATTGCAAGCAATCGTTCTCTGTCAGTCATTGTCCGCACCTCATTCCATCATGCGAAAACCGCATTTCCTACAACCGCAGTGTAAGTGATTGTTATAGGATGACCGTCCCCACCAAGCATCCCCACCGCACAGAGGACACTTGAATTCTTCTTTATTTGCCTTTTCCGCTTCATCTCGTGCTTGCATAAATGCCTTGATTTGTTCGTAAATATCAGTCATTGTCTTTCCTTTCTCAGAAGTGACAGTCAGTTTCAGGAAAATGCTCGTTGTAAAACTTTTTCAGTTTTTCAAGAAGTGCTTTCCTGCTTTCGTAACCAAATTCCGGCTTATTACATCCACGATCTTCAAGCCGCCAAATATAAGCAATGGTATCGTTTATCAGGTGCTTTAATTCATCAGCGTTCACCGGGATTGCATCAACTCCGGGGATGGTGTCAAGCATTTGTCGAACGCATCCGCCTGTCATTCCGATAAAAGGTGGAATGTCATTAAACTTCTCTTTCGCTGCCTTCCGGCTAATCAGATCATCCTTGCCAGTTTTCGTCATACTTGCTGCCTCCCTTCAAATACTGCTTTCCTTCATCGGTCTTGCACCATTCGATATATTCAGACCACATTTCATCCGTCAGAAGTTCAGTATGACCGAATGAAATCAAGAAAATCTTATCCCGGTGATTATCAAACAGCCATTGAAAAAGGCTTTGTGTCATTCTAACCATTGCATTTCCTTGCTCCGTAGGAACAGAAATCGTCTTTGTGAATTTCATCAAGTCCGTTCATATTATTGCACCAAGGCCGATATCCTTTTCCGTATTCGTAATAGATGCAATCCTTACATCGCACCGGAATTGTTACGCCACAGTTAATCATGTGATCTGCGCATTCAGAAACTCCTATTCTTAGATAACGCATATCCTCTATTAGCATAATCAACTTCATCAGATTTTCTTTAACCATTTCCATCACCGCCCATCTTTGCGCCGCAATGCGGACAATACTTGTATTTTCTTTCGTATTCCTTGTGTACTGGCTTAAAGCATTCAGAACACATAACATTCGGAATCATGTACGCTGTAGGCAACCACCGCCCATGCGCCACAGGATCAGCAAAAACGGCATCGCCATCAACGATTTCAAATTCCTCTGACAGCCAATTGAAGACATATCCAAGGAAATATGAACCGAATCCAATATGGTACTCGCCATCAGTTGGGTCAAAATACAAAATATTGTAGTACGGTTTGTCAGCCGTACCATCAACGATGATTTTGGCAAAATGCGTTTTTATCTTAGTAGCTTCACCACAACTGTCTGCATTGGTATCAATCAGACACTTTTCTTTTTCCACCATTGATCACTTCCTTTCACCATCAGCACAGAAGAAATCCATTGGTCTTCCACCGCAGTTGTATCTTGTGTGCCTATGCTTGCAATCCTTACACCGCACCACTTCCACTGCATCCACGGTGGGCATTTTTGCGATTTCATCTTCTGTCACTATATTTTCTGGATAGTCACGCCCACCGCCACTCCTGTATTCAGTGTATTTTATTGCATTGGCATCAATCAGCCGTTTTTCGGTTGCCATCGTCTTTCCTCCCAATGTAGTCCTTGATCCACTCACAGTACATCAGCGCATCGACAAGTTCTTCTTCAAGATATTCAATGCGTGTGATAATGTCTGCCGGGTTTTCCTCGATTCCCTTTCCATAGGTTTCAACGCCCTTCGCCCTTTGCCTTTCGGCTATAGCGCAGATGTTTTGCCAGTAGGGGTTAGTTGACATCTGATGCCCTCCTGTTCCAATCTTCAGTAGCCTCGTCTTTGTCCTTGACAAGACCTTGTTCACAGCACATATACTTGCATCGGAAATAACCTCTTTGAATTTCATTTGGTGTCACATGAAGTTCAATAAACTCCGCTTGTCCACCGCAAAACGGACACGGTTTCAATTGATCCATCATTCATCCTCCACAGGTGACACAAGCCACCGCATCCAAGTCGCATACAGGCCTTCAAATAATACTTTTAGTTCTGTTGCAGTCGGGGTGTAACCTATGCCAATCATCCGCAGATTGCTTCCCGACACTCCGTGTTTTGCAAGGAACGCAGCCAATTCCTTATCGGTCATTCCTCGGATGCGGTCTGCGTTGCTCTGCTTCTTCCGGGGCTTCGGGTAATCCAGATAGGGTGGGTAATCTTTAACTTCTGCCATTTTAACCCCTCCCGTTTTGCAGACAAGCGCACACAAATCTGTATTGACTGTCATACGTTTTCTTTGTTTTCCCGTATGCGTATACGTTCATTGCGATTTCATTTGCTTCATTGCGTGTCCATTTGCGGCACATCAATAATTTAACGAATCTTTTTCGTGTCATTGTTTCACCAACTACTTCCAACAGCGTTTGTGTACAGCCACACAGCGCAAGTTCCCGAAGCCCAACATGCCACAATCAGAATAGGAACCAGCACCCAAACCCCAATAATTGCCCCGAAAAATGGAGCTAGAACCGCAGCCAGCGCAAGCAAGCCAAAAATGACCACGAACATCCAGCAAAAGCAGATAGCCAACCGAACCAGCAGCCAAAAGAGAATCGGGTGTTTCTCTGCGTACAGTTCCATCATATCTTCGTAATGATCCATATTATCCCTCCGTCCTAGTCACATCAAAATCAGGATTATTGCCAGCAATAGCAGGGCAAGCAGGCTTATCCAAGGGTTATTCTTTCGGTTCATCTTTGTCTTTCCTTTCTCATTTCGTACAAGTCAACTGATATTTCACAGTGTCACACCCTGTTCAGGTTCAGCGAATATTTCAAAACTTGAAAGCATATAACCGATTTCAATTTTCCTTCCACTTGCCCATATATTCAGGCAGCCGCAAGGAAGGCAGTCAATGTTCCATGACTTTGCAGGTACAAGCTTTGGAACGCCGTGAAATCTTTCAAGCCAGTCTTTCCCATATCCACCGATTCCGTCAATGTGGAGAACATCAGAAATGCCGGACATGATTACCACAGCTTCACTACCTATGCAACCCACAAAAGACATGCACATATATCCGCTATCGTGTTTCCTGCGTTCAGGCAAGATGATGATGCTGTCAAACTGCTTGCCGTTCATGTCTGAGTTCCATTCGATCTTCGGCAAGTTGTAAAAATCAGATTTCTTTGCTTTGAAGATATTCACAGTGTCACCGCCTTTTTGATTCTGTAGTTACGATCCCGGCTTTTCCCGATGGTGAAAGCCTTGGCCCGTTCGTAAATTCTGCCGCCGATTGCTTCATCAATGTCAATCAGTTCATCTTCCGTCAACTCACTGGAAATGATGGTCAGCAAGCCGGGGTTGTTGTATCTGAAGTTGATGATTTCAAATGCAACGTTGATATCTGCCCCCGTGACCTTCAGGGAACCGCCGTCCGGGGCCTTGCCCGTTTTGAACAGGTCATCAATGTACAGAACATCCACCCGCTTGAATTCGTCAATCAGCTTGCAATATTCTTCAGAATCGGTGACAGCACCCTTGATCTTAACAATGTCATCACGCCACAGCATATAGCGGACACGCCGCCCGGAAAGAAGGAACTTTCGGCAAACCGCCGTGCAAAGATGGGTTTTGCCTGCTCCACTCTGACCGCAAAGAAGAAACCATCCTTCCGGGTTCTCAGCGTATTCCATAGCCGCATTTTTAATTGCCTGCTGCCACGGCTCAGAAGCTATAAATTTATCAAACGTGTAATCTTTGATAATATCCTTCAGGCCGCTTCGCTTCATCCGCATGATGGAATTTCTGACTTCCACACACTTGCAATCTGTCATGCAATGGGAATATGTACCGTCCGCATGTTCAACAAGCTTCGCAACGAAGCCTTTGTTCTTGCAGATTTTACAATCATAGCCGTCTTCTTCATTTCTGTTTCCAACAGTATCATTCAGGCCGTCAACCTTGAATTGTTCATAGTCCTTCGGGGACATGTCAAATGTAGTTGCCGACCCGAACTTTGCTAGAATCTCTTGCAGTCTGTCCATTGTTTCCATTCCTTTCAGTGGTTTTTGCATTCAGATAGCCTTCAAATTTTGTGCCGAATAGGGTTTCGGGACGAAGGTATTTTTCCATCTTTTCATCACCGATCCATTCAGCGCACTTCTTGTCAATGACTGTCTTGAAGTCATCAACCGTGAAGCCTTCAGCAAGCCTTGCTTTGATGGCTGATTTTGTTTTTGCCGTGGTAGGCTTGTACTTTGTTCCAGCCTTTTCGTTCAGATACTCGACAATAGATATATATATCTCTTTATCTTCTTCTCTTTCTTTCTCTTTATCTTCTTCTAGAGAGGCGACATCGGGCG
>JAEIGA010018389.1_pt1 | contig 10644 bp, 12 predicted proteins | sample 9270691 | NCBI WGS metagenome assembly JAEIGA01 (sample SAMN17057246, study PRJNA624740) | gut metagenome | biome: biome; isolation source: fecal sample | host: Bos grunniens | place: China: Xizang | collected 2019 | reverse complement strand
TATTTGTTAGCCATTTGATTTTCAGCTTGTTCTATCATTTTTTTAACCATGTTACCACCGATTCTACCAGCATCTCTTGCAGATATATTTCCGTTATAACCGTTTTTTAAATTTACTCCAACTTCGCTAGCAACTTCATATTTAAATCTTTCTAATGAATCCATAGCTTCTGGAACCACATTTTTATTACTTCTTGCCATCTTATTCACCTCCGAAATTTACTGTATTTTTTACAGTTTCATTTTTTAGAAAAATACTAAATATCAAATGTCTAATCACTCATATATCATCAATATATGAATGATTAAATATTTAAAAAACAATTTAATAATTTTTCTAAATATATATTGTGCATTTAACAAAAAAATAAACAAGTAAATTTTGGAAATAAAAAAGTGCTACAAAATCGTAGCACTTAATATCCTTATTTAATTATTATGCTTCTGGTTCTACTAAACCATAATTGTTTGAATCTTTTAATTTAAAAATTACATTTACTTTTCCTGTATCTACATTCACGAATGTATAGAAGATATTTCCTTTTCTTTCTTCTAATTTAATTTTTGCATCTTCTACTGAGATTGGTTTTAAATCATAAGAAATTGATTTTACTATTTCATCTTCAACTTTAACTTCAGCAACTCCTGCAAAGTTCATTTGTTTTATTGAAGAATCTTTCATCATTTTTTCTCTTTTTGCTTTCGCTTTTCTTATTTGTCCTTCTAGAATATCTATATCTTTATCTATTGAGGCATATAAATCTTTATCTTCAGTAACTGCTTTGTAAGACATTCCTTTTACAGAAACATACATTTCTGCTATTTCAGATGTTACATTTTCTTTTTTAATTGTTACTGTTACATCAATTTCTTCTTCTCCGAAATATTTTTCTATTCTTGTTAATTTTTTCTCAACGTACTCTTTAATTGCTTCTGTAGCTTTTAGTTCTTTTCCTGTTATTGTTATATTCATAATAACCACTCCTTCTCTTAAAGTATATTTACACATTCATTATATAAGTAATTTGTCTATTTTGCAAGTAAATTTTTATACTTATTTATATAAAAACAATTATTAATACCAAATCACGTCTCCTACTTTTATCAGCAGATTTAGATATATTCAAATTGTTATTATTATATATTTCAATATATTTATTTTTGCCAATTTGTCATTTCAAACTTCAAAAAATCTATACTTACAAAATTAATTACTTGCCTTTATTTTATCTTTTTACACTTTAAAATAACTTTTCTAATTTATATTCTTTTTCTAATTTTTCATTTAAATAAATATTTGCTATTAGCTCTAATTCTTTTCTACATTTTTCAGATAATTCAAAAGAAAAAATCTTTTTAGGATCTGCAGTCATAATATATGTTATTGCATTTCTTGTAGGATCACTTATCTCTATACTACCTGTATCTTGTTTACTACAACTAGAACATTTAAACCCATTATCTCTTATACTAAAGTGATTTAAATTTTCTTTTGTTTTACATTCAACACATTCTCTTGTATTTGGAGCAAATCCTAATATCTTAAGTATTCTCAATTTAAATACCGAAGTTATAAAATCTAAATCTTTATCTGTTTCTGAAATCATATACAATGTATTTAAAAATAATTTTAATGTATTAAATGAATTTTGATTTTCTGTTGTAACATCATTAACTATTTTTGTTATATAAGACGCATATGTAAGTTTATCTAAATCAGTTCTTATATTATAAAACATCTCAATTGTTTCACAAGAATTCATAGTATAATGTTCAGATCCTTTAAACAACATATATTCACCAAAACACAAAAATTGAGTGCCACTAAGCAAAAGGCTCTTTGGTCTCCTAGAGCCTTTTGCACTGCACCCAATCTTTCCTAAATTGGGAGTTAAGATAGTAAGCATCTTATCAAAATCTCCCATATTATTTTCAGCAATTATTATCCCATTTACCTTTATATTCTTCATCTATTGTTACCTTCATATTTTCTTCTATATTTTTTACTTCTCTAAATTCAAGGTAAGAGTTTATATCTCCAGTTTGCTTAAATGTATTCCACGCAATGTTCTTTATCATAATGTATCCCTCCCTTTATATATCTTTTGTAAATTTTAGAAGATTATTCAGTAATTCATATGTCAAAATTTGTATTAATTATTTTAATTTAAATTTATTAACAATACTATCTTTTTCTTGCCAATCTTCTTTTACTTTTACCCAAACTTTTAAATTAACTTTGGTTCCAAGCATTTCCTCAATATCTTGTCTAGCTGTCGATGCTATTTTCTTTAAAAGATTTCCACCTTTTCCTATAATTATTCCTTTATGAGATTCTCTTAAACAATATATAGTAGCATCAATATCATGAATATCTTCACCTTTAGTTGTTTTTCTTTCTTTAAAACTTTCTATTTCTATATATACTCCATGAGGAACTTCATCATTTAAAAATTTTAAAGCTTTTTCTCTGATTATTTCTTCTGCAATTTGTCTAACAGTTTGATCAGTATATTCATCATCAGAATAATATTTAGGACCTTCTGGTAATAATTTTACTATTTCATTTACAACTGATTCTACGCCATCTTCTTTAGTTGCAGATATTGGCACTACAGCTTTAAATTCATATTCATCATTATAAATTTTAATTAAATTTAATAGTTTTTCTCTTTTTACTAAATCAATTTTATTTATAACTAAAATACATGGCTTTTTACTTTCTTTAATTCTTTCTAGTATTAGTTTGTCACCTCTACCAATTTCTGTTGAATCAGCTTCTATTAAAAATAATATTACATCAACTTCAGCAAACATTGTAAATGCTGTTGATACCATTGTTTCACCAAGTTTTGTTTTTGGTTTATGTATTCCTGGTGTATCAGTTATTATTATTTGATAATTTTCATCATTTAAAATTGCTTTTATTGCTGTTCTTGTTGTTTGAACTTTGTTAGCAGTAATTGCTATCTTTTCTTTTACTAAAGAATTAAGTAATGTTGATTTTCCCACATTAGTTCTTCCAACTAATGTTACAAAACCTGATTTAAATTCTCCCATATATCATACTTCCTCTTCTATTCAGCAAATGTTACATTTGAATCAATTGGACATACATTAACCCATGTATTTCCATCATTTACCTTTATCTCTTCTCCATTTAAATCAACATATACAGTTTGATCACGTCTAGATTCTTTATTACATTTAATTTTTATTGCTTTTCCATTTGTTATATAATATCCATCTAAACTTCCAACTGTTAATACGTCTTGTCTTCCTTTGTTTTCTCCATCATCTAAAGTATAATTTTCAGCTAATGTTATTATTATATTTTTAGTAGTTACAGGCTCTTTTGTCATTTCATCATACATCATTTTGCCTTTTGACCATCTTGTATATCTTCCTGTTTCACTATCATATTTATATTCTACAGTATGACCTTTTGCATAAGGAATTTTTACTGAGCCAACTACAAATGCATCTTCAGAATCTAAATTAACTTCTTCAGTAGTATAATTTAGTACACTTTCTTTATCTGAAGTTGTTCTCCATCCATATCCATGCGCAACCTTTAAAATTGCATCTGTATTTGTGTAAGCATTATGCGGTGCTTTTTTATGAGTAGCTCTCCAATATAAAGAATCTTCTGTTCTAGCTTTTCCTGTATCATAAACTTGTCCATTTATGTGTTCTATACAAAATTCTTGGAAAGCAGCTTGCGCTTGTGGACTCATTCCTAAATGAGCATATAAAGCGTCATTTTCCATTGCATAATCAACAAAATAATGTCTAGCACTTCTAATTGGACCTACTTGGTCTGCAACAGTTCCTTTAAATAAAGCCATTAGTCTTGACTCTCCACCTTCAACTATAATTTCATAAACCATATATGTTGAATTTAAAGATGCTTGTGGCTGTGCGTTTTTATTATTATCTATCATAAACGCAATTGGTCTATCATTTCCATTAAATATTTTAAATTCTGGTTCTTTTACTTCTACAATTTCTTCTTGTTCAGTTTGTAAATCATTGTCTTCTGCAACTTCTACAACTTCATCAATATCTTCCACTTTATCTGTTTTTGCAAAATACCAATAAACTCCAATTCCAATTCCTACAATTAAAATTAATACAAATAATACTTTAAAAAAATTTTTCATATGAATCCTCCATATATTATTACTTATTATTTTGGTTATATTCCGCTTCCCATTCTTTTATTGTTTGAAATAAGTTATCATATGCATCATCTTCAGTTCTATAAACACCTATATGTTCAACAATTCCTCTTTCTGCGTCAGTAAAGAATATTACATATTCTTTATCTTTATCAACATAATAACAACCATACAAATTATCTCTTTTATTATCTTTATATAGTTCATTGTGATTTTGTGAATATACTTGAATCTTTCCATTACGATGAATTTTTTCTAATTTTAATTCTTTAATTTTTCTTTCAAATTCTGATTTTTTCATTTATAATTCCTATCTTATTATATAATTTATTATTTTAGGTAAAAATAATATTATTCCAATTACAACAGACATAATTGCAGATAATGTAACTGCTCCTGCCGCTGAATCTTTAACAACTTTTGCAATTTCATTATATTCTAGAGTATATAAATCCACTATTTTTTCAATCGCTGTGTTTATTACTTCACAAATTAATACAATAAATATTGTTAAAATTAATATCGCAAATTCAACTAAAGAAAGTTTTAAAATCCCTCCAAGTATTATTGCAAAAATCGCAAATACAAATTGAATTTTTATATTACTTCCATATTGCCAAACAAATTTAACACCATTTATTGCATTTTTTAAGCTTTGAAAAAAGTTTTTATTTTTCCACTTATTTTCCATATATCCTCTTAAAAATTATTCTTCTCTTAATATTTTTAATCTGTTTAGTACATTTTCTTCTTTTTCTCTCATAACAATTTTGTCTGATTCTTCAATATGATCTTCTCCCATTAAGTGATAAAAACCATGGACAACCATATATGCTAGTTCTCTTTCAAAACTATGTCCATATTCTACTGCTTGTTCTTTAACTCTTTCAATAGAAATAACAATATCGCCTAAAGCTTCTTCGTATTGACATTTTTTTATTTCAGGAATTTCTTCTTTTTCAAACATTGGAAAAGAAAGCACATCAGTTTCTTTATCTATATTCCTATATTCATTATTTAACTTTCTTATATTTTCAGGATTTGTTAAAGTAATACTTATATATAGTTTTGAATCTAACATTTCTTCCACTGAAAAACATTCATTTAAAACTTTATTAATTACTTTTTCGTATTCTTCATTTGTTTCAAAATCTAAATATTCTATTTCAGCAATTTTTCTCATATTAATTCCTCTATTTTATAATTTTGTAAAAGATCCTTTCATTGTTTTACATGTTGATTTTTTGATTTTTTTCATCACACCTAATTCTACTAATTTATCTTTATAGAATTGTCTTACTTCTGCATATTTTTCATATTCATCTGCAGTTTCATATAATTCTCTTCTTAAAGATAAAATTTCTTTTTCTTCTGATGATCCTGTTTTACTATATGCATCCCAGAATTTTTTGTAATCTTCTCTTTCTTGCGGTTTGTCCCAGTATACTTTTGTTGATAAAAGTTTTACATTATAGTCTTCGATTAATTCTAAAAGCATTCTATATGTAGTATCTCTTTTTTCAGGTGCTTTTGTGCTAACTATTAAATTTCTTGTATCTTTTAATAATTTTTTATAACATTGCTCTGCAGCAACTAATGGTAAACTATGAGTAAATAGTACTCTACTTAAACCTAATAAAATCATATTTTTTTCTAAGAAATCTTTTTCGTCTAATTTACCTACCGAGAATTTCTCATATTCATCATATTCTTGAAGGATTTTTCTATATTTTTCTTCTCCTTCAATTCTAATTTTTATAGGCAACATATTTTTTATATAGTCTTCTAAAGTTTCAAAAATCTTTTTATATAAATCAACTTGATTTACAACTTTTGCTCTAATTCCGTCTGCTAATTTTACTGAATAATTTTTCAATATCCCTTTATAAATTATATCAATCTTTTCAATATATATAGGTTCATATTTTGCCAAAATTTTATCTTTTCCAGTAGCTGTTAAACTTTCATGATCTAAATCTAGCAAAAATTTTTGTTTTCTATATTTATATTCTAAATATTCATTATCTTTTAGATGCACTATTATATAATAATTTGCAAGAGCATCTTTTTCATAATTTGATGCAGTATTATTTTTTACTTTTTTATAAATAGAATCCATTATATGTTTATCAATTGACTCTAAATACAAAGTATAACTTTCATCATATCTATTTTGAAGTTGCTCTTTTTTAGAAACATCATTATTTTCAGAAGCCGCTTTTAACGCTTCATAATTTTTTACTGCTGCTGTTCTTTTTATATTAATCATCATTCCATTAATACCAATTTTTGTTGGTATTAATAGCTTTGTTAAAGTATTAGAAACTTTATTAAAAAAAGTTGTATTATTAGAAAGTACTTTTAAACTTCTCTCTTCTACCATATAAATCCCATCCTTTCAAAACTATTAATAAGCCTGAAATTATTCTGGACTTATTTATCTTTCGTCTTTTATTCCAATCTTTTGTCTGATTTCATACACTAATTTTACTGTAATACCATCATCTTCAATATTAGTATACAAATCTCTTTTTTTATATTTTTCTTCATATTTTGATAGTTCAAATTCTGATTCCATATCTTCTTCAAGTTTTCTTTCTATTTTTGAAATCAACTCTTCATTTGAAAATACTTTTTGCTTAATTTCGTATTCAATATATGTTGTATTTTTTATCTCAAATGGAAGATAAAAACCAGCAAAAATCTTTATCTTTTTTCTTGTGCTTATTGTATCATAATTTTCAAAATTTAAAAGACTTTTATTGAAATTTATTGCAAAATTATTTATACAAATTTCTTTTTTTTCCTTCTTTTTTCCAGTTTCTATTTTTTCATTTTGCACAAATGTTTCTTTTCTCTCTTTTGTAAATATTTTTAGACCAAAAACATCTGCATCAGCATACACATTTCTTGTTCCTGTATTTAATCCTTCCATAACTCCTTCTACTAAAATATCACCTTTTTTTACTTCATCACCAACTTTTACTTTAGCCGTTCCGCTTCTAACTATAATTTTTGAAATCACAGAATCTTCCATAGCAACAATATTAAAATTTTCATTTTTATTTATTATTTCTGGAATTTCAATACTTTCTTCTACTGTAACAATAGCATTTGTCCCCTTTATAACAATTCCAATCCAAGATATATCTTCTCTGTTTAATCTAATCAAATTACTTATTTTTTCTGTATTTATATTACCTTTTATTTTTCCTTTTTCTATTCCGTATTCAGAAACTATTTTTCTGATTTCTTCATCTTCAATCATTTCATTTCCAACAATTTCAACATTCCAAATAAATCTAGTTAAAACAAAAACAAAAATTGCAATTACTATAATAGCAATTGCAAATATTTTTCTTTTCTTATATCTATTTATAAAAAATGGAACTCCAAACTTTCTTTTTATACAAACTTTGCACTTTGTTTTTTTTGCAATATGTCTAATTGTTTTAAAGTCAGATTTCAAAACTTTAACTTTTATATATGTACCATGTTCAAGTATTTCTAAATCTTTAAGAAATATCTCATTTTGTCTACACAAGTTTAAAAAACGTTCTAAAAAAAATCCTTCTACTACAATAGTTAAATATCCTGCAAAAAACATATATATTTTTTTTATAAACATTAATCATTCACCCTTACTTTCGAAATCTAAATTTTCAATTTTTCCAGTAACCAAAATATCATTATCTGTCATTTGATTTAACTTTAAATTAAATCCATTAATATTAATATTTCCAACAGAAGTACTTATTCTCGCAAAAAAATCCTCATATTCTAAAATACCTTTAAAATTTTCGATAAAAATTTCATCAAAACCTGTAACCGTTATTTTAGGGATATCACTAATAACCTCTCTTGGAATTTCTAAAAATTTACTTACCCTACTATAATCTTTCATAACAAAACCTCACTTTTTAAATATATATTCCAAAAAGAAAAATTTATTACAAAAGCAAAAAACGAATAGAAAATTTCTATTCGTCTTTTATTCTTCTATTAAAGCTTTTAAATCTTGATCATCTTGCAATCTTGGAGAAATATATTCCCAAACTTTTTTCTTTGCTTTCCCCACAGCAGCAAGAGCAATATCTTTATCATCTCTCATTTTAAAACTAGCATATTTTAAAATTATTGGTTTTTGAGAAACTGCTGATAGAACAACATCTTTATCATCTCTTAAAGCCTGGCTTGCAAAATATAACGCTTGCCCATCAACTTTTGTAGCAGCTAATAAAACATCTTTATCACCTTTTAATTTTTCACTTGCATAACAACAAGTCCATCCTGCTTGTGAAACAGATTTTAAAATGACATCTTTATCATTTTTTAGTCTATCACTTGCAAATTCCAAAGCTCCACCATCAACTTCAACCGCTTTTAGCATAATATCTTTGTCATCTCTAATTTCTTCGTTTGCCCATTCGATTAAGGTTGGATTTTCTAAAACTATTTTTGAAAAATATTCTTTATCATTTGTTTTTTCTCTAGCTTCAATTACTTCTGGACTATCTGCCATTTTGTTTCTCCTATTTTTTATATTTTAAAAATAAAAATCTGATTTTTTCTCATATTTTTCTCTTACTAGTTTTCTGTCTAGCATTCTTTTCTTTAGTTTATTATCATAATATATAATTCCACATAATATTAATATACAAAATCCAAAAAAGAGTTTATTTTTTAGAAGTTTCATAACTAAACCGAATTTAGGCATTGTATAAATTACTTTTCCAATTATATTATCATATTTTACAATTTCTTCATCACTAACTTGATTATTATCTCCTTTAGTAACGAATGCTTTTTGAAAATCTGTATTTATAATTTCTGCAATTCTATGTGTAATTATTTCACCTTTTGTATTTTTAAATGTTATTATATTTCCTACTTTATATTCTTTATTTTCATATCCTTTTTTTACCACAATAATATCATTTATATTCAGTCTTGGAGACATACTTTCTGATGTTACTGTATACATTTCTATATTTAAAGAACTAGGAAACATTCCTGAATTCCCTAGTTCTAATAATATTACTAATAAGCTAAATAAAATTGTAGGAATCAACATTATATATAACATTATAATTAAAATCTTTTTTATCTTTTGATTTCTTTTTATATTTTTAGATATAACATCTGATTCATATCTCATACAAAATCACCTATTAATTTTTATTTTTTAAAATTACTGGTTTCATTTTTTCAACGAATGAAATATCGTCTAAATCCAAACCACTTCTATTAATATTGTGATAATTAACTATTTTTCCAATATCTTCAATTAAACTTTCAATATTTTCTGGTTCTAAATGTTCTTTTTCAATATTGATATTTAATATTTTATATCTATTTGCGATTATTGATGTAATTTCAGGTTCTTCAACAAGTTTTATATTATTAAGCATTACTTTATAAGGTTGATTTATAAAGTCTAATAAAACTTGAAGTTCTTGTGATACATCCATTTCCATATCATCTGCATAATGTTCTTTAATTAATTTATACGCATATGAATAGAATGATACTGCTATTTTAAACATGTATTTTATTGAACAATTATCATCAACAAATTCTGCAATTCTTAAATTTACAGCTTCTTCATCTAATTCTAAATACATTTTTTGTAATTCTTTTATTTGAGTATTAGATGTTACTGGAAATTCATATATTTTACGTTCTAATTTCTTTTTAAAGAATCTAAATAATGGATTTGTAGTTTGTTTAATCATTGATACATGTTTTTTGTTTTCTTTTAATAAAGCTTGTTCTTTTTTTCTTAATTCTTTGCTTTTTTTATCATAAGCATCTTTAAATGAGTCTTTGTTTTTATATTTCTCTTTAAGATTTTCTATAATATATTGATATCTTACAAATATACTATATTCTTCAAGAGTATTTAATAATTTACCAAAGTTTTTATTGATTTCTTCTTGTTTTTCTGGTGTCTCTTCAAAATATTTTCCAACATACAATCTATCATAAAGAACACTCATCTCTTTTTCACTAAAATCTTTGATTTTCCACTCATCATCTAAGAATTTATTTAATACAGCTTTAGGATCTTTTCTTCTTACTTTAATTAAATCTTTATTTAGTTCAAAGAAAGTTCTAACAAAACCATTTTTATCTAATCCCATCGCATTTAATACTTTAGAATTTCTATCATTTAGTTCTTTTTCAATTTTCTTAGAATTTATATAATACAAATATCTCATATTTAATTCGATATGTATAATTATATCAGGACATTGCCAATATATTTTCTCAAAAGTCTTTTTAAGTTTTTCAGAATTTAAATTACCACTTTCTAACTCTTCCATAAATACAGTAATATATTCATTTGTATATTGACTGTAATTAAAGTCATCTTTAGTTAAAATAATTCCAAAATCTTTAAGTTTATCTATGAACAATTTTATATTGTTATTTACTAAACTTAAATCTCCTTCAAAGAAACT